>Ga0213866_10003049_pt1 | contig 11541 bp, 4 predicted proteins | sample PICome_11_FD_160079 | JGI IMG/M metagenome (GOLD analysis project Ga0213866, IMG submission 160079) | Coastal seawater microbial communities near Pivers Island, North Carolina, United States - PICO284 | ecosystem: Environmental > Aquatic > Marine > Coastal | place: USA: North Carolina... | reverse complement strand
ACTCTAAATCCTTTAAAAGGTTCAAGAGTTCCTCTGAGGTTGAGAGTTTCGCTATTGGTCAGTTTAAAAAATTGATTCAAATTAGTATTGGAAGTTAGCCAACCTCCTTGTGAACTTAGCTCTCTGATGTCAATATTTTGACTTCCTAAAGCAAAAGGTATTCCGGGTGCCATAGCATCCCAATCTTGACCGAAGAAATGAGGCTTTTTATTAAACCCTGGCAATACCACGCCCTGATTTTGTCGGTATGAAATCGATAAGTTTTTGACTAATAAAGTTGTTCTTAAAAGGGTATTTGCAATCTCTTTAAATGAAACTTTTACGGTATCGGGAGCTTCATTTGGCAGTCGAATCGTTTCTCTGCTTGAACCTCTACCTCTTACGCCTACACTAGGACCTGATCGATTTAACTTTTTAAGGAAAGGGACTTTATTGTATAGCTGACCAAAATTGAATGTTGAGTTAATTTGTTTGTTATTGCTATTTTGAATGGTATTACCCAAACTTTGTAAACTTAATGGTGCTGCTAACCAATCGTAATTGGCTACATATTTAGTATTCAGATTTATCCAAGATGTGAGAGGGAATTTATTCAAAGGAACATTATAACTCGCATTTAATGAATGATGATATAAAGTGGGTCTTCCAAAATTTAGAATATTATTCCATACAGAGTCTTTCTTTACTTGATAATATGGATCTGATTTTACTAACTCACCATCTGGCTCGTCAATACTAGCCGAATTACGCACCTTAAATTCTGTTTTTAGTGTACGTGTTAAATCATATTTAATGCTATAGTTTCTGTTCCAAACAAATGCCTTGTTGTAGTATGGCGGCAAAGTGAAATCAGGGTTATTGATGTTTCTAAATTGTGTTTTATTGTAATACCTATCCAAGTCTGTTTGAAATGATATTGATTTTGGCAAGGTGTAAAAGTTAAAGTCTTTCAATAATGCAAAATACTTGTTCTTAAATAGCTTTACTTTTTTAAATGGCTTTATGTTTTTGGGTTTTGAAGAATAGGTATAATTTAGAGAGGCTTTTGTACTAACCGTTGTTCTTTCTTTAAGATTAACATTACTAGAAAAAGTTTCGTTTCTTGAATAGGTTGCTGATAGGTTTTCTATATCATAAATCTTAGCTTTATTAACTGATGAAGAGGATTTGTTTTTTCTTACATTAGTAAAGTTAATAGACTTTCTTTTTGTTAAGTCTTGCGCTATCTCTTTTAGCTCTTCTTTCTCCTCATTGGATTGTAATTCATCTAAAGATGCTTTTAAAGTGATATCTGGGTCTAGAGGGTTGTATTGTGGATTTTGAATAGCCTCAGAAACACCAACATACATAGGTATTTTTATGGCTACTTTTTCACCAAAGAAATTTCCTAAGGCAAAAGTTGATGAAAAATCGTATTGGTAGGCATCGTACTTTTGTCTGGCTGTAAGACTTTGGTCAATGGAACCAAAGCCGATAGTGCTCATACTTCCCGTAAGATTAACATTAGCAAAATCAGCCAACCTAGCGTTAATACGACCATTGGCGGCATATCCACCTCGTTCGTCAAAGTCCGTTAGACGTAATTCGTTTAACCAAATCTCTCCACACTTAGAAGTTCCATCATCATTGATAGTAGAATTAAAACCCCCTTTTCTTGGATTTCTTACTCCCAACATAATGGTTTTCACCATACTAATATTAGGGTTACCAACAACGGTAATTTGCTTGTCTGTGCCTGAAAAAGGGTCGGTGCTACTGCTGTGTATTCCGTCCCTAACTGCTTTGTTTCTTTCTTGTTTGGCATCGAGCAGTTGTTCGAAAGTAATATTTAACTCATTTTCTATTGGCCATATAAGTTGATCATCAAGTCTAGAAACACCCCATGGAGTAACCTTTAGTGGAATTTCATACTCGTAATAATTGTCGTTAAAATCGGTACCTAATCGAACAAATAGTGATAAGTCACCATCTTGTAGAGCTGACTCTATTTCGCCAGATGCTTCTGCATGCACATACATTTTTAGTCGCTTATAGGTTCTAAAGTCGTTGTTGAAGGTTTTATATGCAGCTCTTGAATCTCCATCTTCTAAATCACAAACTTTAAGTACTAAAGATTGTTCGTTTTGCCTTCTAACATAGGTCGTGGTGTTATCAACTTCTTGCTCTATACCAGGGGGCAAGACATAAGGCACAGGGATTTTTTCAGCATTCTCTTCTATGTTTACTACAGAAACATCAAAAGAAGTATTACTAGCATTGTCATTTGGGACATATTCTCCTTCAGTTTTTAGACTAAAATTATAACGTCTCCATTCTCCACGAACGAGCTCTAATGTTGCAAAACGCATTACGATAGGTTGGTCAAAATCTTTGAGTAGCATACGAATAAATCGTATGGATTTAAAGTCACGAATAGAACCTACTGTTTTGTCAGGCTGTTGCACTGGGATTTTAAATTGATACCACTTTATCGTTCTATCGCCTGTTGGTGTCTTGGCCTCCGTTTCTTGTATGTCGGTAATGTAACTATCTCCAATTTGCATACCTGGAAATAAGGGGATATTGTAGTGGTAATAACTTTCCGATTCGTTGAGAGTATTGTCAAAATTTATATCCTCTGTGTTTGGAATAGTAGTAGCCATAGTTGGCGTAGGGTCAGGTATTGCTGAGTTGCCATCTATTCCAGAAAAATACTCGTAACGCTTTAAAATGGAAGCACTTTCACTGTCCAAGTCATCACCTAAGAAATAAGTGTAGTTATCAGAAGAAGGGTCTGTCGATGCTAAGGAGTAAGCATTACTATTGACCCCATAAATGGATTCTATTTTTTGAACATAAGCCGTATCAAAAAATGTACGCTCATCAACATCCCTCAGACCATCTAGCCCCACATCTTGATATTGGCGTGACTCTGCATCTACATCAAAGGAATTTGTTAAAGCAAAAGTAGTAGGCATACGACCCCATACACTGCTTTCATCGTCAACATTTTCTACAAAATCTGAAGAAGGCAATCCATTTTCAAAACTCTTAAAACCATCTTTCAAAACGTCTTCTGAAACATTACCTAAATTCATTATCAAGTTACCACCGCTTTGATTTTCCGAATCGTCATTAAATGGGTCCATTATCCAAAACTCTACAAACTCAATGTTTTGCAATTCGAAGTCTGTTGTTTCTAACTTACGCATGATTCCAGCCCATCTATTTTCGGGGTTTAGTAATAACCCTGAGGTGGTAATATTTTCAGTGTCAAAATTATAAGGCCCTCTTTTAGATGGGTTATAGGAAAGGTTGAAGACTGGTAAATTAGACACTTGCGTAGCATATTGGGGGTCACGATTGGGGAATACTTCCTTTTCAAGCACTTCTCTTACATTGTGGTTTGAAAGTTGTACTTCATCGTCAGCTATATGTCTTGGTGTATTATTAGTATTTCTGTAAAATACTGGGTCAATATTATACCAAGATAATAATGCTCTATTTGCTCCGTAGTTCAAATTTCCAAGTCTAGGACTTTGATTACCCAGAGCAGACTCAGGGAATAAATCAGGGTCGTTTGGTAAACTAGCTAAAAACCAAGCCCCAGGGTTTTTTATATCTATTCCTGTGCTACTAGCTTCAAAGTCATCAATATAGGCTGTTCCATTTTCACCAATCGCTCTTTGATGACCAGGTATGAGATGAGCAAACTCACCTTGAGCAGTAAGCATTGACTTTTCTTTAGTTTCTAATAGAGGTAAAAAATCTACAATTTTAGTCAATAAGTTAGATTCTCGTCTGTAGGTACCATCTAAACCCCATATAGTATTTGAGATAGGCTCATCGCCAGAGTTCACTTTTTTGGTATAGGGTTTTTCGGTCAGGTTTAGAATAGTACCCCCAAGCATAAAGTCATCAGAAATACGATAATCTACATGAGTACCCACCAGTGTTTTTTGTTGTAAGCCAAAAGTATTGCTTTCGACAGATATTCGAATAGGAGTACCTGACATCAAAATACCGTCATTGATGATATTAACTTTACCCATAGAGTAATTAACGGTAAAGTCTTGTCCTTCTTCAAGTCGCAAACCTCCAGCCGTTACTACTACTGAGCCTTGTTCTATTGAAAAAACTCCCAAATAAATTTCAGCTCCCGACTCAGATTGATAACTTCCCTTTATTCTGAATTTGTTGTATTCTGGAAATTGTTGGGCAATGGTTAAAGTAGAATCGTAAAGGACATCATAAACGTAATTATTTGCAATGTCATTGTTGCTAAATTTATCTCTTAAATCCTCGCCAAAAGGTTCTCTTACTGGAAAAATGATTTTACCGTTTGAGGTAATGATTGTAATGCTAGGTAAGAAGTCAAAAATACCATCGGCCTTGCGCTCTTGCTGAGCATTTAATTGATCCAATCGTAAAAGATTGATTATGGGCTTATCTGTTAGATTTTCTTCAGGAATATAATTTGTAATTGTACCATTATCTCTAGTATTTTCAAAAACTACATCTAAATAAAACTCTGTAGGGCTAACGTTGTATGCCCCTAAAGAATATATGTTTTTCATCATCAAGTCCCAGTTAGGCAGTTGTGGAGAAAAACTCAAATTTTTCAATAGTTTAACAAATAATGAGCTTGGTGCTGACGGCCCATTTGAGCTAAACTCACCCACTTGATAAAGTTCATTGCCTATGGTATATTGAAAAGCCACAGCTAATACCTCATCAGGCCCAATGATGTTGTTTAATGATATATAACCTAATTGGGGGTGAAAGGTATATTCAGTCGGCGACAATAATCTTGCTCTTTCTAACTTTTCATAATCCTGCGAACCTAAAAAGTTTGGATAAGAAGCAGCACCAAAAATGCTATTCACTTGATTTATATTTCTTAAAGATTCACCTTCAGCAAGCATCTGTTGATAAAGTGTATTGTTATCATTGTCAGGATACGAAAAGTCAGCATTATCAGAAAACAAAACCGTGTTATACATATCTGCTTGAGACTCTCCTAAATCCAAAAAGGCTAAAATATTTCTGGTATCTTCAACAGTTCCTGTTTTGTTAGTCACCCAAACCTCAATTTTAGTAATGTTTACTGGCGAATTGATAAAAGGTAGTTGTGACATAGCCTCATTATATCTTGATTTAAAATAATGAGATAGAAAAAAGTGTTTATTGGTTTCGTATTGATCAGCATAGATATCAAACTCTGTGGTTTGCGCACCCCCTTCAACATCAATTACTTTAGAATTACTTTTTTGTTGCGAAAAAATAGTAGTTACTGTTGCTCTACCAAATTGTAGTTGTGCTTTTAAACCCAATAAACTTTGACTACCAGAAATTAAAGTCCCATTCAGTGGTAAGCCTACATTGCCAATTTCGATTTTCTTTATTATTTCATCTTCTTCACCTTCATATTCTAGCTTAATCTTGTTGTCAAAATCAAAAATTGCTTCAGTATTATAATTGGTATTGAGTTGGAGTTTATCGCCAATTTTACCGATAACATTCATTTGTATTTTTTGCTTGAAGTCAAAGCTTGTATTACTTTGCTTATCTATTGGCAGAGCATTGTTTTCGGTCTTGTTGTGCTTAATAGAAAATATCAGTTCTGCTGAACCCTGAGGCCTAATATCTACCGTACTATTTCCAAATATTTTATCAAAAATCTCTCCTCCTATGTCTATACTCAAAGGACCTTTATTAGTGTTATCTCCACTGAGTGAAGGGTTTGAAGTTTTTTCTTTCCAATAGTCTGATATAGATTGTCTAGAATTGTAATTATCGTATTGTTCGGCACTCAGAAATGTAGGGTTTGAAAGTCTAAAACCATTTATTTTTTGCTCTACACTATACAGCTTTGACTCTGGGTCGTACTCCAATTGAGGCAGTAGGTTAGCGGGAGGGTTTAGGTAAAAACCACTATTCTCATTATCTAGTGGATTATCCCATGGATTGGTTTCTGGCATCTGAAAGATTAGGCTATCATTAGTGGACTGAGAAAATGAAAATTTACTCAGCACTAAAAACAAGAAAAAGCACCAAAGTGCTTGTTTATGTATTGCCTTATTTTGAAACACTATAAATCAATTAAATTAGAGAATGATCTCTACATTTTTTTAAGTACTCGTTTAACCAATTCTTCGACCTCTACACTTCCATCTTCTTGCAGTTCTTTATCAATGTATTTTTCAATACTGTTTTTAGAGAACCCAAGCATGGTTAATGCCGATAACGCTTCTTCTCGAATAGTATTGTATGAAGTTGAGGAAGAATTTGCACTTATTCCAAGTTTAGCAATTTTGTCTTTCAAATCTAGAATGATACGCTGTGCTGTTTTGCCACCAATTCCCTTTACTCCTTGTAAAACACTGACGTTTTCTGTAAGTATCGCTTGTTGTATCTCGTGTGGGGTTAATGAAGACAATATCATCTGTGCTGTGTTAGGGCCAACTCCAGAAACAGAAATAAGTAGACGAAATAACTCACGCTCGTCTTTATCGAAAAAACCATAAAGGGTATGGGCATCTTCTTTAATCGACAAATGAGTAAAAAGCATACAATGCTCATCATTAGACAACTTGGAAAAGGTTTGCAATGATATTCTCAAGAAATAACCTATCCCATTACAATCAATAATGACAAATGAAGGGTTTTTCTCTACTAATTTTCCTTGAATGTGTGTAATCATTTTCTTTTTGTTTGAGCATCAATAACGGCAATAGTTACCATATTTACAATTTCACGTACCGAGCAACCAAGTTGTAAAATATGTACAGGCTTTTTCATACCAATCAAAATAGGCCCTATCGCTTCTACATCGTCAAATTCTTGCATTAATTTATAGGCTATATTTCCGGATTCTAAGTTAGGGAAGATAAGCGTATTAGCATTCTCTTTTAAATCAGAAAAAGGGAAAATTTGCTCTCTCTTTTCTTTATTCAAAGCAAAATCTGCCTGTATTTCACCATCTACCGATAAATTTGGCTCTGCCTCGTTTATTATGTTTAAGGCTTCCGTTATTTTGGCAACCTTTGAGTTCATTGATGAGCCAAAATTGGAATATGATAATAATGCTATTCTTGGCACTACATTAAATCGGCGTACTGTTTTGGCTGTAAGCATCGTAATATTAGCTAACTCCTCTGCCGTAGGGTTAATATTTATAGTAGTGTCTGCCAAAAATAGAGTTCCTTTTTTAGTGTTAAGAATAAACATACCAGCGACCTTATCCACTCCTTCTTCTGTTCCAATAATTTGTAAGGCTGGGCGTAATGTACTAGGATAATTTCTACTTATTCCTGAAATAAAAGCGTCAGCCATACCTTGATCGACCATCATTGAGCCAAAATAATTTCTCTCTCGCATCAGCTTTTGGGCTTCTGGTAGCGTCATTCCTTTGCGTTTGCGTTTTTCAAAAAGAATCTTTCCAAATTGATTTCTCCTTTCCCTTTGCTCATCACTCTTTGGATCTAATATTTGAACATCATCTAAATCCAAAACATTGTCCTCAATAAGCTGTCTTATTCTACCTTCCCTACCTAATAAAATTGGAATAGCAATACCTTCATCTTTAACTTCTTGAGCAGCTTTCAAAATTTTATAATGCTCGGCTTCTGCAAAGACAATACGCTTGGGATTTCTTTTAGCCTTTGTAGTAATTCTTCTGACTAGTTTATTGTCTAAACCCAATCGTTTATTCAATTCTTGGGCATATTCTTCAAAATTCGAAATATTCTTTTGAGCCACTCCAGACTCTATGGCTGCTTTTGCTACTGCTGGAGCTACTACAGATATCAATCGATTATCAAGAGGTTTTGGAATAATATATTCTGGACCAAAAGTGATAACTTTTTCTCCGTAGGCTAAATTAACTGTATCAGGAACTACTTCTTTAGTCAATTCTGCGATACTACGAACTGCCGCCAATTTCATCTCTTCATTAATGCTTGTTGCTCTAACATCTAGCGCCCCTCTGAATATGTATGGAAATCCCAAGACATTATTGACCTGATTAGGGTGGTCAGAACGTCCAGTAGCCATTATGATATCTTCTCTAACAGATATAGCGTCATTGTAGGATATTTCAGGGTCAGGGTTTGCTAAAGCAAAGACAATTGGTGTTACAGCCATGGACTTAATCATCTCTTTGGAGACGATGTTTCCTGATGACAATCCTAGAAAAACATCTGCTCCATTCATTGCTTCATCAATTGTATTTAAATTTCTATCTGATGCAAAGAATGTTTTTTCTTTAGTTAAATTATCTCTGTCTTTTCTAATCACACCTTTACTGTCGAGCATTATAATATTCGACTTCTTAGCACCTAGCGAAAGGTATAATTTGGCGCACGACATAGCAGCAGCACCAGCACCATTGATGACAATCTGAATAGCATCTATTTTTTTGTCAGCAAGTTCAAGGGCATTCAAAAGTGCAGCGGCGGAAATAATTGCTGTTCCGTGCTGATCGTCATGCATTATAGGAATATCTAATTCTTCTTTAAGACGTTTTTCTATTTCAAAACATTCAGGGGCTTTAATATCCTCTAAATTGATACCTCCAAAGGTTGGCGCAATAGACTTTACAACCTCAACAAATTTATCTACTTCAGAAGCATCAACTTCGATATCGAAAACGTCTATATCAGCAAAAATTTTAAATAACAATCCTTTTCCTTCCATAACAGGCTTAGACGCCTCAGGGCCGATATCTCCTAAGCCTAGAACGGCAGTTCCGTTAGTTATTACTGCTACTAAATTGCTTTTTGCAGTGTATTCGTAAACATCATCTTTATTTTCACTGATTTTGATACAAGGCTCAGCAACTCCAGGAGAGTAGGCTAAAGACAAATCACGCTGAGAGCTGTGCTTTTTGGTAGGAATAACCTCTATCTTTCCTGGCCGACCTGATTTATGGTAATCAAGCGACTCTTGTTTTCTTCTTCTATTAGACATACGTTTTCTTAGAATAAGCTCGTAAAATTAAACAAAAAAAACCGGCACTAAGACCGGTTTTTTAATTTTATATTAAATAGCTTATTTGCTAACAACTAAACGCTTTATTGTTTTTAACTCTCCATCAACTATTATGTTAGCAAAGTATAAACCTGCCTTAGTGTCACTCACATCAAACTTAAGAGAGCCACTCTGGTTGCTAATATTTTCTTTACGTATTACATTCCCAAGCATATCGGTTACTACAATTTCTGCAACATCAGAATAATTTAGACTATAATCTAAAAAAGCTGTCGAAGACGTAGGGTTTGGATGAAAATCTGAAAAATAAGTAGCACTTAAATTATCCAATACCGAGGTTGTACCAACAGAATAATTTACAATTGTACATGCAGAGTCGGAAGGATTAGTTTCAACGAAAGCACAATACTTAATTGTTGCATTTGCAGGTTCAACTTCAAGATTATCAAAATGAACTTCAAAACTGTTATTGTCTACTTGTTGAGGAGCTAGAGATTTAGATTGAGGTGAAACACTGGTCTGAGATCCATAACATGCTGTCCAACAAAAATAATTAATTGTTCCTTGAGTGGATGACATTACTTGTCTAGAAACTTTAACTTCTAAAGTTGAATTCGTTAAATTACTAACTGTAATTTTAGTGCCAATATCATCTAGCAAAGTCATACAGCAGGTTGGATCAATTTCTGTTTGCTGCGCTTCGACGCTTATGCTTTGAGAATATATTTCTAATGAAGTTAAAAGAGTAAAAAGTAGTATTGTGATTCTCATAATTTAAAATTTCAACAAATATAGCAAAAAGTTAAATCATATAATATGATTCTAAATTGAATTAGAAAGTTAATTATAAAATATGTTTTGTGTTGATTTCAAACATTTTATGTGTGAAGCTTGAAAAAAATGATACCTATTAAAAACAAAATCAAAAAAAGAACACTTTTAAAAGTAAATTTTTTAAATTTGTTGATCTAACAAAACACATAAATTTATGACTAACTTTATTAAGAATATTGCATTAGCTGTACTAATTTCATTTTCAACTATTGCTACAGCACAACTACCCGACGGTAGTATTGCCCCTGATTTCACAACAACTGACGTCAATGGAAATGTTCACAGACTATACGACTATCTTGACGATGGCTATACAGTTATACTAGATATTAGTGCTACATGGTGTGGACCTTGTTGGAACTATCATACCGGAGGTACTTTTGAAGAAATATGGGAAGACCATGGGCCAGCAGGCGAACCGGGAGTTAGTCCAAACACAACAGATGATGTTGTAATTCTTTGGTTCGAAGGTGATGCTGGCACTGCACTTAGTGAATTAGAAAATAGTCAGCTCGGTAATTGGCTAAATCCTGATGGCGCCGGTGAAATTCAATTTCCAATTATAAATGACGATAATATTGCAGATTTATACGATCTTCCTTATTGGCCAGTTATATATACTATTTGTCCAAATAGAATATTATCAGAATCTGGACAACTGAACGCTGCAGGTCACTATGCTGGACTAGCAAATTGTATGGAAGCCTCTCAAGGAATTAATGCAGCTTTGATAAACATGGAATCAAGTATTGAATCAAATGGTTGCGAAGCAAGTGCTAGCGGAAATTTATCTGTTACAGTACAAAATATGGGAACAGAAGTACTATCTACTTTTACAGTTGAAGTGATAGCGGATGGTGAGTCCATTGCCTCTGAAACATTTAATGGTTATCTAGAAGGATTTGATGTAACAACAATAGATTTTGGAAATCTAACAATAGATACTGAAAATATCGAAATTACAATTACATCAAATGATGCAAATAGTTCTGACAACTCATTAACTGAGTCTTACAGCTTCAGTTCAGGACAAACAGAAGCAGAAGTTACTGTAGTTTTACTTACTGACAACTATGCTAGTGAAATATATATGGAAATAACTGATGAAAATGGAAATGTTGTATGGAGCGAGGGTAATGAAAATGTAGCTGGAAATTATGATACAGGGCAAGAAAATCCAGCTGCTGATCCAACCAATCCATTAGAAAATAATCAGTCTTATGAGTGGACTGTAAATTTACCTTCGGAAAGTTGTCATACTTTTTTCATTGGGGATTATTATGGTGACGGTTTAGATGCATCACAATGGGGAGGCACAAATGGTAATTGGACAGTAAATGATAATAATTCAAATTCAATAGCTCAAATGTCTGTTGCTAATTTTGAAGGTTTTGAGGATGCTTCATTTTTAAATACAGTTGCTGGAAATCCTTCAGCTATTGACGAAAATTACAACTTTGGTTTTGCCATCTATCCAAACCCTGTGAACTCTAAGGCTACAATTAATGTAAACCTTACTGAAAGTTCAGATGTGAGATTAGATGTTGTTAATATACTTGGAGAAGTCAACCTTACTAGTACATTTGGTTTAAATGCAGGAAATAATTCTATGGATTTAGACGTTAGCAGCTTAACTAGTGGTATTTATTTTGCTCACCTTACAGCAAATGGTGAAACAAAAACTATGAAAATCACAGTTACTAGATAAAGGATAATTTGCTCAAAATAAAAAAGGTC
>Ga0213866_10003045_pt1 | contig 11545 bp, 6 predicted proteins | sample PICome_11_FD_160079 | JGI IMG/M metagenome (GOLD analysis project Ga0213866, IMG submission 160079) | Coastal seawater microbial communities near Pivers Island, North Carolina, United States - PICO284 | ecosystem: Environmental > Aquatic > Marine > Coastal | place: USA: North Carolina... | reverse complement strand
GATGAAATCAGAAATCTTCTGGCGTGCGAATATTTGGTCCAAACCGATCTTACTGTCGCTGAGGTGGCTTATCTTTTGGGCTATGAGGAAACGGCAAATTTCAGGCGCGCTTTCAAGCGTTGGAACGGCTTAAGCCCGAACCAATATCGTAGTGAGAAATATGATAATAGACAGTTTCCAAGCATGATCACCGGAATGTCAGAATTTGGCTGAAAATGACCTTAACTTTGCTTCCGGTCACAGCGATGGTAATTTCTTTTTTAATCGGATTAGAGAAAAATGAAATCAAGATTGATAAAGGTTCTGATTGCTCTGGTAGTGGCCTTAGGCGCAGCTGGCGGCATTTACTGGCAGCTCAACTTCAATAAAGACTGGCGTGAACAATATGCCTACGCCAAAGGTGTGGACGCACTGGTTTACGCGTTTCCCTATTATTTGAACACAGTGCTTCGCTACAAGTGGAGTCAGCCTGAAGCGCCGGAAGGTCAGGAAGTTCCGGTGGACGCGGTTAACAAGTTTTGGCATGCGACGTTTGTCGATCCCAAAAATTATCGCGATGGCGGCGCCCCGAATGCCGATACGCTCTACTCACCAGCATGGTTATACGCCAAAGAGCAGCCGATCATTATTACGGTACCGGAGATTCCGGGTAATCGATATTTTGCGATTGAGCTGGCAGGTTTTGATTCAGACAACTTTGCTTATATCAGCAAGCGCCTCCACGGCAATGGTGGCGGAAACTACGCCATCGTGCCGCCGAATTGGCAGGGAGACTTACCTGAAAATGTGCAGTTTGTAGCCCATAATCCGACGCCCTGGTTTTATGCCATGGCTAGAATTTATGCTGACTTCAACGACCCAAGTGATCAGGCAGAAGTAGCGGCAATCCAGTCAAAAATGCAGATTGTAGGGTTGAGTGACTGGGGTAAAGAAAATCCACCCAGGCCTGCACACCCGCCTGTTCCCGATGTCGGCGATCTGAGTGAAGTGCTACTTGAAACCAATGTAGTTAGTTACATTAGAAAAATGGTGATGTCTGACCCCATATCTTTCTGGAATAACGTCAATCGCGCGATGACCGTCAATGGTATACCGGCGCGAGATCAGCGCTATTTGAAAGATTGGGCCGAGTTACATATTGGGCCAGGCCAGGATGTATCCCAGGCTGAGGACAATGAGCAAGCCGGCTTAGCCAAAGCAGTATTCGATGGCATCATGATTATGCGCGCCCATGCCACCCCGGAAGAAAAAAAGGTCAACGGTTGGGGTGTGCCACCGGTGGGCTTCGGGCGCTCCGGCCTTCACGGTAATTTTTATATTCGCGGAACCATTCAGTCGATGCGGGGCATCGTCGCCAATGATGCAGAAGAAGCCATGTATATGGCTAGGGATAAAGACCAGAACGGCGACAGCATTACCAGCGAGCATACTTACGAACTCCGCTTTCCCTCGGGACAGGCTCCGCCAGCAAAATATTTCTGGTCACTCACAGTTTACGACCGGAACGCCAACCTGATGCTCAATGACTATGACCGCTATGCCATCAGCGGTAACTCAAAGGACTTGATCTACGAAGACGATGGCAGCTTGCGGATTCTGATCGGTGGCAAGCCTCCTGAGGGAATGGTCGGCAACTGGTTGCCGGCGGGTGAGTCTTTCACTCGAGTTACATTGAGAGTATATGGCCCCGAGAAAGCAATGATTGAGCGAACCTGGAAACCGCCCCAGTTGAAGAGGCTTTAGCGAAACCGTTCAATATAAATAGTCTCGAGGCTGACAATGAAAACACGGTGGACTGAAACCCTGCAGGAATGCGCCTTGTAATTTGCCATCTGGTACAAGCCATAAGGTTTCTTCAACTATTGGAATTGCGATGACTGACTTGAGGCTAGTAGGTAGCCCGATTTCGCCCTATACCCTTAAAGTGCCGCTGTTTGCGTGTAGGGTGAGTCTGTCCCAACGGCTCGTTTCAACGGTGTGTGATTCAACATCAAAATCTAATCCTCACAGCGCGTAATCCTACAAAAGCCCCAAAATATCTTGTGGCTTTTCGAGGCTTATAAAATGATTAGTGTTGCTGGTCTGGATTATCGACACGCCGTCATTAAGAGCCTGTCCGGCATGGGCGCTAGCCAACATGCTTTGCCGGCTCAATACGCTATCACGCGCGCCGATAATTACATTTATAGTGGTAAAATTTTCATAAGCGTCAAAGCCCGTCTCGCGCTGCCATCTGACAATTGAGCGGAAATTCGTCACACAGACCGCATAATTGCGGGGGGTGGTGAAAATCGACAGACATAAGCGGGTTTTCAGCTCGTTGTTTGGCTGCATCATCGGCATTTTCACCAACCGCTCGCGGGAGATATCACGCATATGACCGAAAAAAATCGGCATCAAATAGCAAATAATAAGATGTGGCAGGGGCTTTGCACCATTACCGACGACACGCGCTTGCGGCAAAACGGGAGCTTCCAAAAATGCGCTTATTATGCGCCGCTCAGACCTATTACAACGCGGCTTTTGCCGGCCCGCCTCCAAAACAACCGCCGCCCCGCGCGAATGACCATGCAGGTATATCTCCTGCCCGCTGGCCAGTCGGTCAATGGCGAGATTGAGATAAAAGCCGTCATGTTCAATCGTTCCAACTCTATAAGGATTGTCCGGCCAGTCGAGCTGGGTCGCCTGCGCGGCATTAAAGGGGCAGTGATAATTGGCATTATTGAGCAGGATGAGTTCGCTGGCTTCTTGGGCGTATAAAGCCTGAAAATAGCGCATATCTTCCTGAAATCCGGGGAAGCAAATAATCGTGCGCCGTGCGCCATTTCGGGACGGGCGGCGTGCCATAAAGCTAGCGCCGGCTCGCGCCAGCTCGCCGTCAAATGCGCCTGTATGGATTTGCGGCAAACTGCGCAACGTCCAAAACATGCGATAGCCATGCAAGCAAACCGCCATGCCGAACACAATAAGGCATAGAATCATTATCATCGGCTACACTGATAACAAGGGACTCATTGGTGAAATTCCAATTCATCATCTTTCAATGATTTCAGCCTCAAGCCAATAAAATCTTTAATGTAGTTTTGGTCATTCTTCCACGGCAGGCGGTCACCCTGTTTGGGAAATTGGTCTTTTGAGCGCAGAACATATCCAGCCTCAAAATCAAGCAGCGGCACTTCCTGAATATCGCCCTTCAACCGAGGCGTCACCATGGTGCTGCCAGTTTTTTGCATTAGATTCAGCAGGCGGGAAACATATTTTCCGGTCAACTCCGCTTTCAACGTCCAAGAGGAATTTGTGTAGCCGACTGTAAACGCCATATTCGGAATGTCGGAAAACATCATGCCGCGGTAAACATAATGATGCTTGAAATCAATCGACTTGCCATCGAGCTGATAGTCAATCCCGCCGGCAAATTTCAGCTTCAAACCGGTTGCCAGAACAATGATATCGGCGTCCAATTGTGTGCCAGATTTCAGCTGGATGCCAGTCTTGTTGAAACACTCAATATGGTCGGTGACAATCTCTGCCCGCCCTTCTCTTATGGCGCCGAATAAATCGCCATCGCGCGCAGCGCACAGGCGCTGATCCCACGGGTTATAATTCGGCGTGAAATGTTTTTCGATATTGTAGTCAGGGCCGAGCTGTTCGCGCACGCCATTGAGCAAAAACCGGCGCATTCCGCGCGGCTTTTTGCGCGATATATGGTAGAAATAAATCTGAAACAGCACTTGTTTCCACCGCGTCAGGCGGCTCACCCAGGTCGGTGGCAAGAACCGGCGCAATTTCTTGGCAAAAGGCTGCTCTTCGGGAACCGCCGCAATATAAGTCGGTGAGCGCTGCAACATGACCATATGAGAAGTCTTTTTGGCCATGCTCGGCACTAATGTCACAGCCGTTGCTCCGCTGCCGATAACAATAACCCGCTTACCCGCATAGTCTAAATCTTCCGGCCAATGCTGGGCATGTATGAGACGGCCTGCAAATTTATCGGCTCCAGCGAAATCAGGCCAGTAGGCTTCGTCATAATCATAATAGCCGGAGCAGTTAAAAATGAATTTGCACGATATGACGACCGTCTCATCGGTATCAGTTTTCAACGCGCTCACCACCCAATGTTTATCTGCCGATGACCAGACGGCGGATATGACTTTGTGACGATAGTGAATATGGCGTTCAATATCATAGTCTTGCGCCGCTTCTCGAATGTAGGACAAGATTTTATGGCCATCAGCAATTGATGATTTGTCTGTCCATGGCTTAAACCCGTAAGCATAGGTGAACATATCGCTGTCGGATCGAATGCCGGGATAGCGAAACAAATCCCATGTGCCGCCGCTGGCCGAACGCGCCTCAAAAATGGCAAAGCTCTTATCGGGCGAATGACGCCGCAGCTGGCAAGCACCACCAATGCCCGACAGACCTGCGCCGACGACCAGAACATCAACTGATTTATAGATAGTGGACATGCAAACCTTACTTCAAGAATCGGTCGCCATTTTCTGCTTTGACAAGCCAGATAGGCGATGACCAGGCTCGCTCCTGTATGGTCGCGGGCAAATCAGAGCGCGGTTTTTCATTTGACCGCAAGGCATCCCAAGTCGACCAACGGCATGCCGGATTTTCCAGCGCGCGCAGATAATAAAACGCCTCCTGCCCCGGCTTGAAATCTGGATCGCGCCAAATTTTTTTCAACTCGCCTGCCCCTTTATCGCCGCTGATTGAGCAATCATCAAGGTTCACACGCGCACCATTGTCAGGGCAGCGATGGGTTTGCGGGTCAGGTTCCAGCCCGTCAGAACAGGCGATATCATAGACTTGTTCCCTATGCTCACCATTGTCCAGCCAGCCCTTAATGATTTGTATTCGCTGTAATTTACTGGTGTTCGGGTCGGCAGTGGCCCAGGCCAAAAATAATGGCTGACGCCCATCATTGGCGGATAAGGTACCGCCCATGGGAACGCCCTTCTGATAGGCTGTTTTGACCAAATCCGGCTGGTTCAAACGCATGTCAGCAAAATCATAACCGGCAAATAAACGCAAGCTAATGCGCGTGCCGCTGGTGGCGAATGTTTCCTTGCGCTGCAAGGCTGCAAAAATCGCTTCCCGTGTATTTTCTTCAGCCCAGACGCCGGCAATACCCGAAGCGCCCCAATATTTATAGCCGGAGAAATCAAAATAGCTCTCGCCATCCACTTTTTCGACCATTTCCGGCGCACCAAATTTGACCAGAGTGCCATACAAAAAGCTTGCCGGAACCGAGCCGCGTTTTTCAGGCGAGTCATCAAGCGATCCGATTTTACCGAAATAATTATCCTCTTCCAAAGACGCAGCGGCTGTATGCGTATCGCTGGAGCCAATAACGCCAAATTTATAAGGATTGCCCTTACCCTTTTCTGCCAGAGCTAAGCCGCGATGCCATGCGTCGCGCACGTAGCTGCCGGATGGCTGGCTGTTTATGCGGGTCGCTGTACGAAAAGCGAAAATCTCAAAATCGGCCCATTCATCATTGGGCGACAGAAATGGGTGGGTCTCCGATGTGCCTTTTGCCTGGGTTATCTCGACCAATGGCTCATTGCGCGCCCGGCGCTTTAAATAATCCTGGTCAACAGGGTTTCCTGCCCAATCTTTAAATGCGAACATCATGCCATTGGAGCCATTACTGTTATGCGGAATGGCGAGGCTGTCCACACCCTTGTCACGCAACACATCCATCCAGCGCCAAAGGCCGTCGGGATCCAGGCTGTTGAGCCGTGAAAATGGCATGGCCGGAAGCCGCTCGCCGCCGCGAAAAATAACATTGCGATGCAGCGCCTCGAGCGCTGCAGTTGAGGAGGAAAACTCATAGCCGACAAAAGTGGTGAATTTTCCAGGCTGATAAGCCGCATTAGCCGCTTCAATGGTGCGCTGCCATGCTGATTTACTGACCTTGTTGACCACTTCCGTATCAAATGTCCCGTCGAGCAAATTCGCCACCACATCGGCAATAAAATTGTTAAAGACGTTATTGCGCGTGTTCATATCGAACAAATCGCCCGATACTTCATCATTCATATTGTGATAAGGCTTGGACAGCTCATATTTTGAAAACTCCGTGTTCGTATCAATCGCGTCATTAATAAGCCCCAAAAACATGGCGTGGTCTGTGACCGCATAAAAATCCAATGGCCGTGCCAATTGCACCTCGAAACCGCCCGGGTGCTTTATTGCCTCGCCCTGCGCATAGCGGTAAGCGTCAGCCGGTGTGGCCGTAGTGCCAAAAGCGGTGGCATCAAAAGACAATTCCGTGTGCACATGCATGTCACCGAAATAAGCATTGCGCTGAGGATTTGGAGCCGGCTTGGCCGCCCCCGAGTTCGGCGGTGGCGGGAAAGTCGCGATCGAGTCATCGGCCGGGATAATCATATTTGTTGACCTAAAATAATCGCGCGCTTTTTTCCGCCTGTCATCTTGTTGACGGTTGTCAGAGCAGCCGAGCGTCAATGCGATTGCAAAAATTAGAGCATAACGAAGTACCACAGGACCTCTCCAAATTTTAACTGAGAGCATAAATAATTCGAATTCAATGGCACGACACAGTCATTATCGGTCACAAATGGAAATGCCGATAAATAAGCCCAATTCGTCTTTACCTGAACCAAAAGACCTTATGCCTGTGAGAAATCCGAATGTTATTCCGAGGCGGCAAAATTAATTTTGTGCCACCCGCGAGCGCACCCAAATCGGGCTTGTCCATGCTCGCTCTCTTATTGTCGGCGGCACACGCGAATCCGGCGCGCGCCCCAGACGTATCGCATCATAGGTCGACCAGCGGCAGGTCGGGTTCATCAGAACCCTCACATAGTAAAACGCGCTTTGTTCAGGGTCATAGTCAGGGTCTTGCCAAACCGTTTTCAACTCGGGCGCTCCCTTATCGGCACTGAATGCACAATTCGTCAGATCCACCCGAGCGCCATTGTCAGGGCAACGTCCGGTCTTCGCATCAACTGCCAGATTATCTGCGCAGGCAATATCAACCACTTTTTCATGTGTTTCGCCATCTTCATCAATCCAGCCTTTAATCATTTGAATACGCTGCAAAGGCGCATCCATGTAATCGCGCATTGCCCAGACAAGAAATTTGGGCGCGCCCGCCTCGGGCTTTTTGCGGTGCAAAACGCCGCCCATTGGCACGGCCTTAGTCAAACTGGCCAGCTCGTTTGGGTCTTGCAAAAGGGTTTCGTCGATTTGCCAACTGGCATAGAAACGCACCGCAATGCGAGGGCCAGAAGTTGCATAAGTTTCGCGGCGTGCCAGCGCATCAAATATGGCCTCGCGGGTATTTTCAGGCGCCCAGACAGCCGCCAGGCCACCCGATGTATTAAAGCGGATACTGGATTTATAAGCCGGTTGCGGAGGCCCATCGGGGCGCAGGCGGCGGAAAGCCGAAGAGGTGACAGCGCCGGCAGCACCGGGAAAATCCCATTCTTCAACATCACCCGGATTGGAATTATGCGAGTCTGTGGCGGCGATAAAGCCGTTTTGCAACGGGTTAAACCCCAGCTCGCGTTCAAGCTCCAAACCGACTTTCAACCCTTGGCGGACAAAGCTAGTTTCAAAAGCGCAGCCGGTCGTCTGCCCCGCTTCGCAAGGGTCAAAAACCTGTTCAAAAGCACATTCCTCATCGGTTGCACCGACACCCAATGCACATTCCTGCGCGCCCTTTATTTGAAAAATTTCCGTCAGTGGCTCGCGTTTTTGCCGCAAGCGCCAATCATTTTCTCCATATTCCTTGCCATCCCAAGTATAGCGCGAATACATCAGCCCCCACGCTTTATTAGGATTATGCGGGATGGTAAGAAAGTCGCAATCGCCCGTGCAGCCGGCTTCAAGTCCTCTCCACAAGTCAATGGCATTGGACACATCAAGGCTGGAAAGAGCGCGCTCAGGGACATTACTGTTGCGGAAGATAACATTGCGATGATGCTTTCCCTGCTCGGGCAGGCTCGGCGAATACTCATAGCCAATTAAAGTCGTCAAAACACCGGGTTCATAGAATTCGTCGGCAAGCCGGACATAACGTTGCCAATCGGTCTTGGTATTACGCAGGCAACGGTCGCGACCCGATACAGACCGGCAAGTCGGGAAAGCGCCATGCTTTAGCCCTTTGCGGTTTTTATTTTGATAAACGCCAGCCGGCGCGGATGGGTCACCCGGCTCGGCCTTCCCGCGCACAGCGCCTACAAGGGTAGTGAAGATCCGTGGATTAGGCGTATTGACTAGCCTGCATGCCCCGCGTTCGATAAGCGAAAGGCCTTCATCGCCACAATGGGTGCGCGTGCCGAAGCCCTCGGCATGGTCGGTAATGGCAACAAAATCCAATGGACGGCTGAGCTGCATCACCTCGCCACCCGGTGCCTTTAACACCTCGCCCTTGGCAAAGCGATAGGCATCTTCGATTCCCAAAATATTGCCGAACAAGGTCGCATCAAAACTTTCCTTGGTATGAACATGCAGTTCACCCCAATAAAGATTATCGTTGCGATTGGGAGCGGGCGGGTAAATCGCGGGTTGGGGATTGGGCAGATTGAGTTTGCCATTATCTTGAAGCGCATAGTCACGCCCGGCTGTTTCAGGCCCGAATTTATTGGCGGCTTCTTGCAAGGGCATTACAACCCTGACCCAAACAAAGCTGATGCCTACCAAAAGCAAGACAAACAAGCCCAAGCCGATTTTTTTCAACATGCCATTCTCCATTTCCGGTGCAGTAAGGCGAGGGAGGAGTCACTTTTACTGCACCGGGTTCTCGATTCCCGGTGCAGTAAGGCGAGGGAGGAGTCACCTTTACTGCACCGGGTTCCCCCTCTTTGGAGCGCTCTAAAATGTGCGCTGCAAGCTGACACCAAATGTCCGTGGCGCGGCCAGCACAAAGGCCTTATTTCCGCTGAAAGGCTGAGCATTATTGGTGCCTGTCGCATATTCATCATCGGTCAAGTTTTTGCCCCAAACAGACACATTCCATGTTTCAAGACGCCGCCCGACCGTCAGATTTACGACCTCGCGGTCATCATAGTCTCCGGCTGCTTCGGAACGAGCGCCATTTTTAGTCCAATGATCACCCATAAAAACATAATCACCACGAATATAGATTGAACCATTGGGTCGTGGAATGACAAAAGTGGCGGCCAAATTGCCACTCAAATCAGCGGTAAAGACCATGTCCGTGACAGTTCCATTCGTTTCCATGTCATATGTATCCATATAGACCAGCCCGGCTTCCAAAGTCAGATTAGGTATTGGTAGAGCTTGCAGCGACAAATCAATACCTGACATGTCAACTTCACCGGCGTTTGAAACAGTCGAACCGCCGGTTGCCGGATTGGCGACTTGAAACTGAAAATCCTCAATCTCAGTTACAAATGCTGCCACATTCAAGCGCAGGCGCTGGTCAAGCATGGTGCTTTTCAGTCCGAGTTCATAGCTCGTGGTCTTCTCATCGTCAAACTCACGATCTTCCGGAGCGCTGTTCACGCCGTTGAAATTGCCCGATTTGGAACCGGTGGCTGCGCTGACATACACCATTGAATTATCATCCAAGTCATAAGCCGCGCTCAGCATCCAGTCAGTATTATCCGTGGTTCGGCTCAACTCGGCGTCAATCGGCAAGGTCACAGAATCGACATATACTGAGTTCAAAGTACCAATATATATTGGCCGCACTTGGGCTGGCACATTGTTAGGAACAAAAAAACCGGCAGCAATGGTTTGCATATTGGCTGCCGTAAGTCCTGTAGCGGTCGTGGTGTTTTCAACGAAAAGGTCAGCGTCTTTTTCCTCATCGCTCCACCGCAAGCCTGCTGTGATATGCAAATTATCACTGGCATGATAGGTGGCTTGACCGAAAACGGCCAAAGTTTCAGATTCCCAAATATTTTTGCCGCCGATTGTGTCCCCCGCCTTTGACCCAGCCCTTATGATTTGGTTATACGAGGCGTTATCCGATTGCTTCAAGCCATTTAAAAAGGCATTCCATGCCGGTCGGAAACTTGCCGGCCCTACCTGACTCAACAATATGGGCGCGCCAATTGCATGAAATTGATTGCCAATTTCATAGGTATTGCTACCGTCGCCGCGCTGTGTGGTTGACGAGTGGTAGAACAGGCCGAGTTGGTAATCGATATTGTCGCCATAAGAGGAATCAAAGCGCAATTCCTGCGACAGGCTGTCACCGGAATTGGCCTCTCCTAGATTTCTCATAATATCGAGTTCCGAATTATCCGCATCCGACTGCGTAAAATAATCATAATCATTATAGGCGGTGATTGAGGTAATCGTGCCATTGCCGGTTTCGTAATCGACATACATCGATATGGAGTCGGATTCTAAATCGAATTTCGATGGTGTGTTGATGGCGATATCATAATTATAAGGGTCATCGTCAATCGTCTTTTGCATAGCCGTCAGCGCGGCTTTAACTGGGTTTGACAGCTTCACATCGACCCCGCCGCCATTGGTATCGCGCTCAACAAGCGAGACATTGAACAAAACACTTAAGGCGTCACTGGCTTCCCATAAAAGCTTGCCCTGCAAATTCCAGTCATCGGCATCTGCGGGGTCAGCACCGGCGACATTGTTAAAATAACCGTCACGCTTATTGATATTGCCCGAAATGCGATAGGCCATATCGTCACTTATCGGTTGCGATGTCATCAGCGTTACTTTTTGCGCGCCGAAACTGCCGGCCGTCACATTGATTGAGCTTTCGGCCTCGTCAAGGCTGGGGCGCTTGGTAATGATATTAATCGCTCCGGCATTGGTGTTTTTACCGTAAAGCGTGCCTTGCGGCCCTTGCAGGGTTTCAATGCGCTCAATATCGACCAAATCATTCATGCCCAATCCGGTGCGACCCAAATAAGCACCGTCAATAAACATGCCGACCGATGGCTCAAGCGACGGGTCGTTTTGTGATGTGCCAATGCCACGAATAGCAAGCCGATTTTGGAACGGATTGCGCGATCTTCCCATGGTCATACTCGGCGTCAAATTGACGACATCCTGAGCGTCGAAAATATTGGCATTTTCAATCGTTTCCGAAGTAAAGGCGGAAACTGACATGGGAACATCTTGCAGATTCTCACTCCGCTTAGTTGCCGTGACAGTAATTTCATCCAGCACAGCTTCTTGGGCAATTGCACTGCCCCCTCCCATTGCAATAACTATCGCAGCCGCCGACACCATCGGCGTAAATTTAAAATTGGACATGGTTCAAACCTCCCTAAGAATAATCCAGACCATAGAACTACGACGGACTGAGGAAGGTGCGGGGGTTAAAATCGGACATTTATTTTGATTTTTGCCTAGCCGAGATATTTGTCGCCGCCTGCCCAATCGGCTTACCACCGGCCAGCCATCGCCTAACTTACGACAGGCACAACATAAAAGGCTATCAGCCCACAATGGCTGAGCGCACCGAGCGAGACAAAGCCGTGCCAAATGGCATGGTTAAAGGGGATTTTTTTATTCATATAGAAAATTACGCCCAGCGTATAAGCGCCGCCACCAAGCA
>Ga0213866_10003044_pt1 | contig 11546 bp, 16 predicted proteins | sample PICome_11_FD_160079 | JGI IMG/M metagenome (GOLD analysis project Ga0213866, IMG submission 160079) | Coastal seawater microbial communities near Pivers Island, North Carolina, United States - PICO284 | ecosystem: Environmental > Aquatic > Marine > Coastal | place: USA: North Carolina... | reverse complement strand
TTATGAATAAAATTAAGAATGGTATTCCAATCGTAGCAGTAAAAGCTCCGTTCACTTCTGATAAGAGGAGACACACTATGGAAGATATTGCTAAATTAACTGGAGCAAAGTTATTCTCTGAGCTAGATGGAATGAAGTATAGCGATTTCACTATCGACATGTTTGGATCAGCTGAAAGCATAAATGTATCAAAAGATTCTACAACTATTATAGGAGGTCTTGGAGACAAAGATTCTATCAAAGAACATGAAGAAATGATTAAATCATTGATAGATAATGAAGATCAAGATTTTGATAAAAAAGAGTTGAAAGCCCGTTTAGGAATGTTCTCTGGAGGTGTGGCAGTTATTTACGTAGGAGGAAGTTCAGATGTAGAAATCAGAGAGAAAAAAGACAGGTTTGATGACGCGCTTGGCGCTACTTTAGCAGTAGGAGAAGAAGGATTTGTCATTGGAGGAGGATTGGCTTTGTATAATTTGTCAAAATCTTTAGATAATGTATACCTTAGTGAAGGCGATGAACAAATAGGTGTTGATATTGTTAAGAGGGCTATTAAGTATCCTTTTAATCAAATCATAAAGAATGCTGGATTAACTCCAGAGGTAGTTGCATTTAAGATCGAAGCTTTAGGTGAAGAGTTTGGATACAATGTTCGAACTGGGGAGTATGTTAAAATGATTGAGGAAGGTATTATTGATCCTAAAAAAGTTACTAGAGTAGCTTTAGAGAGTGCAGCTTCGGTTGCTTCATTAATTCTTACTACTGAGGGATCAGTAGTTGAGATTAGAGACTAACTTAAAAACTTACAATATGAAATTATGTGTATTCGATGTAGAAGGTAACGATTTAGATGCTACAAAATTGTGGTGTCTTACTGCTGCCATTTACTCAAAAGGAAAATGGAGGCTAAAAACTACTACAAATTACGACGAAATGCGTAGTTTCCTATTAGGTTGTGATAGATTAGTTGGACACAATATTACCAGATGGGATATACCAACTTTGGAGAGAATATTAGGTATAGAAATCAAGGCAAAATTAGTAGATACTTTAGTTTTGTCTTGGTATCTATATCCTGATAAAAACCTTCACGGGTTAGATGATTGGGGGAAAGAGTTTGGTATACCTAAGCCAAAGATTGCTCAAAATGAGTGGAAAGGAGCTTTACCAAATGAAACTGAGGAACAATTTTTAGCTAAGATGTCGCATAGGTGCGAAGAAGATGTTAAGATAAACACTAAGTTCTTGGATAAAGCTTGGAGAGATTTAAGGAATCTTTATGATGATAATGATGATGAAGTCTGGAGGCTGGTTGACTATTTACAGTTCAAAATGAATTGTGCCAGAGCAGCTGAGAAAAGTAGGTGGTTACTTGACTCTGAGAGGTGTACAAGAGTATACAATGAATTACTTTCAGAGAAAGAAATAAAAGTAGCTGAATTAGCTGAGGTTATGCCTTTGGACGAAAAATTCAAAACTATGGAGAGACCAGAATCACTATACACAAAGAGTAAAACAATGAAAAAACCTAAAGTGTATAAGAAAAATAATGGTGATCTATCTGCGTCTGGTAAAAGGTACAAAGCTGCTTGTGAGAGTTTAGGATTAGACCCAGAGAAAGAGAAGTCAATATTAATACCGTCAACTACTTTATCCGCAGCAGGTATAAAATGGATTGAATTACTAGAGGCTAATGGATTACCAGAAACTCACAAAGACCCAATCACTTATATTGCCAGCTCAAAGAAAGGTAATCCTAATGCACCCCAACAAGTTAAGGATTGGTTGTATAGTTATGGATGGAAACCAGAAACCTTTAAATATGATCGTAAGGATGGTGAGCCAAGAAAAACTCCTCAGATTAGGATGGAAGTAAAAGGAGTTAAAACCCTATGCTACTCCGTGAGGGATTTGTTTGTTAAAGAACCTAAATTAGAGCTTTTAGAGGGACTTTCTGTGTTAACTCATAGGATAGGAATACTAAAAGGTTTTCTAGCTAATGTAGACGACGAGGGTTATATTATGGCTCAAATTGCAGGACTTACTAATACATTAAGATTTAAACACAAAACAATTGTTAATTTACCCTCCGTTGGAAAAGCATACGGAAAGGATATTAGAGGTTGTTTAATTGCCCCAGAAGGCTATGAACTAGTTGGATCGGATATGTCATCATTAGAGGACAGAACTAAGCAGCATTACATGTGGGATTACGACCCTGAGTATGTAAAGGAAATGATGACTGATGACTTTGATCCGCATTTGGATTTAGCAGTGGTAGCTGAGTTTTTAACTGAGGAGCAAGCGCAATCCCATAAAGATTGGAATACTTACGATGGACTGGCTACCGAAGCAAACCATAATAAAGATAACAAAGCTTACAAAAAGTATATTGACCTTAGAGATAAGGAGAATAAATTTGGTGCTGAAAGAGGTAAAGCGAAGACCGCTAATTATGCTTGCTTGCCTACCTCTAATACAGAGGTACTAACTAGGAATGGTTGGAAGTTTATACATGAGTTGCCGCATAGTAATTTTGTAGACATTATGTTGTATAACGATGGCGTTGATAAATTAGAGTTTGGTAAACCTACTCATTTGCACAAGTACAATAATGTGGACGTTGTGAAGATGTCAAGTAGCTCTTGGAGTATTACAAGCACTCATAATCATAGATGGTTAGGTAAAGTTAGGACAGGAAGAGGTAAAACTAGAAGAGTAGAGTACAATAAAGTTAAGACCACAGAAGATATAAAATCTGAGTACAGTATATTGAATACAGCAGAGTTTAATTATGAGACTTATAATAATCGAGTGTCTTTAGAAGAGTTCGAATTACTTGGGTTTATCTTATCAGATGGTCACTTGAATTTTGACAGTAGTTCTTTTTCTATTTCACAAAGTAGGAAAAAGTATTTAAGTAGGATACTAAGTTTAATCTCTAGTATAGGTATAAAGTACAGTAACTACACTAATAACTCTGATGTAGACGTTATAGGATTACCTATGGCATACGCTAGGGATTTGTATCGCAGATTAGGTCTAGGAACTGAGTTAAAAGGTACTAAGCATGACTTCTCTTATATTGAACAATTCTTAAGATGTAGTACGGATCAGTTATCTAAGTTATTAGAGGGGTTTTGGCTTGGAGATGGTACATCTAAAGGGAAGGACTTTAATAAAGACTCCCTTGAAATAAGTCAGAATGAAGGTAATATAAGAGAAGCTATTTACACAGTTGGAGTATTACTTGGGAAGAAAGTAACTTCTAAGTCCCAACTAAGGATGATTAATAGTAGGTACACAGGTTGTCAAACCATAAAAAAAGAGGTTATAAAAGGTGTAGACGTTTTTTGTTATACTGTACCAACAGGTTACTTTTTAATAAGACAAGATGGCATCACTACTATAACTGGGAATTGTGTATATGGGGCAGCTGGAGCAACCGTAGCAAGGGCTGGAGGTATGACACCAGAAGAAGGGGTTGACCTTGTTGAAAAGTATTGGGTTCGTAACTGGTCAGTAAAAGATATTGCTAGAGATCAACGAGTTAAAACTTGCTTAAAAGGCAAGTGGTTGTTTAATCCAGTTAGTAAGTTTTGGTACTCACTACGATCTGATAAGGATAGATTCTCTACATTAAATCAAGGTACAGGAGTTTATTGCTTTGATATGTGGATCAAGAATTTCATGGAAGTTAGGTATCAATTAACTGGTCAAATGCATGATGAAGTTATTTTATTAGTAAAGAAGGGTAACAGAGACAAAGTGATAAAATTACTTAAAGATGCTATCAAGAAGACTAATGAACAATTAAATTTAAACAGAGAGTTAGATGTAGATGTACAGTTCGGACATAGTTACGCAGAAATTCATTAAAAGTATGGGAACTGAGATTAAGAGTGTTATACATTTTGTACCTAATATGGATATAGACCAACACGAATTAACAATAACTTGTAAGTGCGCACCATCAGTAAAGGTTGAAGGCAATACAATACAAGTTACTCATAATTCTTTTGATTTTAGAGAGGCAATTGAGGAGTTCAATAGAATAGTAGGGAACGAAAATCCAGATACATGGGTTGCTTATAGTTGTGAGTTATGATAAGTAAATTTAAGAGCTTAATGGTAAAGACTTACCTAAGAGTGTTTTTAAGAGGACTTAATTTTCAATTAGGTGGAAGTAAGGATCAGGAAGGTCAATGCTATAAAGTGCATAAGACAATAGAGTCCATATCTAATTTTTGTGGATTAAATTGTGAAGGTTACTATAATTCAGATCACATTATTACAAAAGTTAACGAAGAGTTCTATGATATAGGGGGTTTAATAATGAATACCGAAGGGTATCTCCCTTTCTCTTCTTTTGGAGAGGAAAACATTAGAGAATCTTTTAAGCAGTATTTATGAAATAAATGGCATTTAAAAAACAGTACGTTAAATCTAAGAGTAGAAAAATAGTAAACTCTAAGAAGATAGTAATTGATGGTATTGAGTTTGCCTCTACAACAGAAGGGTACATGTATACTCTTCTTAGAGACAATAATATAATTAATTACTACGAAGGAAAAACTTACGAACTGATGAAGACTTTTGTATACGGTAGTGAATGTCGCGAAAGGGCTATGAAGAGGAGTAAGGAAATGATGGATCGCAGGAAAGTGAATGGGATAAAGTACACCCCAGACTTTGTTGGTGAAGACGAGGCTTGGATAATTGAGGTCAAAGGTAGACCAAATGAAGCCTTTCCGTTAAGGTGGAAAATGTTTAAATTACTTATGCAAACGCAGGAAAAGCCCCCAATTTTATATAAACCTACAAATAGGGAGGATTGTTTGCAAGTAATCAAATCACTAAAAGAGTTAGGCTATGGCAAGAAAAAGTAAAGAGGATACTTTGTTCCAGATGACCAGCGATATTCACGATGAGATAGATTCAATTTATGAAGATGCAGTAGACGGAAATAACAAAGAGGCAAGTAAGAAGATAATTAAAGCGGTGGAATCCTTGAAACATTTAAAAAGCAGTTTGGTAGAGAAAGATGAAATATAAAAATTTATCAGAGGCAGAAATTGAACATTTCAAAAGCCTTTACAAAGACAAGAATGTAAGTAAGGAAAAAGCACAGGGGATATTATCTGGAATTTTTAATGTGTCCGAAAGGACTATAAGAAGGTGGGCTAATAACTTAGGGTTAAACATGCTTAATGATAATACCAAAGCAAAAGTCATGGTGTATGACATTGAGACTTCAAGGACTAAAGCTTGGGTATGGTGGACTGGTAAACAGTATGTAGGTCATCACCAATTAATAGATGAACCTAAAGTTATTACTGTTTCGTGGAAGTGGTTAGGGGAATCTAAGATTCACTATCTTACTTGGGATAAGAATCACTGCGATAAGAAACTAATGAAGAAGTTCTTAGTTCATTATAACAAAGCAGATATGGTTATAGGTTACAACAATGATAGGTTCGACAATAGGTGGATTAACGCCAGAGCCATGAAGTACAACCTAGACGTAAATGTGAATGTTAAGTCTTTCGACATTATGAAAGAGGAAAAAAGGGTTTTCCGTGTTCCAAGCTATTCTATGGCTTATATGTCTAAGTACTCAAATGTAGTACATAAGCAAGGTCACGAAGGTTTACACATGTGGAATATGATACAGACAGGTACTAAAGCAGAGCAAAAAGAGTACCTTCAAAAAATGGTTGAGTATAACATGGGAGATATCGCTGCAACTGAGGAGTTGTATTTTAGGTTAAGAAGATACTTTAAACAGCAATTACACTTCGGAGTAATGGCAGGAGGAGAAAAGTATACTTGTCCTGAGTGTGGAGGAACTGATGTAAGCTTGTACAAAACTACTTTTACAGCCGCAGGTACAATGCAACATATTATGAAATGTAATGTTGATAATGTTCAGTACAAAATTAGTAGGAGGGACTACTTAAAATTCGTAGCAGATCATGGCGAAAGTTTCTAAAGAAGACTTCGTTAATGAAGGATCAAATGAATTTACTGATATTGATTCGGAGTTATACAGGGAATATATTTTCCCTGTTCCTAACTCTAAGCTTACGAACACAGTTAGAATAAATAAGCCACTAAAACTTTGTGTAACCGATAGCGGACATAAATTATGGGATGCATACAATATATCCCATTTCATTCCTTATGGTTGGATCGAGTTAAAGTGGAAAGTACTAAAAGGGAAACCCAATTTTGTTAAATAAAAACTAAAAATATATTAAATGAGAGAACTAAGAGAAAAAAGATTAAGCAATTTCGTATTTATTGATATTGAAACCGCTAGGATCGTAGATGAATTAAAATTAGATACTCCTTTATTCGACTCTTGGGAATATCTAAAGCGTAGAAACGGAGAATCCAATGAAGATTTGATTGCGTCATTTAAGAAGGAGGCAGGTTTGTACTCTGAGTTCTCCAGAATAGTGTGTATTTCAGTAGGTAGAGTATCGGGAGATACTTTAGTGATGAAATCTTACGATAATGAAGACGAAAAGGAATTATTAAGCCAGTTTAACTCTGATTTGACTAAGGTTTACGATCATAATGCTAAGACTGTCTTTTGCGGTCATGCTGCAATTGGGTTTGACATACCTTTCATCTTCCAAAGATGCATGATTAATCAAGTTGAAGCACACGAACTGCTTGATGTAGCAGGGTTAAAACCTTGGGAAGTGTCAGAGACTATTATAGATACTAAGGAGTTATGGAGAGGTACTTCATTTAGACCATCTTCACTAATAAATATCGCAGTGGCTATGGGTATTCCTTCGCCAAAAGATGATATTAGTGGCGCAGAAGTAGGTGACTTGTATTGGAGTAAGGAGAAAGATAGTGTAGCAAGGATCGTTAAGTATTGTGAGAAAGACGTACTTACTACTGCTAATGTAGTACGTAAGTGCAGATTTGAGCCTTTGTTGACTTTTGCTTCTCCAGATATTAAAGTAGAGGAAGTGAAAGAACCTTTCATACTTAATATCTTAAATGGAGGTAAGTACGGCGTTAAAGAAGCTAAAGAGTTGACTACTTACTTAGAGACCTTATCCCTAGATGATAGAGTAGTTATTTGTGATATCCTAAATGCAGCTGTATCTAAGGCTAAAGGTAAAGTAACAAAGATGACTAAAGTGCAGGTAAATGACCTTAAAAAGAAATTTTGTAAGTAATGGATAGTTTTTTAAACTTACCTAAGAAAGATGAGGATGATGGTATTCCTTATCTTTCTTACTCACAGATATCTACATGGAAGCGATCTAAGCGAGAGTATATACGTCAATATTTCTTTGGAGAGAAATTTGAAGGCAATGAGTATACAGAGTTTGGTTCATTAATTGGTGAGGCGTTAGAGAGTAATGACTTTAGTGGGTTCAGTCCTAGAGAAAGAACATTTCTAAAGAAGATTCCTAGATACGACGAGTTTGAGCGTAAGGTTAATCTGCCAATGAAAGGTTTTAAGGTCATTGGCTATATTGATTCAAGCTCAGAAGCTAAAGATTACGGAACAGGTGAAGGTATTCATGTGAGGAGAATACTAGACTATAAGACAGGAGATTACATTAAAAAGATTTCTGAATACGAAGATAAAAAATATACTCAATTACACTTATACGCCGCTGCTATGAGACATGAGTACGGAGTATTACCAGATTCAGCTAAAGTGATCTTAATTGATAGGAAAGGTAACGCATTCCAAGGAGAGGAATTGAAGTTAGGCAGAGATTTCTCTACAATAGATAAAACTCTTACAGATGAAGTAGTAGATGCAGTCTTAGCTGATACGCAGAAAGTAGCCGAGGAAATTTCACGTTACTTTACATTATTTCAGGAATTTAAAAAAGCAATTTAAAATGAGTAGAACAAGTAAAGCCCAGAAGGAATCTTCGTCAAAGAGACTAAGAGGCGTAATGTTTATTCTCTGGACTCAAAATAGTCAAGATTTTGAAGAATTTGAAGATTATTACGAAGCATACAAAGAAAGTGAAATTAAACGATGTAAAAAATTAATAAAGTAATGAAAGAACAAAAATTATTAGACGTAGGAGTAGTATTCCCTAGCAACGAAGTAACAGTAGTTGTAGCAGAAGATCAAGATTATGGAGGTGCGCATAGGTACATATTCAAAGAGAGTCTAGGGCATGTAGACGGAAATCCAGTTTACGCAGATACTTTCCAAGGGATTAATTTTGTCAAGAGAGAGGAGTCAGGTATGGTTGCTGGAATCCAGTCTGAACAACTTTTAATAGCTTTGATTGACAGACACAAGAAGTTAAATGCTAAGTTTCCTTCAAAAGAAAATGCAGTGGCAATTACACATTTAGAGACCGCTTTACTGTGGTTTGGAAAACGTGTACAGGATAGGATTAACAGAGGTGTAATGGGTGAGCTTAAGAAGTAATGAAAGTACTATTTGTATGTTTAGCCGTGTTTGTTGGTATAGTTTTAGTATTGGCTTTAGCTAGAGATATCACCCGAAAACCTAATGGTTACAAGGGCGGAGGCTTCGAAAGGTAAATTAAAAACGGGCATAAGTAAATTTTACGTATATTTGTACCAACAAAAAGAAATCATGGCAAACACACGTTTACATAAAGAGCTACTAGAACAACCGTTATTACACGGAGAGGCTTTGTATTGTTTAAATTTGACATGATCTTAAAATAGATTATCTTGAAATTGTACATATAAAAGACTCTTCTTATTCATTTAGGAAGGGTCTTTTTCGTTTCTGGGAGCGAAGAGGTTCATGCCCGTTTTGGTAACGGGAGTAGGTAGGTTCGATTCCTACCTTCCAGACTATAATGACGCATTGGGCAAATTGGTTAAGCCGTCACCCTTTCAAGGTGAAGACTACGGGTTCGAACCCCGTATGCGTTACTAAGAGATATTTAGCCTTTAACTCTATAAAAAACAAGGTACTCTGGGGTATGGTGTAATTGGTTAACATTCCTGACTTTGAATCAGTGAGAGTGTAGGTTCGAATCCTGCTACCCCAACTATTAACATGGTGTTTGAATCGGATATTGGTTAGCCGAGTCTGACTGTGAATCAGATAGGAGAAATCCTTTTGCGGGTTCGATCCCCGTCTTTCACCCTAAATGCTCCAATAGCCGAATGGCATAGGCAACTGGCTTAGACCCAGAAATTTGTAGGTTCGAGTCCTACTTGGAGTACTATTCACTATCATTTCCTTGTAGTTCAACTGGATAGAACAGTCGCCTACGAAGCGTCAGATCGGGGTTCGAATCCCTGTGAGGAAACTTTTTCTACATATTATTTGGTTTATAATTTATTTCTACGTACATTTACCAAAAATATTACAAAATGAGTAAAAAATATAAATGCCTTTACAATACCCAAGGTAAACACAAGAGAGTTATAAAATGCACTAGTTGGTGGAATTTATCTCAGTACCTTGTAAAAAGGTTTGGTGATGATACCAACAATCCAGAACTTAAGAATTTTATAATTAAACAAACTAAATCATAAAGAGGTGACTAAGAAAGCGATAGTAGACGCATGGGCTACAATAAGAAGAGAGAATCAATCTATCCCAGATGAAGTATTAGATTTTATGAAGGACAGCGCATTACAAAAACTAGCTGAGATTAATGCAGTATCTATGTGGATATCAGATGAAGCAGGGCAGTGGGATTTTAAGATGGAGGGGGATTATTCTATGGAAACTAAACCTACTATGACTAAGGGGCTTTTCGCTCAAATACAAGAGGCTTGTGAAGTGAAACCGACTTTTAATGGAGTAAAAAGTAACGTTAAACAGATGTTACAATGCTCTAACAAAGTAGCGGAAGATATTACTAAGTCAATTTTTAAAAATAAAAAATGAAAAATAAAAATGAAAAATAAAGAGAAACGTTCAGCTTACAAAGCAATTTTACTTAGTTGGCAATTTAATAGTAGTCAACCTTTACCAAAAGATTTGGAAGAAGTACTTCCAGAACACTATAAATTATTAATGAAGAATCAAAATAAAGAAGAAAATGAAGAATAGTATTTTAAAAGATTTGGAAGATGTTATCGATAAGTTGGAGTATGGAAATATCGATAGGAAATACACAGTGTCCTCTTTAACAAGTATTAAAAGTGAGATAGAGGATCACTTAATAGAAGGCAAGGGGAGGAAGATGATGAATAAGTCAAATAGAATAATTACAGGAGTACATAAAAAGAATAGTCCAAAACCACTAAAAGTAGATTCTGGAGGGAGAGAGATTAAAGTAGGTCTTGAAGTTTATTATAATAAGTCAGGTGAAATATGTAAAGGTATAATCGAGGAAATAGTTAAGAATAAGTGGACTAATGTAAGGGAAGGTAGTGACGGTTGTAGTTGGTGGTCAATGAACTTTGCTATGAAAGTATTAGGTGAGGATGGTACTATATCAGTAATCAAAAACCCTAATAGTTTTAAGATTTCTGACTCCAAAGAAATATTTTTCGAAGGATTAAAGGCAGGGAATAGTTTTATAGAAGGTACACACTACCCTTCGGTGGACTTAGATTTAGCGGAGTTTGAGTGGAAAAATAGATAAAAAACGAACGTAAGGAAATTTTACGTATATTTGTACCTCAATACAAAACAAAGAGGATTATCAATGAAAACAATTATGGACATAACAGCCGATATTAGAACTGGAAAAGGTAGAACCTTATTCGGGACGGATGATCTATGTTAAAAGTTTTTATTAAACATATATAATCCTCCTTATCTTAATCGATTTTGGAGGATTTTTTATTTGGGGTTGATACACAAGTGGCTCGTACTGTTCTTTTGCAAAGAACGGGTTGTCGGTTCGAGACCGTCCTTCTCCACAACAAATACACACCGTTAGCTCAGATGGCAGGTAGCTACACGCTTTTAACGTGAAGGTCGGGGGTTCGAGTCCCTCACGGTGTACAATATTGGAGTATAATTCAGTCTGGTAGAAAGCTGTCCTGATACGACAGTACGCATAGGTTCAAATCCTATTATTCCAACAAAATTACTATATTACTGGTTAACACACGGTTGCAAACGTTATAAGTAAGAATGTTATTTACAAGGGGTGTCTAAAAAACGCATTTTGACTTAGTATAGTAATTATATGCAGTAGTAGCACAATTGGCTAGTGTGTCTCCCTTCCAAGGAGAAAGTTGCAGGTTCGAGTCCTGTCTACTGCACTAAAGTAAAGTAAAGTAAATTTGGATATTAAACATATTTTGTTTATATTTACTGCATGGAAAATTACAATTATTGCAGAGAGAAGTTCATCAAGAATGGAGTTAGAAAATTAAGGTGGGAAGCCGAAGTTAGAAGATTAGATACTATAAGAAAATATTTTTTGGGGAGGAAGCTTACAAAGAAGAATTATTAAGTGAAAGACCCTAGTAAGCTTTTTAATCCACCTATTACATTCGATGATTAAAGTATATCGCGGGATCGACTGGAGACGGTTGCCAGCTGGGTCTCATAAGCCTAATACGTGGGTTCGAATCCCACTCCCGCTACTAAGGTA
>Ga0213866_10003042_pt1 | contig 11548 bp, 10 predicted proteins | sample PICome_11_FD_160079 | JGI IMG/M metagenome (GOLD analysis project Ga0213866, IMG submission 160079) | Coastal seawater microbial communities near Pivers Island, North Carolina, United States - PICO284 | ecosystem: Environmental > Aquatic > Marine > Coastal | place: USA: North Carolina... | reverse complement strand
CATTGAACGTATTAAGCAGAATTAAATTTAATTAAAATGTATCTGAAGCGCAAAATGGGTTAGAAAAAAAAACTTGGCCCAAAATGACTTAGCTTCGCATTAATCTAGATGACGGATCATGTAATGGGTTTTTTTCTATATGTAGGGAGTATCTTTTCCCCTCAACTTCAATAGAGTAATCATCGCTATCATTAGATTCATCTTTTACATAAGCTAAGCAAATATTCTTTTTATAACAGAAAGAAAAATTTGAACTTGTAGTGTATCCAACAATATTACCATCTTTAAATATTGGCTCATCGTGTAACAATAAAGGCGCCCCTGGTTTAAAATTATTTTTGAGAGAAAAAAGAACTAATTTATTTTTTAAAGATTTTTCTTTTATTTTTTCTAAAGCACTTCTGCCTATAAAATTTTCATTTTTTTTAAAATTTACTGCAAATGACAAACCAGCCTCAAAAGGATTATTTTCTGATGTAATATCATGACCCCAATGTAAGAATTTTTTTTCCAATCTTAGAATGTCGAGGGTATGCATTCCTGAATATGTAAGATTATATTTTGTTCCTAATGATTTAATCTTTCTAAATATAATATTAGTTTTTCTTATTGGAATATAAATTTCCCACCCAAGTTCACCTATAAAAGACAATCTTTGAAACCAGACTTTACTATTAGCAATATCTAAATATTTTCCCCAAGAGAATTTAAAATCTTCATTAGAAAAATAATTTCCAAATAATTCAGTTAAAAATTTTCTACTGTTTGGACCGAATATACCTATACATGAATATTTATCAGTAACGTCTTTAAAATTAATTTTCTTTGTAAGATTTTTTAAAATATGAGACTTATTATGGCTCCTTGCTAAAGCTGGACAAATAATTCTAAAATAATTTTTTTTTAAACAACTAACAGTTAGGTCGGCCTCTATTCCACCTGATGGGTTCAACATTTGAGTATAAGTGGTTCTTCCTTTCACATTTTTTATATTGTTGGAGCAAAGATACTGAAGTTGTTCGTGTGCATATTTTCCACTTAGATCAAATTTTACAAAAGGTGTTAAATCAAAAAAACCTAAATTTTTTCTAGTATTGATACATTCTTTTTTTGCTGACCCATACCAATTTTGATTTCCAAAACTATATTTATAAATTGGTTCTTTATTTTTCGAAAACCACATTGGTCTTTCATATCCAGCCATTTGTCCAAAACATGCGCCTAATTTTTTTAGTTCTTTATGGTAAGGTAAAAGTTTAATATTTCTTGAAGTTTCTAATTGTTTGTAAGGCCAGTGCATTTTAAATAGATTTCCTAATGTTTCAGTAGTTCTTTCCTTAATAAACTTTAAAGAAGAATTAAATTTTTCAAATCTTTTGACATCAAGACTTAATAAATCTTGATTTGTATGACCCTTTATCATCCATTCAGCTATAGTTTTTCCCGCTCCACCAGATGATCCAATGCCGATACTATTAAATCCACAACAAACATAAAAATTTTTAATTTCTTCAGTCTCTCCTAATAAAAAATTACTATCTGGTGTAAAAGACTCCGGTCCTGAAAAATACTTATCTATGGAAAGTTTTTTTATTGCCGGTATTCTTTTTGAAGCTAGTTGATGAAGCATTTTTATGTATTTTTTATCAACTTTAAATTCACCGAATGAAAAGTTATTTGGTACTTTGCCAGTTTTTTTAAATGCATTTTTGGCATTCGGTTCAAAAATACCCAGCATCATTTTACCGTGATATTCTCTGGCATATAGATATGTATCTGGATCTCTAAAGGTTGGAAGTTCTTTTGGTAGATTATTGAAATCTTCTGTAATCATGTAAAAATGTTCATTAGGGTATAAGGGTATACTTACTCCAGCTGCCTCTCCGATTTGCCTAGACCACATTCCAGCGCATAAAACTATATACTCGCAATCAATTTTTCCAAGATTAGTTTTAACGCCTCTTATCTGATTATCTCTCTTAAGAATTTTTTCTAATTTACATTTTTCAATTATCTTAACTCCCTTTTTTTTTGCTGCGATTGATATACTTTTGGTAAGAATTTCTGGATCTGCTTGACCATCCTCAGGTATATACAAACCGCTATATACATCTTTATTTTTGCCGATTGGATAAAGTGTTTTAAATTTATTTTTATCAATAATTTCAATATTTAAATCAAATAATTTAGACATTGTTTTTTGTCTTAAAAATTCTTGATGCCTTGATCTTGTAGTCGCAATATTTATCGTACCTGTTTGCCTAAAACTTGTATCAAGACCGGTAATATTTTTTAAATCATTATAGAATTTTACAGAATTTTTTCTTATTTTTGTTATTTGTGGAGTTGTTCCTAATTGAGTAACCATCCCAGCAGCATGCCAAGTAGTGCCTGATGTTAACACATCTCGCTCGATTAATACTGTGTCCCAGCCATTATCAGCTAAATGATAGGCAGTAGAACAGCCTGCAATACCACCTCCAATCACAACCACTTTTGCTTCATGTGGCAATGATCTCATTTTAATTTTTTAGTAAGTCAGATGCTGGTATATATTCTAAATCAAATGCGTCTGATACGCCTTTAAAAGTAATGTTTCCTCTATAAACATTTAAGCCTGCCAAATAGTTTTTGTTCTCCGTAAGAGTTTTTTTATAACCTTGATCAGCTAATTTTAATAAAAGCGGTAATGTAGCTTTGTTAAGAGCCATTGTTGATGTTCTCGGCACGCCACCAGGCATATTAGCCACGCAATAATGAACAACATCATCCACCAAATATGTTGGATTAGCGTGAGTAGTTGGTTTGCTTGTTTCTACGCAACCTCCTTGATCGATTGCGACATCTACAATTACCGATCCCCTTTTCATGGATTTGATCATTTCTTTTGTTACTAATTTAGGTGCCTCTGCTCCAGGAATCAATACTCCTCCTACTAGTAGATCACATTCAGAAATTAATTTTTTTAAATCTGTTTTATCGCTCTCAGTTGGAATAATTTTGTCTCCAAATTGTTTATGAAGTTCCTCTAATCTTTTTTTTGATTTATCAACTATATAAACATTTCCTCTCATACCTGTGGCAATTATTGCAGCATTTTCTCCAACAACACCTCCTCCTAAAATAACAACATTAGCTGGCTCCACACCTGGAGCGCCACCAATTAATAAACCTCTGCCTTTTTGATTTTTTTCTAGAGCGTGTGCGCCGGCTTGGACTGACATTCTTCCTGCTACTGCGCTCATAGGTGCAAGCAATGGTAGACGACCACTATCATCTGTCACTGTTTCATAGGCTATACAGATCGATTTTGTTTTCATTAAGCCTAAAGTTAATTCTTTCGCAGCCGCTAAGTGAAGATATGTGTATATAATTTGACCTTCTCTAATCATTCCAACCTCTTTCATTTGAGGCTCTTTAACTTTAACTATAAGTTCTGCCTTATTAAAAATTTCTTCTGGCGTTTTAATAATCTTTGCCCCAGCTTTTAAATAATCGTCATTAGTAAATCCAGCTTCAAATCCTCCATTATCTTCTACCAATACTTCGTGCTTTCTATCTGTAAGAGCTTTAACGCTTTCAGGTGTTAATCCGATTCTGTGCTCTTGAAGCTTAATCTCCTTTGGAACTCCGATGATCATTTATGACTTTGAGTAGTTAGATATACCTGTTCTTAATTTTTCGATGATTTCATCAATATGTTTTTTTTCACAAATAAATTGTGGAGCAATGATTAATGTATCCCCAGTATTTTTAAAATTTACACCTGCATCGTAACAATGTTTAAATGTTTGAAAACCAGATTTTCCTGGTTTATCTTTCATTCTCATTTCAACTCCACCCATCATTCCATATCCTCTTATACTTACAACTTCTTTCAAATCTTTTAATGAATGTAATCCATCTTGAAAGTAAGGTGACATCTCTTTAGCTCTATTAAAAATGTCTTCCTTGTCAAAAATATCTTGAACAGCTAATCCTGCTGCAACAGCTGCAGGTATTCCTGAGTAAGTGTAACCATGAAATAGTTCAGGCGTACCTTCAGGATTTTTTGAAGAGTCTAATACTGCATCATACATTTCTTCTTTAACTGCTACTATTCCCATCGGAATAACACCATTCGTTGTCGCTTTAGCCATTGTAATCATATCAGGTGTCACACCGAACTCTTGAGATGCAAATGCAGAACCTGTTCTTCCCCAGCCGGTTATAACTTCATCAAAAATTAATAAAATACCGTGCTTATCACAAATTTCTCTTATTCTTTTTAAATAGCCTTTAGGTGGAACCAAAGTTCCTGTCGATCCTGCAATAGGTTCAACTATACAAGCTGCAATATTTTCTCCACCAAAATTCATAGCTATTCGCTCTAAATCTTCAGCCATCTCAACACCGGTGTCTGGTTGACCTTTAACAAATTTATGTTCAGGTAAATGAGTGTGTCTCATATGTTGAACACCTGGCATCAAAACGCTCGCAAAAGTTTTTACGTTATTAATCATTCCCCCTACAGTCGTCGCACCAATATTCATACCGTGATAGCCTCTTTCACGACCAACAAATCTAAATCGTTTTGAGTCACCTTTTGCTCTATGATATGCAATTGCTATTTTAATTGCTGTCTCTACTGCAGTGGATCCACAAATTGTATAAAAAATTCTATTAATTCCTTCTGGAGTTTTTTTTGCTATTCTTGTAGCTAATTCAAAAGATCCTCCATAACCTTGGTTGAATGGCTGACAATAATCTAATTTTTCTAATTGTTTTGAAACAGCTTCGGTAATTTCTTTTCTTCCATGACCGAGTGGATTACAAAATAATCCAGAACTTGCATCAATCATTTTTTTACCTTGATGATTAGTTAGATAAACTCCTTTTGCATCTGTAATTAATCTTGGATTTTTTTTAAATGCTTTATTGTCTGTAAATGGCATCCAATGCTCATTTAAAGAATTAGGTATATTTGTTCTATTTGATGAACTCATATTTTAATTTGTAGACTATTGTTATAGTTTGACAAGAAATATTGCATACAATTCTTGGTTGTAAAATCAATATGGTCAAACAACCGCAATCTTCTGTTTACTTCTTATTAATTTTAATTTTTAATCTTAATATTAAACAAACCATATGGGAGAACTATGAAAAAAATAATAAGTACAGTTCTTGGGATTTTATTTGCATTTACTCTAACTGCTACAGTGGCTAATTCAGCTGCTAAAGAAGTAAGAGTCGCATACTTCTTGGAGTGGCCTTCTCCAAATCTTGAGGACATGAATAAAAAAGCATATTCAAAAGCACTTGGTGTGCCAGTTAAGTGGACAAATTTCACTAATGGTGTGGCAATGACTGATGCTATGTTAGCAGGAGATATTGATATCTCTTATTCACAAGGTTTAATGCCTTACATCAATGCAGTTAAAGCTAAAGCGCCTATCAGTTTAGTAGATGTTGCAATGGAATACGGAATGGGAGGAACAACATGTGTTACTTCTAAAAAATCTGGTATTACAAAAGCAAATGCTTCTGAGCTTGAAGGAAAAAAAGTTGCTGTTCCTCTAGGAACAATGGCTGAGTATGTTTTTACTGAAAGTATGAAAATAGTTGGTGCCGACAGAAAAAAAATGAACATTATCGCTATGGACCCTGAAGAAGGTGCAGCTGCATTAGTAAGTGGTGACGTTGTGATGGCATGTTTATTTGGAGGTAACTCTATTAAATCAGCTACAGCTGTTGGATCAAGACTTCTAACAGTTGATGAAGCTCGTGCTGGAGGTATCATGGGAATTGATATCGTTTCTGTAACGAATAAATTTATGAAAGAGAATCCAGGTATGTTGAAATCTTTCGTAGAATTAACTCATGAAGCAAACGAGAGATACAGAAAAGGTGGAAGTGATATGAAAGCTATGTCTAAAGAGTCAGAAATGAAAGTTGCTGATATGAAAGACACTTTAGGTGGCTTCAAATTCTTAACGCCAAAAGAGACTAAAAAATCTATGAAGAGTGGAAACCTTGCTAAGTTTTTAAAAGGATTTGACACTCCAAGAGGTACAGTAACTACTAAATTTTTACCGTAGTTCTTGATTAAGAAAAATTATAGGCGCCAATCTAATAAATTGGTGCCTATTTTTTTATTTAAAAGTCTAATATAGTTATTTTATGAGCAATCTAATTTCTCAAGATTTAAATATGATTTTTAAAACTCCAAAGGGAGAAACTGTTCATGCTCTAAAAGATTTGAATTTTACGATAAAAAAAGGAGAGTTACTAACTGTCCTTGGTCCGTCAGGTTGTGGAAAAACAACTTTATTAAATATTACCGCAGGATTTATTAGGCCAACTTCGGGAAAAATTACTCTTAATGATAGAGAAATTAATGGGCCAGGTGTTGATAGAGGAATGGTTTTTCAGCAAGGTGCTTTGTTTGAATGGTTGACTGTTGCTGAAAATGTAAATTTTGGTTTGAGGATGAAAGAAGAAGATGAGACTCTAACTAAAAAAAAAGTTGATGAATGGTTAGATATAGTTGGATTAAAAGGTTTTGGTAATACTCCTACTTACCAATTGTCTGGGGGAATGCAACAAAGAGTAGCTTTGGCAAGATGTTTAATTAATGATCCAGAATTAATATTAATGGATGAACCTTTAGGGGCTTTAGATGCTTTAACAAGAGAAAAAATGCAATCTCTAGTTCTTAAAATTTGGAAAGAAACTGGAAAGACAATTATTCTTATAACCCACTCTGTTGAAGAAGCGTTATTACTTGGAGAAAAAGTTTATGTTATGGCGCCGAGACCAGGAAGAATACACAAAGAATACAAGTTACCTTTCGCATCAATGGGTCTTAAAGAAGATTTAAGAGATATTAAAAACAATAAAGAGTTCGTATCTAAAAGAGAAGAAATTCTCTCAATGATATGGGACATGGAAGAAGAAATAATGGGAAAAGAAGTTTAAATGATCACAGGTTTTTTAACATTTTTATTTTTCTTCGCGATTATAGGATGTGTTTTATATGGAAGAAAATTAATTAGAACTGAAAAAGTGGATGCTGTTTTTGGAAATCCTGAGAGAGCACAAGGAGGTATTCACTGGGTGATTGTAGGAAGTAGTTTTCTTTTATTAGTTTGGCTTTATTATTCATGGGACATAGCTAAGTCTTTTTTTCCAAAGTCAGCTAATGAACTTTGCCAAGTTGGTAAAGTAAATGAGTCCCTTCTTTCTCTTAAATATCTATTCCCAATAGATGAACGTCAACTTAAGAGTACATCGGTAATAGAAACTGAGTCAGAAAATTTAAACAAAATTACTATTGAAATAGAAAAATCAGGTATCAAAAATCAAGATAAAAGTAAGTTACTAAATTTTGTCAATCAAACTAAAAATACAATACCATTACTTACAAACGAACAATTATTAAATAACGATACAAGAGAAAAAATTAAATTAATTAATGAAAAAATTATAAATTTAACCGAGAACTTTAAAAAAAGTGATTATCCCAATGAAAGTGCTGAACAGGAACTAGAAAGATTGGAAGCTGCTAATGAAGAAGGTTCTTGGAAAGCATCAAGTACCTCAATTGAAAATACAATCGAAATTCCCTTTATTCCAAAAACAAAGCGAGGTTTAAAATTTCAAACAGCAGCCACGGAATTAAATTTGATAAGTGATGAATTCTTTGAACTTAAAAATCACAATGAACAATATACTTCTGCCTTAGAAAAACTTAAAAAAGAAATAAAAGATTTTAGAACTAGTTCTGAGGAAATTTCCTCTTCATTAGCTAAAGATATTCTTAAGATTGCACGTAGAATTGAATATGCAAGTATATTTCCACCTAATACTCTAAAGAACATACAAGCATCAATAATCAGTTTTGATAATGTCCAAAAAAAAGAGCAAGGCGGTCTAAGATGGGTAGATCTTCTTTTATTTCCATCAGGTACAATCATTTCAAGTGGCCCAAGTTGCTCTGAACAAGGTTCTGGTAGATGGCTTCCAAAACCATCAGATACAATTAATAAATTTACATTAATGTTAAACCCAAATGTGGGTTACAAACAAATTCCATTAATTTGGTATGAGATGATGGATGTAAGTAAGATAATTGGTTTCTTAATACCTGATTGGTTTGCAGATATTTTACCTGGTGAATATCCGGTTCATAATGAGCAAGGTGAGATTAAGCCAAATTTTAAAAGTAAAGTTTTTAGTTTTGTAACTGGAGACTTTAATTTATTTAAAATTCCAATTCCAACAGGTCATATATGGGACTCATTTTTAAGAGTGTTCCTTGGATTAGTTGCAGGAATTATAGTTGGAGTTCCATTAGGGTTGTTCATGGGATTAAATAGATTTGCAAAAGGATTTTTTGATCCTTTGATTGAATTATACAGGCCAGTTCCACCGTTGGCATGGGCACCATTAGTTATCTCGGTACTAGGAATAGACAATCTTGGAAAAGTATTTTTATTATTTATGGTGTCATTATCAATAATGATAATTTCAGCTAGAGCTGGTGCTTATGGAACTCAATTATCAAAAATTCATGCAGCACACTCTCTTGGAGCATCTAAGTGGCAAATATTAAGACACGTTATTTTTCCAAACTCTTTACCTGAAATATTAACTGGAATAAGGGTGGCAACTGGGATGTGTTGGGGTACTTTAGTAGCTGCAGAATTTTTAGCAGGGACTACAGGTGTTGGATTCGTAGAAAATGTCGCGAAAAAATATTTCCAATATGAAGTAATATGGATAACTATATTTATAATGGGAATGTTGGGATTAATTTTTGATATCACAATTCGAAAGATAATAGACAAAACAATACCTTGGCGAGGAAAAGGTTAATCCATTTTTAAAATTATGATTGGTATACTTGGTGGCATGGGTACGCAGGCAGGATTAGATTTTTGTTCTAAACTTGCAAAATTAAATAGAGGAAAAGCAGATCAAAAATATCCTTTATTCGTTCTTTACAATAAAGCGTCAATACCAGATAGAAAAAAACATAATAAAAAATATAATCAAGTTTTAACAAGTCTTGTTGAAGGTTGTAAATTTCTACAAAAAAATAAATGTAAATTTATCGCAATGCCATGCAATACAGCTCACTTCTGGTATTTAGATTTAAAAAAGAAAATAAAAATACCAATTTTAAATATGCCAGAACTTGTTTATTTAAATATTTCAAAGAAATGTAAAAAAAATACAAAGATAGGTTTATTGGCGACTGAAACAACAATTAAAACAGGAATTTATAACAAATCTTTGAGAAACAAATATAAACTTTTAGTGCCCACGAGAAAACTTCAAGTCAGTCATGTCAATAAATCAATAAAATATGTAAAAATGGGAAAAACAAGAGAAGCTGAAAAAGCTTTAAAGCCTGCAGTAAATTACCTAATTAAAAATAATTGTAAAAAAATAATTCTAGGATGCACAGAACTTCCTATTGCAATATTTGCGTATAAATCCTTTAAAAAAGCAAAGATTTCTAAAACTTTTTTGGATCCAAATTTAATATTGGCTGAAGCATCAATGAGGAGATATAAAGTTAAATGATAATGACTGGATATTTAGTTTACTCAATTTATTGTTATATAGCCTCTTTTATATCGTGGAGAGTCGAAAAATTATTTAAAACACAAGGCGATGATCAAAAAACGAGGATATTTTTTATTTTAAAGCATGGTTTTAGAGTTACTGGAACCGTACTTTTGCTAGCTCACTTACTCTCATAGTATGAAAAATAGAAAATTTTTTTTTCTAACTTACATAATATTATTTATTACGATTTATTTTATTTTCGGTATATGGGGTCTTTTTGAAATTAATAAATTTAAAAATTTATCTTTTAAAAATAAAGATAATTTAATCTTCCATAAAAAATATTCAGATCAAGTTCATCACTTACGAGATGTTAATAAATGGGACAATCAAAATAATAATTATCTTTATTCAGAAATTATTTTTAATAATAAGTATAAAAATACAATATTACTCCAAGGAGACTCATGGATTGAGGATATATCAAGTATTGAGAAATCTGAACAGTTTGTAAAAAAATTTGGAGAAAATAAAAAATTCAATATATATAATGCTGGAATTACTTCTTATGCACCTAGTGTAATGCATGCACAGTATAAAATTTTGAAAGATCAATTTAAAATCTCACCTCAATTACTTGTAATTCATATTGACCAAACTGATATTGGTGATGAAAATTGCAGATATAAACATAATAAAATTTATTCTTCTGAAGAAAAATTTTTAAGAGTTCAAAGAGAAAAATATACTCGAGCAACCTATGATTATACTAAAATTTACCTGTACTCTGATTTACAATTTTCTAATTCCTTTATGAAAATTATAAAATTTCCTTATCTAAAATTAAATTATTTTGTAAAAAGAAATATTAAACTTTTAAGTCAAATTAATGAGAAAGGTTTCAAGCAAAGAAATGAGAGCAAATGTGGGTTTTATGAAATACAAAAAGAATTAATAAAATATGACCCATTATCTGAAAAAAATTTTAAAAAATCTTTAAATGAATACTTAGATTTATTATCTAAAGAAGATAAAATTGAAAAAGTATTTCTAACTAGTTTTCCTCATATCTCGCACTTAAAAAAAGATTATAAAGTAAATGTATCTAAATATATAAATGACGTGCTCTCATCTGTTAATAATGAAAAATTTTTACACATAAATATGAATGATTTAAATTTTTCAGACAAAGATCAAGAATTACTTTTCAGAAAAAATGATGTTGCTTCTCATTTAAACGATGAATATCATGTAGAAATTTTTTTAAAAACTATTTTTTCGAAAATCGATAATTATTTAAACAAATGAAAAAAGTTTTATATATCTTGATTTTTCAATTTTTATTCTCAACTCTTAATGCTGAAACTATTGTATTTAAAGATTGTAAAAGTAATGATTATAAATTTGAAAAAAATGAATATAAGATTGATATCGAAAAAGGAATAATGACTAGAGAATTTGTTTATACTGATGAAACTTATGAGAAATTAAGAATGAACGATATGCGTGTTCAAAAAGAAAACACTTCTACAAAAGGAGTTGTTAAGGAAAATGGAGAAATTATTACAGAAATTTCTGGTTATCCAGCTTTTTACACTCAGATGATATTCGACACATTTGATAAAACTATTAAATTAAAAAGTGTTTTAAATAATACAGAGGGTATAAGTATACTTTCAAATTGTGAAAAAATAATTAAATACAAATTAGAAAGCTAATGAAGAAAATTTTGTTAATTATATTTTTATTTTTACCTCTTGACTTGCTAGCAGTTGAAAAAACAAAAGAGGAAAAAGTAGCTAAATACGTTCTAGAAAATATACAAAAAGATTATGTGGCTTGTTATAGTTTTTATAAAATAGCTGCAGAAAGTTTTAAAAACGCTGGTAAAGAAAAAAAAATTATTGAAGGTCTCGAGAAAAGTGCTGATGTAACTTTGAAATTTAATCATGATCTTGGTGAAGTTTTAGGAATGCCACCTCAAATTATG
>Ga0213866_10003040_pt1 | contig 11552 bp, 9 predicted proteins | sample PICome_11_FD_160079 | JGI IMG/M metagenome (GOLD analysis project Ga0213866, IMG submission 160079) | Coastal seawater microbial communities near Pivers Island, North Carolina, United States - PICO284 | ecosystem: Environmental > Aquatic > Marine > Coastal | place: USA: North Carolina... | reverse complement strand
GGACAGTGTGTGGTGGGTAGTTTGACTGGGGCGGTCTCCTCCCAAAGAGTAACGGAGGAGCACGAAGGTGCGCTAATCATGGTCGGAAATCATGAGGTTAGTGTAAAGGCACAAGCGCGCTTGACTGCGAGACAGACATGTCGAGCAGGTACGAAAGTAGGTCTTAGTGATCCGGCGATTCTGAATGGAAGGGTCGTCGCTCAACGGATAAAAGGTACTCCGGGGATAACAGGCTGATACCGCCCAAGAGTTCACATCGACGGCGGTGTTTGGCACCTCGATGTCGGCTCATCACATCCTGGGGCTGAAGCCGGTCCCAAGGGTATGGCTGTTCGCCATTTAAAGTGGTACGCGAGCTGGGTTTAGAACGTCGTGAGACAGTTCGGTCCCTATCTGCCGTGGGCGTTGGAGAATTGAGGGAAGCTGCTCCTAGTACGAGAGGACCGGAGTGGACGAACCTCTGGTGTTCGGGTTGTGTCGCCAGACGCATTGCCCGGTAGCTACGTTCGGACAGGATAACCGCTGAAAGCATCTAAGCGGGAAGCCCCTCCCAAGATAAGTTCTCCCTGGGATCTTGAATCCCCTGAAGGGCCCTCGAAGACTACGAGGTTGATAGGCTGGGTGTGGAAGCGTTGTGAGGCGTTGAGCTAACCAGTACTAATTGCCCGTGAGGCTTGACCATATAATCCAAGTTATTTGCACACGCAGTTGTGTGTAGAAGATGACACTGGATGTTGTGATTGATTCTTAGTGTGTGTATAGCCAGCTTGATTTACCGCCCTATTTGTCTGTTACGCATCACCTGATGTGAGTAAGACGAACTAACAGGCATACCAGTTTGCCTGGCGACCATAGAGCGTTGGAACCACCTGACCCCATCCCGAACTCAGAAGTGAAACGACGCATCGCCGATGGTAGTGTGGGGTTTCCCCATGTGAGAGTAGGTCATCGCCAGGCTTCCAAAAATAAAAACCCCCATCGGGATTCCGGTGGGGGTTTTTATTTGCCGTACCACCCTGCAAACTGTGCTCGAATCCATGCGTGAGACAACCTGGTGCAGGCAATATCATCCCCGTCCAGGGCAACGCCCGTTCTCGTGTTTGCCCTGTTTGCAGTGCTTGGTTTGCTCTGCACTAACTTCCCTACCTGGGGTTGGCCCGGCGGCGACGGTCGGGATTACGCCAACCTGACCGAAGCGTTCGTTGTCGGTGGTAATTTTGATCTGAGAAACAGCCGTTTCCCGGAACGTCGGGCCGACGATCCCACGATCGTGCGTAAATCCACCGGCGAGATCTACAGTATTTTCCCCATCGGTCGCGCGCTGTATAACGCGCCTTTTTTCGCAGCCGGTAGCGCAATAGGCGCAGAGCGCCCGCCGGTAGAATCCATGATCCTGGACAACCTCTCCTTCTCATTGGCGACGGCAGTGCTGTACGGCATCACCTGTTGTCTCGTGTTTCTGCTCCTTCGGGACTACTTTCAACAACGCGAGCCAGGCGCGCTGGCAGGCGCACTCATCTATGGGCTTGCCACGCTAGCCTTTCCGTTTTCGAAAAGTAATGGCGTGGAGCCTCTACAGGTGGCGCTGTTCGCCGGCATTGTTTACTTCGGTATGGTCCCCCGGCGTTGGAGTCTGCCACTTGTGGCGCTTTGCTTCGGGTTTGCGGTCATTGCAAAGCCGCCCTCGGCAATAGTGCTACCAGTGATTATCTATTTGTTCTTCAGGTTTGAGCTCTGGGCGGCGGCCGGTCCGGCGGCGAGGATTGCTGCTGTGCTTGGCGCCTGCGGTACGGCAGCGGCTTTTTTCTACTACAACTGGCTGCGCTCCGGTGATGCCGCTGCTGCTTATGCTGTTGGTCATGCAGCGGAGGTTAAATACGCGTTGGACAATATCCTGCCAACGATATGGCCTTTGCTCGTTGGTCCGGATCGCAACCTGTTTCTGAATAACCCTGTTCTTATCTTTGCGCTGCCGGGATTTTTCCTGCTGCGGGACCGGCCTTACGCCGTCGTGACCGCATTGATGTGGCTGGGTCTGTTGCTGTTCTACGGTGCGTCCGGAAACCAGAACTGGGGCGCTTATGTGGGAAATGGGCGCTACGCCATGCCCTATATATTCCTGCTGGTGCCGTACGCATTGGTCAGTATCCAGTACTTCACACGTTTGGGCCCAGCTGCGGGCAGGGTCGTTGCGTCACTGGCAGTGGCCGGTGTGATCGCCTGGTCATGCTATGTACAGTTGCTGTACGCGTCCTTCAGCGAGTTTCACGTAAAGCAGTTTGAACGTCAGCATAACGCGGTGGCGCGGCAGGCGGGCCTGGAGCAATTGGAGGAGGCCAAACATCAACTTCAGTTTGCTCATGCGTTGTTTTGGCATACTGAGACATGTGTGCATCCGGGGCGGGGAAGTTCGTTTGCCTACCCATCACCCGAGACCACTCAATCCCGCTTTTCGGGCAGTGTGCTGGGTGGCTTCCCTCAGCAGTTTTTCTGCAAAGACTACCTGTTTCTGAACGGTGACTTTGTGTCTCCGGTGTCCTGGCTCCGGGCGCTGGCGTATACCGTGCTGGCGATGCTTGCGCTGTTGGCGGGCGCCCTTGCCTGGCGATTGGGTTGGCAGCCATTGAGCCGGCAAGCGACGGATAGCGACACCCCTCGGCCAGGGTGAAATTTGGTTAATGTAGACGCTCAAAAAATGGTCGCGGCAATGGTATTATCTGCCTCCGCGAGATATTGATTACGTCTATGAAAGATCATTACGTGCTCCGGAATTTGAGCACCAACGAAGACATTCCCCTGATCAGCTCCTCCGTAACTCTGGGCCGAAGCGGGGCCTGTGAGATCGTGGTTGATTCCAGCGAAGCCTCGCGGGCCCATGCCCAGATCCTCCTGGAAGATGGTCGGCTGACCCTGAAGGATATGGGCTCGACCAATGGCACCACCCTGAACGGGCGCAAATTGAAATCGCCCGAGACCCTCGGTGGCGGCGACATCATTATTATCGGCCAGGTTCACTACATGGTGGTGGCGCCAGGAAGTGGCGGAGACACTACAATTATTGGTGGTCGCCTGGGCAAGACTGACGATAACTATGTGCTGGATCAGGCCGCCGATCCCAACAAAACGGGCATCCGGATCTCATTCCCCAAGCCGGCCGGCTGGACGGCTGAGGACGATTTTGCAGCAGGCATCCGAGCCGCTGATAGCCCCATGGACGTAATGGCGGATCAGATGGTCCGGCAGGCGGTGCCATTGGAAACGACCGCCGCCGCTCTCATGATCGTCAGCGACGAGGGACTTAATACGCTGTTCCCTCTGGCCGACGGCAAAGACAGCTGGACCATTGGCCGGGCTGCGAGTTGCGATGCCGAAGTCGACCACATTACCGTGTCCGGAAAGCATGTGACGCTTTCACGAGACGGTGGAAGCTGGAGGGTTGAAGACGAGCAGTCGACCAACGGCTCCCGGCTGAACGGCAAGCCTATTTCTACGGCGACCATTAGAAACGGCGATATTCTGAGCGTCGGCACCGTGGAAATGCTGTTCAAGGGATTTTGAACGCGGTCATAGTCTGATTGGACATTAAAAAGGGCACCCTGAGGTGCCCTTTTTTTGTTTCCCTGTACTGACTTATCGCTGCGCGGTATTCGGTGCCGCTTTCAGGGAATGATGCGCACGCTCGATGGCGTAATGCTGGATATTGTCTGATTGCTCCTGGGTTAGCTCGTCCCCGAAACCAACCATGCCGTTTTGCCAATGCAAACCGCCCAGGACGATTGCGCTCCACTGCGCATGCTTTTCTGCCGTCAGCGCGCGCAGATCAGGTGTGGCGCCACCGGAGACCATGCCGTCACCGTGACAGAAAACGCAATACTGTAAGTACGTCGCCCGCCCGTCAGCAACCTGCTCGGGTGTACCAGTTAGCAATGGTGGGTCAATGACCAATTCTTTGTCCACCGCCGGTGGCAAGCTCGCCTCACCGTCCAGTTTGAATACCAGCAATCGGCTGCGGTTGGGAATGGCGCCCGCTTTCAGCGCCTCGCCCCCAACCAGCGCAAGGGCGCCGCCCCAGCCTGCAACAATGGCGATGTACTGCTCGCCGTCTTTGCGGAATGTCACTGGTGGGGCGACCACACCGGTCTGTGCATCGAAGGACCACAGCTCCTCACCGCTGTCGGCGCGGTAAGCAACAATTTCGCCCTCCGCATTACCCTGAATGACGAGATTGCCGGCGGTAGACAGGATGCCGCCATTCCAGGGCCCGGCATGATCTACGCGCCAGCGGGGCGCTTTCGCGACCGGATCCCAAGCAATGATGGAGCCGGTGACGGAGTCCAGTACCTGTTGCTTGACTTCCGGGTCGTCGGGAAGCGAGGCGGGCCGGCTGTCGGTTCCTGTGTTCCAATAGCCTTCACGGTGCTCGAAATCCCCGTCGGTTTTGTACACCCAGGGAGCATCCTGCGCCGGTATGTACACCAGCCCCGTTTCCGGGTTGTGGCTCATCGGGTGCCAGTTGTGGCCGCCTATGGGGCCCGGGAAGTTCAGCGGGCCGGTGGCGCCGTCGAGGTAGCGTGCGTCTGAGGTTTCCACCGGGCGCCCGGTCTCCAGGTCGATGTGCGTCGCCCAGGTAACGGTGGCGTAGGGCTCTGCTGACAGCAGCTCGCCCGTTGCCCGGTCCAGGACGTAGAAGAACCCGTTCTTCGGCGCCTGCATGATGACCTTGCGTTGCTCTCCACCAACTTCCAGATCGGTCAGGATCATGTGCTGGGTAGCGGTGTAGTCCCAGGTTTCCCCCGGCGTTGACTGGTAGTGCCACACGTAGCTGCCGTCATTGGGATTCAGCGCAACAATAGAAGAGAGGTAGAGATTGTCGCCACCATCCGGGCTTCGCAGCTGACGGTTCCAGGGTGCGCCGTTGCCAACCCCGATGTACAGCAGATCGAGCTCCGGGTCGTAAGCTATGGAATCCCAGACGGTACCGCCGCCGCCCACTTCCCACCATGCGCCCCCGCCCCAGGTTTCCGCGGCCTTCGCGATGGCCTCATTCTCGAAACCGTCCTCGGGGTTACCAGGCACCGTGTAGAACCGCCACAGCATTTTACCGTCGTCCGCGCCATAGGCGCTTACGTAGCCGCGAACGCCCAGTTCGCTGCCTCCATTACCAATGACGACCTTGTCGCCGACGATGCGTGGAGCACCGGTAATGGAATAAGGGCGATTGCGATCCGTGGTCTGGACTTCCCAGCGCTGACTGCCATCTTCCGCGGCAACACTGATCAGGCGTCCGTCCAGGGTGCCGAAGAAGATGTTGCCGTCGTGGTAGGCCACTCCGCGATTAACCACATCGCAGCACAGGTGTACGGCCCAGTCGCGAGGCACCTGCGGGTCATAAAACCATTTTAGTTCACCGCTGACCGCGTCATGCGCGAACACCATGCTCCAGGAACCGGTGGTGTAGATGACACCGTCAACGATGAGCGGTGTGGCTTCCAGGCCGCGATTTGTGGGGTAGTCATAGTACCAGGCCAGGCCCAGGTTCTTCACGTTGTCGGTGTTGATGTCTTCCAGCGCACTGAAACGGTTTTCGCCATCGTCCAGGCCGTGTTTGCGCCACTCCACGTCGGGTAATTCCGTGGCGGCGGTGGTATCAACGGATGCTGTCGCGCCATCGTCGGCCTGTTTGGAGCAGGCGGTTAATGAAAGGCCAACGACAAGGCCTAGCAATACGGTCATTCGGGTCATGTGAAATGCCTCTTATTAACGTCGAGGAAGTGTAGTGCATGATCGTCGGAGATAAAACGCGCGGGCCCACCTATACTTTGCTTCTACCAGCCCTGTTGACCCGGTGGAGGCCGCCCATGGAAGAGGAAGAACTGCGGGAAAATTTTGAGCACTTCGATCGCAACAACGACGGCAAGCTCGATCCGAGTGAGTTCGCCGGCCTGATGGAAGCACTGGGTGCCCTTGAACCGGATGAGGATGCCTCCATCGGATTTGGCGCTATTGATACCGACAGCTCCGGGTTGGTGGAATTCGACGAATTTGCGCGCTGGTTCTCGCAACGCTAATCGGGGCTGGCATGAGACCCTGCTGCTCATGCTGGTCGCCTTTTCATGTGCCGCGTTGTGCCCGGCGGTCATGGCCACGGCCGGCGGGCCCTTACTGGCCGAGGGCACTGACAACCAGAGTCGCTACCGTCGAACCACCTGGGCGCTCGTCGATGCGCCTGACGAATGGCGCAGTGATTTCGCCCGCCGCAGCTTATTGCTGCTGGCCGAGATTTATCTCGCCGAGTCTGAGCTGGCGCGCTACGAAGCCGCTGAATCCGGCGATGCCGATGCGGCCAAGCTTCTGGGTTGGTCGAAAGCGGTAGAGTCTTACGGCGACCAGCTACTGTTGTTACTGGAAGACGTTGAACTGGGATTTCCGGTCGAGGTGCTGCCCCTGGGTGATGGCGGTGTCGCCCTTCGTATTGCAGACATAACAGTGATGCTCAACCACCCGCGCGTGACTGAGCAGACCGTCCTGGAGCAGCAGTTACTCTCCACCTTCTGCGCTGTGCGTGATTGCCAGCGGCTCACACCCACGGCCGCTCCCGAACCCATACCCATGACACCGCCGACGCTGAGTGTGGACTGGCAGTTCTCGCAGCGCGGCCCGGTGTGCCGTTCCGGCGCTATTTTGGTTCAGTTCGCCCCCGATGCAGACCTCACCCGGCAGCGGCCTCTGTGTACCCAGTTGCTGCAGGAGCTGTGGTCTTTGGAACTGGAGCTGCGATGGCAGATCCGCCACGGCGTGACCGTTGATTACCCCAACCTCGTGATCAGTGCGACGCCCGGCAAGCCCGATCACCTGGTGATTCTCAACCCGCGTCGCGATTCGATATTGCTCAGCCTGCCTGTGCTGGCGGGCACCGATGGCCTGTTGCCGGTGGTGTCGGCCTGGCTGGAACGTCGGATCGCAGGCGATGAACGACAGGCAGAGCTGATGTTGAATTCAGCCGACTTTCACTGGAACTAGGCGCTTTTGGGGCGTAAATTGTAAGACGCGTTGCAAGATGCGAACTGGATCACACTGCGACACAGATCGCAGACTGCAAAACCAGTATTCTTGGACGTTGTAGGGGGAAGATTCGGGCTATGCTGGAAGTTATCAAAGTCTACACGGCGGACCTGGAGGTCGGAATGTATGTTTCCAGCCTGGATCGTCCGTGGCTGGAGACACCGTTTTCAATTCAGGGGTTCAAACTCGAATCCGACAGCGAGATATCTGAACTTCGCAAGCACTGCCACTACGTTTACGTCGACACCACCAAGAGTAAGCAGGAACCGGCGATTCTCCGTCGCAAGGTTCGCAATCGCCCCCGGCAGTCAAAACAGGAGCTGTTTTCTCAGCGGCGTCTGACCAATTATGCCGATGGCTCCGACTGGAGCGAAGAATACCCGAAAGCCAAGTCGGCAGTCGCCCGGCTCTCCGAGGGGATTGATGAAATCTTCTCTGACGTCAGCCGGGGCAAGGGTATTGATGTGGTACGCATCAAGAGGTCTGTCGAGCCGATGATAGACAGCATCACCCGTAACCCGGATGCCTGCATCTGGTTGGCGCGGATGAAGCAGGAAGACCAGTACACCTACCAGCATTCCTTGGGCGCCTCGATCTGGGCAGTGGCCCTGGGTCGTCAGCTGGGATTGCCGAAGTCAGACCTGCGCTCGCTGGCTATCGGCGGCCTGCTCTTTGACGTGGGCAAGTTGGCCGTCGACCCTGATTTGCTCAACGTCGACCGTGCACTCACGGAGGAAGAATTCCAGAGCGTACGCAGTCACGTGGAAAAGGGCGTGGCGATGATCCAGCAGACTGGCCTGATGAACACCGACGTACTCGACATGGTGGCCCACCACCATGAGCGTCACGATGGCTCAGGATATCCGCAGGGATTGAAAGGCGACGAGATTCCGGTGTTTGCGCGCATTGCCGCTATCGTCGATTGCTACGACGCCATTACCAGCCATCGCAGCTACGCCAGGGCGATTCCCCCGTCGACAGCCATCAAGATGCTGTATGAATGGAAGGACATTGATTTTCAGGCAGAGCTGGTCGAGGAGTTCATCCAGGCGGTCGGTATCTACCCGGCGGGCACACTGGTGGAGCTGTCGTCCGGCGAAGTGGCGGTGGTTGTCGCCGAATATCGCACCCGGCGATTGCGCCCCCAGGTCATGGTGCTACTCGACGCCGACAAGCAACCGCTCAGCACCATCAAGACCATCGACCTGATTGCACAAACCACGACCTCAGACGGACGCAAGCTGGATATCGTGTCCAGCCTGGAACCTGATGCCTATGGCATCGATATGACGGGCATCCAGCTCTAGGGCGCGCCGACATGGTGCACGAACTCCCGGAGATCCAGCGCCAGGCCTTCATCACCGCTCTTGAAACGGTTGTCGCGCAGACGCGCGCAGAGGCTGGCAACATGGGCCTCCTGCTGATCGACCTTGCCAACCTCTCTCAGGTGAATCATCTCCACGGTTACCCCGCGGGAGATGCCATGCTCTCGGCGGCCTGTCATCACTTGCTGGCCATCAGCAAACTGCCGGATACCGTGTTTCGCATCGGCAGCCACCAGTTTGCCTTTATCCTGCCCGGGCTCACCAATCCCGCGTTTATCTCCCTGGCCATGAACCGCGTGCATACACTCTTGCGCGAAGAACTCTCTGCCGAAAGCGGGCAGCTTGCGCCTGAAATCCGGATTGGCCTGTCGGTAAATATAGAGGGCGCTCGAGACGCTTTGAAAGTGCTCGCCCTCGCCGAGGGATCGCTCGCGAACGCCAAGCTCGGTGGCCAATATCGCCTGGAGGATCTGATCGGAGAAGACGCTGACGTCGAGAGAGACCTGTCATTGGAGCAGGACTTTCGCCAGGCGCTTCATGACAACGCCTTCGAACTGTATTACCAGCCCAAGGTCAGCCTCCTTGATGGCAGCGTCACCGGTGCTGAGGCATTGCTGCGGTGGCATCCGCCGAACCGGGATCCCGTATCCCCGGAGCTTGTGTTGCAGCTGGCCGAGGACACCGGAAAGTCGTTTGAGCTGACCAAGTGGGTGGTTCATCGCACCTTGCGCCAGTTGCGCGACTGGCGGGATGGCCCAGCAATCAATCTGGCGCTGAATGTGCAGGCCAGTCTGGTCAATAACCCCGACCTGGCCCCCATGCTGAAAGACAGTCTCCGGATATGGGGGGTCAAACCCGCACAGCTCACCGTTGAAATCACCGAGTCGGGCATCATCGAAGACAAGGAGTCAGGCTTCGATAACCTGCTGGTACTGCGTCAGCAGGGAATCCAGATGGCGATCGACGATTTTGGCACGGGTTATTCCTCTCTGTCTTATTTCAAACACATACCGGCCACGGAGCTGAAAATAGACCGGTCTTTTGTTGCCCGGTTGTTGACGGAAGTACTCGACCTGGAGCTGGTGAAGGCCATCATCCACATTGCCCACCAATTTGGTCTGAAAGTTGTGGCCGAAGGGGTAGAAGACGCCGAAACGCTGGCCCTGTTGCAGGAGCTGGAGTGTGATTACGGCCAGGGATACTACTTCACGCCGGCGCTTCCAGAGTCTGAGTTTGTCGAGTGGCTCAGCAACTACCGGCCGGATTTTTAGCGCTTGATCGGCGGCCGGCTGCCGCGCGTATTTCAGTAGGTTACTATCACGCACCTGATCACAGGGAATCGATTCATGAAGCGTTTTTCACTGGCCGGCATGGCGCTGGCACTGTCTTGTTATTTCTCGGGAGCAACCATGGCCGCTGACACCGCCGCAATGAAGGAGACCGCTCTTGGTGGCGGGGGCCGGCCCGTGGGTGAGTCCTACAGTCGCAGTCCCGTGTACGGGGCCAATGGCATGGCAGCCACCGCCCATCCACTCGCCTCCCAGGTGGCGATTGACGTCATGAAATCCGGCGGCAGTGCGCTCGATGGTGCGATTGCCGCCAACGCAGCGCTGGGCTTGATGGAGCCAACTGGCAATGGCATCGGCGGCGACATCTTTCTGATCATCTGGGACCCAGAGAGTAAGCAGCTCTATGGATACAACGGCTCCGGTCGTTCACCGATGGGTCGCAGCCTTGCACAGCTGGAACAAAAGATTCAGGCGATGATTGATGAGGGCAAACTGCCGACAGATTTTCGGGGCATTCCGCCCCTGGGATCCTTGCCGGTGACCGTGCCCGGCACGGTTGACGGCTGGTTTGCCACGCATGAACGCTTCGGCAAGTTGCCAATGAGCGAGGTGCTGGCACCGGCAGTGCGCTACGCGAATGAAGGTTTTCCTGTGTCACCGGTGATTGCCTACTACTTCCAGCGCAATCTGGCCGCGTTCGAGCGTCGCCAGAGCCAGGTGGAGGAGTTGGATAACGCGCGCAAACTCTGGTTTGCGGACGGTGTGGCGCCGGCGGCGGGCGAACTGTTTCGTAACCCGGATCTTGGTCGAACCCTGGCAACGCTCGGTGAACAGGGACGCGATGCCTTCTATAAAGGGGAGTTGGCGAAAACCATGGCGGCCTACATGGAGCGCATCGGGGGTGACCTGAGCTACGAAGACCTCGCCGCACACGAGGGCGAGTGGGTTGCCCCCGGCGGGGTCAATTATCGAGGCTACGATGTTTACGAATTGCCGCCCAATGGCCAGGGATATGCCGCATTGCAGATGCTGAACATCCTGGAAAATGTCGATCTTACCCAGTGGCCCCGTGGTTCCGCTGAAGTCTTCCACTACATGGTGGAGGCCAAGCGACTGGCTTTTGAAGATGTTGCGCGTTATTACGCAGACCCGGCGTTCGGAGATATTCCTCTGCAGGGGCTGCTGTCGAAGTCCTATGGCAGGGAGCGTTTCGCACTGATCGAAGCCGACAAGGCCGGCGCCGAGTTCGGGCCCGGCGAACCGAAACTTGAAAGTGACGGCGACACCACGTACCTCACCGTGGCCGACGGAGACGGCATGATGGTGTCGCTGATCCAGTCGAATTATCGCGGTATGGGTTCCGGACTAGTGCCCGATGGTCTGGGCTTCATGTTCCAGGACAGAGGCGAGCTGTTCTCCCTGGATCCGGATCACCCCAATGCCTATGAACCCGGCAAGCGACCCTTCCATACCATTATCCCGGCGTTTGTCATGAAGGATGGCAAGCCGGTGATGAGCTTTGGCTTGATGGGGGGCAGTATGCAGCCGCAAGGTCACGTGCAGGTTCTGGTTAACATCATTGATTACGGTATGAACGTACAGGAAGCGGGAGACGCTGCCCGCTTCAATCACGATGGCGGCGCCCAGCCCACGGACATCCACAAGGATGCGCTGGGAACAATTTATGTCGAGGCGGGCGTTGCCAGCGATACCATCGACAAACTGAAAGCCATGGGCCACCGCGTTGAGGTGGATCCCAATGGCGTACGCTTTGGCGGCTACCAGGCGATCATGGTGTCTCCGGACGGTGTCTATGCCGGCGCCACAGAGATGCGCAAGGACGGTACCGTTGCCGCCTGGTGATCGCGGCAATCCA
>Ga0213866_10003037_pt1 | contig 11557 bp, 10 predicted proteins | sample PICome_11_FD_160079 | JGI IMG/M metagenome (GOLD analysis project Ga0213866, IMG submission 160079) | Coastal seawater microbial communities near Pivers Island, North Carolina, United States - PICO284 | ecosystem: Environmental > Aquatic > Marine > Coastal | place: USA: North Carolina... | reverse complement strand
ACACGGTCATGGTCGTGAAAGCCTCGATGACAGGCATGGCACTGGTCTATGTCTGGTGCGGCCTGATCGCGATCGCGCTCTTGCCCATCGCCAAGCCGTGGAAGCTCGAGCACTGGAAGGGTGCGGCGCCCTACGCAGCGCTCTGGCTGACCGCGATGGTGTGTTTGTTCAGCGCGTTCGCGCTTATCGGCATCGTATTGGGGAACATCCTCCAGGCGACACGCGGGCTGATGTCCATCGCCATCGGCGTCGCCGTCGTCAAGCTCGGGCACCACCACATCGAGTCGCACGCGCCGTTGAAAGTCGTCATCCAACGCTGCATTGCCGCCGCGCTGATGTTCGGCGCGATCGTGTTGTACGTGACAGGGCGTTAGCGCGGCAAGTCGCGGCGCTTCATCAATAAGTGTGTTTCAATCAAAGAAGCGCCGCGGCTTGCCGCGACGATTCACAACCCTCTCACGGCGTCAGCGCCCGGATCAGCACGCCCGGGGTGCCCAGCGCATCGCGGTAGCGCGTTGCCGACTGGTAGCTGGTGAACTGGCCGACGTGCACGAAGGTGACGGTCTCGCCGTCGGCGGTGCGGCCATCGACCAGGCGAGGCAGGCCCAGCTTCATGTCGCGGGACTTGGCGGCGATGGACTCGGCAAGGCTGCGGGCGCGGGCGCGGTCGGTGAACGCGCCGAGTTGCAGCGTCCAGCCGGTGACGTTGACCTGTTGGTGGATCTGCTGCTTGAAGCCGGGGTCCTTGGTCAGGCCGCGGGCCACGACGAGGGTCGTGCGTGCCTGGCTCCACTGGCCGAGCTTCTGTTGCGCGACGCCTGCGTAGAAGTACGCGCGGGCCTGCCGCTCACCCTTGAGTCGTTCGGCGGCCCAGAGCAGCACGCGCTGCGCCTCGGCGTACCGGCCCTGCTGCGAGTAGACCAGCCCCAGCGCGTCGGCCGAGTCGGTCGCCAGCGAAGGGTCGGGCGAGGCCATCGCGTTGTTGAGCATCTTGTCCGCGCTGCGCAGGTCGCCCAGCGCCTGGGCGGAGAGCCCGGCGATGTAGGCCGCCTCGTAGCGGTCGTCTCGGTAGCGGTCCCAAGCGATCGGCTTGCCCAGGTCGTAGGCCGCCTGGTACTCGCCCTGTTCGTAGTACGCGGTGACCTCCTCGATCGTGCCCACAGGGGCCATATCGACAGCGGTGTCTTCGAGGTACGTGCCCTTGAAGGCCGAGTTCTTGCAGCCCGAAAGCACGGCGAGGGCGGGCAGGGCGGCGATCAGGGCGAGGGCGGCGAGCTTGTTCATAGCGATAGATCCTTGTTGCGTCGCTTGCATTTTAGAGCAAGACGCAGCGGGGCGGACAGGCGTTATACATTTTGTAAGGGTTCGCTGCCATGAAGCGGGCGCGGGGTTATCATTGCGGGCATGGCGCTGCTCCGTTCCATCCTGAAACAGGCCCTGCTGCACCCGACGCGGACCGCGGTCGTCGACGACCTGCGCACCTGGTCGTATGGCAAGCTGGCGGGCGGGGCGTTCTTTCTAAGCCGGGCGATCCGGCAGCACACGGACAAGCAGAACGTTGGGCTGATGCTGCCGACCTCCGGCGCGTTCCCCGCGGCGCTGCTGGGCTGTTGGCAGGCGGGCAAGGTCGCGGTGCCGCTGAACTATCTGCTGAGCAAGGAAGACCTGCACCACGTGATCCGCGACAGTGGGCTGGACACGGTCTTCACCGCGAGCAAGCTGCTGGACGTCGTCGGCGAGGACGCGATCCCCGAAGGCGTCAAGGTCGTCAAGCTCGACGAGCTGTCTTTCAAAGGCCTGCCGCCGGTGCGCTGGCCCGCGAAGCCTCGGGATGAAGATCTAGCCGTGCTGCTTTACACGTCCGGCACGTCCGGCAAGCCCAAGGGCGTGATGCTCAGCCACCGCGCGCTCGAGTCCAACGTCCGCGCCATCATCGACCACGCCCACCTCGGGCCCACCAACAAGTTCCTCGGTGTCCTGCCGCAGTTCCACGCGTTCGGCGTCACCGCGCTGACGCTCATGCCGCTCACCCTCGGTGCCGAGGTCATTTACACCGCGCGCTTCGTCCCGCGCAAGCTCGTCGAGCTGATGCGCAAGCACAAGCCCAACATCTTTATCGCGGTGCCCTCGATGTATGGGGCGCTGTTGAGTGTGAAGAGTGCCGAGCCGAGCGACTTCGCGCCGTTGCAGTTCGCGGTCAGCGGGGCCGAGCCCCTGCCTCAGGCCGTGTTCGACGCGTACAAGGACAAGTTCGACTGCCACCTCTTAGAAGGCTATGGCCTGACCGAGACCGCGCCGGTCACCAACTGGTCGACGCCTGAGCAGAACAAGCTGCACGCCGTCGGCCGAGCCCTGCCGGGTGTGAGCAACTACATCGTCGACGACCACAACAAGGTGCTTGGCCCCGACGAGGAAGGCGAGATCCTCATCGCCGGGCCCAACGTCATGGACGGCTACTGGCATCTGGAAGACAAGACCGCCGAAGTCTTCACCGAGATCGACGTGCCCGGGCAGAGCAGGGTCAAGGCCTTCCGCACCGGCGACATCGGCAAGATCGATACGGATGGCTACCTCTACATCACCGGCCGAAAGAAAGAGATGCTCATCGTCGGCGGCGAGAACGTCTTCCCCCGCGAGATCGAAGAGGTGCTGAACATGCACCCGACGGTCAAGGCCTCGGCCGTGGTCGGTAAGCCCGACGACATGCGCGGCGAGGTGCCCATCGCGTTCGTCGAACTTGAAGAAGACGCCGAATTCGACGAGAAGGAACTCCGCAACTTCGTCCGCGACAAGATCGCCCAGTACAAGGTGCCGCGTGAGGTGCGTGTGATTGATGAATTGCCAAGGAATCCGACGGGGAAGATCCTGCGGCGGGAGTTGAAGGTGTGAGTGTTAATCATGCGCCTGCGCCGCGCCGTCGCCGCCGACTTTTTTGTCGAGCATGACGAAGCCGAGCCAGCCGATGATGGCGCAGGCCAGCGTGATCGCGAAGACCCAGTATCCGATACCTTGCCATGCGGGTAGGGCTAGACCCAAGCCCAGCAGGTTGTCGCTGCCGTGCCAGCCGGCGTAGAGGATGACGCCGAGGAACGGCGCGAGGAACCCGCGGACGCCGGTGAGGGTCTGGTGGATGGCCATGTACGTCGCGGCGAGGTGGCGGTCGGCGAAGTCGTGATGGCCGAGTTGCCAAGCCAATCGCCCGCCGCCGAAGAGCAGGCCCTGGCCGATGCGCGGGATGAGGATGAGCAGCAGCACCCACTGCAGGGCGGTGCCCTGCGCCGCGGCGAAGACACCGACGAACGCGGTGCTCTGCGTGAAGATCCATGTCAGGCCGTGACGTGTGCGGAAGCGCGTCACGTGGACTTTGTCCAGGTAGTGCGCCCAAAACGGGATCGACAGCGCGACGAAGAGCTGCACCGCGACCTCGGTGAGCGCGAAGCCCACCATGTATCGGCCGATGCCAAGTGACGCCGGGCCCAGCGTCCATTTCTCGGGCAGGTCGGCGAGCAGTTGTGTGATGAAGGCGATCATGACGGTGTTGCCCGCCATCGTCGCCACGCCGGCGAAGAACTGCCAGACCATGTAGCTGCGGAAGTGGTGGTCGGTGAGGAGGATGTGCAGGGCCGAGATGCGGACGGGCGGGCCGGGCGTGTCGCCGGAGCCGATGGTGGGCTCGCGTTCTTCTTTGCGCAGCACGCGTTCGCGCCGGACGCGCAGGCCGGCGTAGCTGACCACGCCGAGGACCCCCGCCAGCGCCGCGGCGAGGTAGACCGCCAGGTACAGCCGTGGATCAAAGCCCTTCTCTTCGTTGAAGAAGTAGCCCGCGACGACCGGCAGTACGGCGAGCATGCACGTATTCATCAGCATCAGCCGCCCGGTGATGCGCGACCGGCTGTGCCGGGGGTAGTTGGCCCGCCAGATGACCGTGCGGACGGTGATGACCCCGGCGATCAGGCAGCGCGCAAGCACGTAGCAGCCGACGAACAACGCCGCGTTGCTCGGACGCGTCGGCAGAAGCGCGAGCACAGCGACCAGCGCAAGGAACATCGCCTGCAGCACCGCGATCGTGATCGCTTTGCGTCGCCCCTTGGCCAGCTTCGCCCAGAGGGTCGAGGTCGCGTTGGCGAACATCGGTGCCGCGGTGATCGTCGCAACGCCCATCGGTCCGACGCCGAAGAGCAGCGTGCCGATGACGCTGATGACCCCGGCCTGGACCATCGCCAGCGGGAAGGTGAAGCTCAGTTCGCCGACGAGTTCACGCGTGTACGACCGCCGGACAAAGGCCGACTGCGACTGTGGCGCGAAGCCGCGGAGGTAATCGAGCAGGGGCATGGGAGGGGGATGGTAGGCGGGATCGTTAACTACTGCGCGTACTGATCCTGGTACCAATCCCACAATTTCGCCAAACCCTCCCGGACCGGCGTCTGCGGGTCGTAGCCCAGCAGCGAGCGAGCCTTGTCGATGCTCGCGAACGTGATCGCGGGCTCGCTGGGCGGCGCGTCGGGGCAGTCGAGGATGGCTTCTTTGCCGACGAGTTCTTCGATGATCGAGACGAAGTCGGCCATGAGCACGGGCTCGCCGCGGCCAAGGTTGACGATCTCGTAGCCCAGCGGCGTGTCGATCGCGCGGACGACGCCGTCGACGATATCGTCGACGTAGGTCCAGTCGCGTTTCATCTGACCTGCGTTGAAGAGCGTGATGGTCTCGCCGCGGGCGATGCGGTCGGTGACCATGAAGGGCATCATGTCGGGCCTGGCGCGCGGGCCGTAGACACTGAAGAAACGCACCGCGGTGAAGTTCATGCCGTGCAGGTTGTGGTAGGTGTAGCCCATCAGCTCGATGGCTTTTTTCGATGCGGGATAAGCCGAGAGCGGGGCGTTGGACGGGTCGGTCTCGGTGAAGGGCAGCTGTTGGGTATGGCCGTAGGCGCTGGAGGTCGACGCGAAGACAAAGTTGTCGCAGCCGTGCTCTTTGGCGGCCTCCAGGAGGTTGATGCTGCCGGTGATGTTGACGTCGGTGTAGAGCGGGGCCCGGCCGATGGAGTAGCGGACGTTGGCCATCGCGGCGAGGTGCGCAGCGGCGGCGGGCTTGTGCGTCTCGAAGATCTGTATCATCGCGCTGGCGTCACGGATGTCGGTTTCGTAGAGCGTGAAGTTGGCGTGGGCCTGGAAGCCGGCGACGTTGTCGCGTTTCTGCTGCACGCTGTAGTAGTCGTTGAAGTTGTCGATACCCACGACCGGCCGGCCTTGGGCGAGCAGGACTTCGGTGAGGTGCGAGCCGACCAGACCGGCGACGCCGGTGACGACAACGGTCCCGGGGTGAGGTTGGCTCAGCTTCAGGGTCATGGCTTGACTAGGTATCGGCCAATGACCCCGCGCTTCGTCAGTTCACTTGACGGGGTTGCGCAGCTTCTCGTCCCGGCGGAGCGATTCGCGATACCGCCCGAACGACCCGGCGGTGGATCGTTTGACGGATTCAATGACGCACTGGACCTGCGGGTGATCGGGGTAGGTCGCTTCGAGCTCGGCGAGGGCCGCGTTGGTGTGTCCGATGCCCTCACCCTCGGCGATGTTTTTGTAGAGCAGCCGCCAGGCGTGTTTCAGTGCGTGCAGCGCATTGGTTCCCATCTTGTGGCGCTGGACGGCGACGGCGTTGACCGCGCGGACCTTCGCGGGGTTGCCCTCGACGAACATGAAGGGCGGGACGTCGTGCACGACGCGCGTCATGCCGGCGACGAAGCCGTAGGCGCCGATTGTGACGAAGTGGTGCACGGCACTTGCGCCGCCGATCGCGGCGTGGTCCTCGACGAGGACGTGCCCGGCGAGCTGGACGGTGTTGGTGATGATCACGTGGTTGCCGATGACGCAGTCGTGTGCGATGTGCGCGTAGGCCATGATCAGGTTATCGTTGCCGACGGAGGTGACACCGGTGTCTGCATCGGTGCCCTTGTGGATGGTGACGTGCTCGCGGATCTCATTGCGGTCGCCGATGGTCAGTCGTGAGTCTTCGCCGGCGAATTTGAGGTCTTGTGGGTCGCCGCCGAGGATCGCGCCGGGCCAGACGATGCACTGCTTGCCGATGGACGTGTTGCCATAGACGCAGACGTTGCTGCGCAATTCTGTTCCCTCATCGATCGTGACCGAGGGGCCGATGTGGCAGTAGGGCCCGATGATTACGCCCTCGCCGAGGGTCGCGCCGCGTTCAACGGTAGCGGTGGGGTGGATGGTGGGCATGGGGCCGACCTACTCCTGGTCGTCGTCGACCATCATGAACTTCACTTCGGCCTCGGCCGCAAGTTCTTCGCCCACGTAGGCCCGGCAGCGCATGTGCGCGATGCGTGCGCGGATTTTTACCGCCTCGGCTTCGAGGAAGAGCTGGTCGCCGGGCGTCACGGGCTTGCGGAGTTTGACGCGGTCCAGCGAAAGCAGCACCGGCAGCTTGCCGACCTGCGACAGGGATTGGCCGATGAGCACGCCCGAGAGCTGGGCCATCGCCTCAACGATGAGCACGCCGGGCATGATCGGGGTGTTGGGGTAGTGGCCCTGGAAGAAGGGCTCGTTGATGGTGACGTTCTTGACGCCCACGGCGCGGCGGTCGCCGTCGATCTCGACAACGCGGTCGACCAGCAGCATGGGGTAGCGGTGGGGCATCATGCGGAACAGGCCGCGGATGTCCAGCGCCTCGACGTTGCGCCCCATGTCGTTGAGGGTCTGCCGGCGGTGCTGGGCGATGAGCTTCTTGACGAGCAGTTGGTTGAGCGCGTGGCCGGACTTGTACGCGACGATGCGGCCCCTGATCGGGGCACCGAGCAGGTACAGGTCGCCGATGAGGTCGAGCATCTTGTGCCGGACCGGTTCATCATCGAAGCGGAACGAATTGTTGCCCATCGGCTTGCCGTCGGTGCCGATGACCAGCGCGTCGTCTTCGGTCAGGTGCGGGAACATGCCCGCGGCCTTCGCCTGCTGGGCCTCTTCCTCGGTCGAGAAGGTCCGGCTTGGCGCGATCTGCTTCTTGTAGTCATCGCGGTTGAAGTCGAAGCTGACGAGCTGGCGGCCGATCGGCCCTTCGCCGTAGTCCAGTTCGTAGAGCAAGGTCATCTCCGGCTCATCGCTGGGGGTGGCGGCGACGACGGAGTCACCGTCGCGGATGATGATCGGCTCAGTGATGATCAGGGGCTTGCGCGGCTGGTCGTTGTCCTTGCGGCCGGCGGACTCGAGTGCTTCGTAGAACGGCAGCGACGAGCCGTCCATCACCGGCACCTCGGGCCCATCGATCTCGATCAGCAGGTTGTCCAGTCGCAGCGCAGCGGCGGCGGACATCAGGTGCTCGACGGTGTCGACGCTGGCCTCGCCCTGCTTGATGGCGGACCGGCGGGGGCGTTTGACGACACGGGAGACCAGCGCGGGGATCGGGGTTTCGCCCAGGTCCGTGCGGACGAACACGATCCCGTGGGTTGCGGGCGCGGGCTTGATCGTCAGGTTCACGACCTGCGGGTTGAACAGGCCCGGGCCGTTAATCGTGACCGGTTTGTCGATGGTCTGCTGGGGCTGCATACGGTTGAATCAGTCGGTGCGGCGGACCCGAGATATTAACGTACTCGGGCGGTTGACTCACGGTTCTGGCCGTGAGCATCGGTATCGTTTTAAAGGTCCTTCATATATTTTCGAACCTTCTTCATCAATTCGGGGAGCTTGCGGAGGGCCATTTCCTCGCGGAACATGTCCTTGATGGGTTTTGCGGGGTACCCTCCCCAGGTCTCACCGTCGGGGATATCGTTGATGACTGCGGCGCCACCGGCGATCGAGCAGCCGCGACCGATGTTGAGGTGATCCTTGAGCATCGCCTTGCCGCCGATGAGCGTGCCGTCGCCGATGGTGCACGATCCGCCGACGCCGACGCAGCCGGAGATCACAACCATGTCTCCGAGTCGGCAGTTGTGCCCGATCTGGACGAGGTTATCGAGCTTGCAATGGTTGCCGAGGATCGTTGCGTCGAACTTGGCGCGGTCGATGGTGGTGTTGGCTCCGATCTCGCAGTCGCTGCCGATCTTCACGACGCCGATCTGCGGGACCTTGATGAGCTTGGGCACGCCGTCGGCTTGGTCGATGCGGTAGCCGAAGCCGTCGGCACCGATGACCACGCCGGGGTGCAGGATGCAGCGGTCGCCGAGGGTGCAGCGTTCACGGATGACGACGTTGGTCCACAGTTCGCAATCGCTACCGATGGTTGCGTCGTCGTAGATGGTGACGCCGGCGTGCAGCACCGTGTCCGCGCCGATCTCGACGCCGGGTTTGATGACGCAGTTGGGCCCGATGCGGCAGCCCTCGCCGAGGGTGGCGGTCTCCGCGATCAGTGCCGAGGGGTGGATGCCGTTGGGCGGGATGGGGGTGGGCGGGGCGTAGGCCTCGAGCACGGTCGCCATCGCTAAGTCGGCATCCTCGACGACGATCAGGGCCCGGCCTTCTCCTGGCTCAAGCTCGATGTCATGGCTGATCAGCGCGGCCGAGGCGCCCGACGCGTCCCACTTCTTCGCGAAGGCCGCGTTGCCGATGAAGGTCATCTCGCCGGCCTGGGCGCGCTCGATCTCCGCCAGCGCGCGGATCGACAGATCACCCGGCCCTGTTAGCCGGCCAGATATCATCTCCGCGATCGCTTGGGTCGTGTGAGACACCAGGGTTCCTTGTTCAGGGTTTCAATGGCGAGGGATCAAAGGCTTAGTTGCCGCCGCGGTTGAGGTGGTCGAGGTTGAGCTTCTCGAGCACGACCGGGGTGAGGCTGACTTTGTCCGAGCGGTAGACGACCCGGCGGTTGCCGATGACCTGCACCAGTTGATCGGCATTGAGCTGATCAAAGTCGGGGCTGGGGGTGTCGAAGAGGACCAGGTCGTAGCCCTCGCGTTTGGCGACCGCGGCGACGGCCTGGTCGATCTCGCCGTAGAGCTCGATCAGGAACATCCGCTGTTCACGCAGCAGGGTCTGCTGCTCGATGTTCTGCCAGGCCTGGAACTCGTAGAGCGCCTTGGTGATCTCGCGTTCTTTCTTTGCGCGCTCCTGAGCGTTTTCGATCAGGTCCAGGTCCTGACGCAGGACGTTGATCTTGGCCTCGCGGGACTTCTGTTCCTGCTGGAGCTTGACCTGCTTCTTCTGGACCTCGCCCTGGAAATCCTTGTTCTGCTGGCACTTGGCGATGAGCTCGGCGATGTTGACCACGGCGACGGCGGTCTTTGGGGCCTTGGCGGGTGCTTGGGCCTGCAGGTGCTGGACGCCCAGCCCGACGAAGCCGAAGCCGAGGGTAGTGGCAAAAAGCAGGCAGATGATGAGGGTGCGTTGTCGGGTCATGGGTTCGTTTCCTTCCCGGTTGGGGATCGCTTTTGTTGCGGAATAAGCCGGTCTCGCTGGTCAAATAGTTTAGCAGACCCGCTGTAGGGCTACTGCGCCATCGCCAGCTTGGTAAACACCAGCACGTCGTAGAGCGCGTGGGCCGCCACGACGATGCCGAAGCCCCGCGTCAGGTAGATCGCCGCGAAGTAGCCCCCCGCGACGGTGTAGAAGAGCATCTTGGTCATCGTGAACGGGTTGTGATCGCCCACGAAGTGGATGAGCGCGAAGCCCAGGGAGCTGACCACGACCGCGGTGATCACACAGACTTCCTCGGGCAGGGACAAGAGGTCCTTGGTGATGGCGTGGATCAGCGCGATCGCGACAAGCCGGAAGACCAGCTCCTCGTAGACCCCCGCGCCGATCGCGATCACCATGTCCCGCCGCCAGAGGTCCCAGTCCACCGTGGAGAGTGACGCGGCCGGCAAAGGCTGGCGCAGCAGCACCGTCATCAGGACAAACAGGGGAACCGCGAGCACCAGCGACTCGATCCACATGACCGCGTAGAGCTTGGGCTCGGGCGACCACGGGTCACGCTTACGCGCCAGGTGCATCCCGATGAGCGCCGCGACGACCGCGATCGCCGGCAGGTGCACGCCCGTCACACCGAACAGCGCGAAGAACTGGCCGAGCAGTCGCGTCGCGGTGAGCTGGGTATTACCGAGCGTCGTCAGCGCGCCGATCTCGTACACCACCAGCAGCGGCAGCAGGAAGTACAGCGACTGCAACGGCCAACGCGACCGGTCCCAGTACGTGTTGATGGAGGAGTGTTGACTGATAGCGATGTCCCGTCCGTGGACGCTTCTGATCGGCCCGCCGCATTATCAAACATCAATCATGAATCATCAATCGGCGGTCAGTACGTCAGCACCGCATGGGCCTGGCCGAAGCGGTCGAGCTTCTCCCGGCCCTTCAGGAAGGACAGCTCGATGAGCACGGTCACGCCGACGATGTCCCCGCCCATCTTCTTGACCAGCTCGCAGCAGGCCTCCATCGTTCCGCCCGTCGCGAGCAGGTCATCGACCATCAGCACTTTTTGGCCCTTGGCGACGGCGTCGGTGTGGATCTCGAGCTGGTCGGTGCCGTACTCCAGGTCATATTCCATCGCGTGGGTGTCGTAGGGCAGCTTGCCGGGCTTGCGGATGGGGATGAACCCGGCCGAGAGAGCCTGGGCGATGGCGGTCCCGAAGATGAAACCGCGTGACTCGGCCCCGCAGACCAGCTCGATCCCTTTGCCACGATAGGGGTTGGCCATCTGCTCGACAGCCATCGCCAGCCCCGCGGGGTTCTTCAAGAGCGGTGAGATGTCCTTGAAGACGATCCCCGGCTTGGGGTAGTCAGCGATGTCACGGATGAGGGTGTGCAGGTCCATATCGGGAGTAGGGCGTAAGGAATAGGGAGTCGGGTAGCCACGAGGGGCTCAACTGATCGTTTCAGTTGTACCATGTTCGGTTGCGTTGGGTGATGTCGAGCAATCGAAGTTGCCGATGCCCCCTTGGGTTGCGATGCTTTAGAGGTTGTCCCGATCGCCCCGACTCCCAATTCCCTAATCCCTACTCCCTAGACGCATGGACGCATTTCAGATCAATGGCGGAAAGCCCCTCCGCGGGACCGTCCGCATCAACGGCTCGAAGAACGCCTCGCTGCCGCTCATGGCCGCGTCGCTGCTCACCACCGAGCCGGTCACCCTCCACGGCGTGCCCGACCTCTCGGACATCCGGGCCATGCAGGAATTGCTCGGCTCACTGGGCATGACCTTCAGCACCTCCCACGCCGCCGCCGAGCAGCGCGAAGCAGCTGGTACCCCCGTCGCCGCCGGCAGCGCCAAGGCCGACCCCAAGTATTCGGGCTTGACCGAGCTCATCAAACCAAAAGCCCCCCACGCCGACGCCGAGCGCAGCGAAGCGTCTGGTACTGGTGCCCCAGGCTCGCTCACCATCACCACCCAAGACAACGCTCCCACCCTCGCCCACTACGAGATCGTCCGAAAAATGCGGGCCGGCATCTGCGTCCTCGGGCCCCTCCTCGCCGCGCGTGGCGAAGCCCGCGTCTCACTGCCCGGCGGCTGCGCGATCGGTGATCGGCCTGTCGACCTGCACATCCGTGGCCTCCGCGCCCTGGGCGCCGAGATCAGCGTCGACGGCGGCTACATCGTCGCGCGGCCCCCCGCAGGCGGACGG
>Ga0213866_10003036_pt1 | contig 11559 bp, 13 predicted proteins | sample PICome_11_FD_160079 | JGI IMG/M metagenome (GOLD analysis project Ga0213866, IMG submission 160079) | Coastal seawater microbial communities near Pivers Island, North Carolina, United States - PICO284 | ecosystem: Environmental > Aquatic > Marine > Coastal | place: USA: North Carolina... | reverse complement strand
ATAGCGCGAGCGAATAGACTCTTTGAAAGTATCGTCTAAATGAAACGACACATAAAAGTCTAGCACTTGTAGATACTTGTTTACAAGATTATTGATCACAGGCAGATACTGCTTGATAATCTTCGTCTTGATACCAGTATCTTTCAGCAACTCAGAGCAAATCATATGATAAGAAAACTGCTCGTTTTGATCATGTTTTGCTTCGAAAAGATTATTCTTCTCTTCTTGCAGTTGCTCTAACTGACGCTGTGCTTCTTCAAGATCACTGCCAGTGTTGTTCATTTCTTCGATTTCTTTCTGCAGTTTTGTCACGCTGCTCTGCAATCTAGAAATGACCTGATTCTTTACCAATATCTGATTTTGCCAATCAGATACTTGCTGGAGCTCAGAGAGCGCGACGCGCTCCGAGTCTTCCAGAGCGCGTTTCGCATCACTTGCTTTGGTGATGGCTTCGTTAAGTTCTTTTGCTTTCTCGGTGCCCAGATCAGTTTTCCCTTTACGAAGCGAATCCTCGATATGCTGCCCGCAGGTAGGGCAATCCGTATTCTCCGCAAAAAACTTGACCTCTTTCGCAATAGACTTTGCTTTTGTTTTAAAAGATGTTTCATATTCCTTGATTTTTTCGATTTGTCTTCGCGCTGAATTGAGTGCAGACTCGGCACTCGGAAGAAGTAAGTGTATTTGTCGTTCCAAGATTTCAACCTCAGCACTGAGCGCTGCGCACTCCTCTTGAGCGGCGGTAATTTCGGATCTCTTTTCTTCTCGCTGCGCCGTATTGATCGCTTGTATGTCACGGAGATACTTAGATTGTGATAGGAGTCTTGTTTCGACAAGTTCAATAGAGTGTTCATTTTGCTTTAGATTCTCCTTGAGCACCGACGCTTTCTCTTTGAGAATCTGATTCATCTTAGAGAATACATTGATGTCTAGCAAGTCTTCGATCACTTCACGGCGATGCTGTGCAGGTAACTGCATGAACGGAATGAAACTGCTGCTACCCAGCACCACAATCTGGTGAAACGATTTGTGATTTAGTTTTAAAATGTTCTGCTCTAAAACCTTCTGATATTCTTTATTGTGGCTATCCTGATTAATCAGATTACCATCTTTCCAAATCTCAAACTTGTTGGGCTTCACACCACGCACAATCTTATACGAAGCAGGACCAATGTCAAACTCTACTTCGACAAGCATAGCTTTGTTGTTGATAGAGTTGATCAACTGGTTCTTGTTGATGTTGCGATGGGCTTTTCCAAATAACGCAAATGATAGCGCGTCAAGCATAGTTGACTTGCCCGCACCATTCTGACCTATAATCAGCGTAGAGCGAGACTTGTTTAGCGCAATTTCTGTAAAGTTATCACCCGTACTTAGAAAGTTACGGTAGCGAAGATTTTTAAATACGATCATATTTTACACTTAAACTTTGCCATAGAACCAACGACTTCTATCTTATCATAGAAGCGTTCAATTGTAAAGTATCTCTTGCGGTCTATGTAGTCATGCACGAATAACTCGTGATCTTCTTTGAGATTGTTAATGATCATCTGAGCCACCCACTGTCTTCCTCGACCGTCAAGAAACACTTTATCAAATTTCTGTTCTTGTGTCAGTATCCAGGTTGAGTAAGATTTGACGCACTCAAAGGGCGTAGGAAATCCGTACACCGACTCTGGATTGTGCCGCCAGGCGGCTGGTGGGCGGCGTGGCGCGTCGAAAGGTACATGAACGTGTCTGACATTAGTAAAATCAGAACACATATCTTTTACCTTGTTATACCATTGCTCGTGATGATCAACAGTCCAAAGCTCACCGACTAGAGGTGCTAGATTTGGTGTAGAATGCCCGCTGCCGTATTCGATTACTACATCGTCTTTGGTAAAGCTTGCTGTAAGAAATTGAAATTCTTCTTCAGTCATTTCCGGTTTTGGAAACTTAGAGTCATACCATGTCATACAATATCCATTGTCTGTGCTTCAATCATTAATTCGTGCATCATGTTTTTGATACGCGCTTTGTCTAGCGGTGTTTCAACTGCATCGATATAACTAGCGAGAAGTTGCTCTGTAGATTCAACAGAAACTTTTTCATCTTCGACTGATGTGCCCACAAACTCTTCAAAGTTTTCAGCAATTTTAAGCTCGTGAATCCGCTTTGATTGAATCCGGTCTAACCAGTGATCGAACAGTTTAGGGTTCGACTTGTTGACGACCACGACTTTTACAAACTTGTCAGTGATGTCTGGTAACTGCCCAGTGCGATACTTATACTCTGCTTTCTCTACGGTGTCATCATAGTAGAGTCTTTGGAACAATGTGATGGGATTGTGAACTGCAGTCAGTTCGCGAGTGTCTGTATCAAGCACATGAAAATATTTTGGCTCGTGTGCATCTGACCAGAAAAATTCCATCTGTGAGCCAAGGTAGTGAATGTTACCCATGTTCGACTTTGAATGGAAGTGACCAGTCAGCACCATGTCGAATCGCTTGAAGATATCAGAACTCATACCGTGCGTACAGGGAATGCCTGCTTGCATTTCAAAACCTTCTAGTTCTAGATGCGCACCAATAATCGATGCTTTACACTTTGTCAAAAACTCGTAAGTTTCTTTCTCATTCTCATCATTAATCCACGGCACAAGCGCCATGTCCATACCGTCATACTGCACAACAGTGGGCTTTTCAATGATGCGAACTTCTGCCATGTAGTGACCAAGCAGTTCTTTTAGAGCATTTAGATCATTGGTGTTTTTGTAGAACACATCATGGTTACCTGGAATGATATCCATGTGAATCTTATGTTGACGCAGTTTTTCTAAAAAGATTTTACGGTTGTGTTCTAGCGCTTTGAAGTTGATGAACTTACGGTTGTCATAGTAGTCGCCAAGGTGTAGAATCTTGGTGATACCATTTTCAAGCAAATATGGAAAGAACACTTCAGAATAGAAGCGCTCTTGGTACTGCATCATAATCTCAGCCGAATTGCGAATGCCGCAATGCGTATCATTCAAAATTGCTACTTTCATAATAATCCTATGATTATAGTTTGTTGTATATTATACACAAATCTATATCAATCTTCAAGAAATTCCGATAGATCAGAATCGACTTTTGCTCTACGCCGGCGCTTCTCTTTCTTGTAGTATTCTTTGAATGTACGATCATTTTCTTTGACAAGATCAATGCGCCCTCGTAGCTCATCAAGGAACGGGAGTGCAGACGCATCATCGAAGTCTTCGGGCGAAGAAGTATCAAAGAAGTGTTCAATACCTGCTTCTGCAATGAACTTCAGCTTGACATCTTGCTGCTTCTTTTCTTTTTCGATGCGACGAAGAAAAGCGTACCACGCAATCTGAGTGAAGTATGCAAATGCGTTAGGTTTGCCTGTGCGCGTCGCTGTCTCAAGATTATAGTTTTCGATGGCTTTGAGGCAGTTTTCTACAGCGTCCATGACCATCTCTTCGCGATAAGTATAGCGCACGAAATTTGCTTTGTGTGATAATCCCTCTGCGATGCGCAGAAAACACATGGCAACATAATCTGGTATGATAGGCTTGTCACGCCCTGCAGCAACTTCTCGATTAGCATGCTCAACATAGTTGACAACAGCCTGAGAAAACTGCGCGTTGTTTACATAGTGTGGCTTTTCTTCTTTCATAATATCACTCATTAGTCAACTTTCGGTTTACATTATAAGCTAAAATTAAAATCAAAAACATATTGACAAATCAAAAATTTCGTGCTAAAATAAAACTCCACGCGCCAGGGAACAGAGAATATTAATGTAGAGTATCGTCTTTACGAGGGAAACGTACTACATTTGACTCTGCACTATCATGCTGAATAGTTGTCTTTGTAAATAGATTCAGCGCACCTTGTAACTTCTTTAGCTTTTTTCTCTCATCATTCAAATAATCTTCGTCACGCTCTCTTGCTTGTTCATGCATTTCTTTTACAGCGTAAATATATTCTGTAATCAGATGTTCATTGGGGCGATTTTGACTCACAACATGGAAAGAATTAATTACAATATATTCATCGTTCTTTGCGAAAAAATGTACCCAAGGTTTAAAAACGTAAACTCTTTCACCATCAGAAGTTTCGCCCATCACTATAGCCATAGCATTTCGCACTATAATATCTTTTTCACCATCAGTAGGCCATTCCATAACTTCACAAACAATTTCCTGACCACTACTAAATTTAAATTGTGCTAAATCGTGTACATGCATAATTACATTCCAATTTTAATAATATGGTAAGGAAACTTCTCATTATTATATATTCGTATTCTTTCACCGCTATGTAGAAGTGTAAAGTTCTTCTTGCTACCGACATGTAAATCATCTGCTATGTCGTACAGCGTAGTGTCGCTACCATCGTCAGACTTTCTCAAGCCTCTTCCGATAGACTGTAGTACTCGTATTTGACTCTTCGAAGGAGATGCAAATATAATGTTGTGAATGTTTTTGATATTAATGCCAGTGGAAAAAGTACCAAGACTAGCGAGAATAATAGAGTTTTTTTGGTTCTCAACAATATTTCGTATTTGTTCTCTGTCACTTGTTTTTGTTTCACCGCTAACATAAAATAGACGTTGCCCTTCTTTTAATCTATCTTGAATTAAATCCCGAAGCACCTTGCCATGACGATCCACCAAGTTGAATAGAACAAGCGTATTTCCAGTTCTGTCAACAGCGAGGTTTGCGATGAATTTATTTCGTTTTTCGTTTGAGACAATAAAGTCGATTTCGTCATGATATGATTTACCTTCCATTGACTTACAAATTTGTTTAGCATACTCTAGCAGTATAATATTTATGTTGAGTTTAGCGAGCGTATCTTTTTCTTGTAACTCATGAGTTGTAGTCACACGTTTCACAGGACCGAACAGACCTTCAAGCACAAGTTTGTGAACTTGCGTACCGTCAAGCGTACCTGTCGTACCCCATCGATACTCAGCATTCTTTGCTTTGTTCATGATAGACGATAGTGATTTAGACTTGAAGCCATGCACTTCATCACCAAAGATTGCGCCAAACTGATGAAACCATACTGGATGTAACTTGTAAATCGATTGCCAAGTTGATATAAGGATTCGCTTCTCAGTCTCTTTGTCTTTGCCCGAATAGATTCGATGACAATTTTTTTTGACATCAAAGCCATAGTCTTCGAAGTCTGAATATAGTTGCTCTACCAAAGATGTTGTGGGTACGATGACAAGCACTTTATCGTCATGATTCTGTAGATACCACCGCATGAGTAGGTAGATGATAAAAGATTTACCAGAACCTGTAGGCGACAACAGAATCGAACGCTTGTTCTCTACACCGTGCGTAAATGCATCGTACTGATAGTCGCGAGGCTTGTAGGGCGCGTCTAGCGTTTCAAGCCACTGCATTGTCTCCATATGATTGACTTTATTCGTGTCATACGGATAGCCATACTCACTCTCTTCGACTTTAATACCATAGCCGCGCTGCATTGCAAATTTTTTAATTGCCCAATATAAGCCCGCATTAATCTGCCCAGTGTTGCGATCAAGCATGCGAATCTTGCCGTCCCACAATCTCTTCTTGACTGCAGGCATGAACTTTGCACCAGGAACTTCGAAAGTGAAATGCTGTGACATTTCAGCGACGACATGCGGTGAGCATTCCGTCAACTGAAGAAACGCATGATCTTTCATTTTGAACTTAATTATTTCCATTAGAATCCAGCTTCAAATTTTTTCCAATCGATCATGTTTTTGATCGTAGAATGTCTCCACTTGATGTGATCCATAATTTCTTTCAGCGTATCAACAACTTCTTTTACATAAGCAATTTTTGCTTCACTAGAAATTATTTCTGGATCGCTATTATAGTAGTAGTCCATTTCACCTTTCAGAATTTTAAGACCATCAAACGGATCAGGATTCCAGCCTTTTTCTATAACAGTCTCTATTGGCATCTTACCGTTGTAATATAGCCATTTATCTTTGAGTAAAATTTTCTGCTTAAACTCTGCATCTTTCAGTTTTAATTTCGCATTAGTATACATTTCAAGATACTTAGCATGTAGCTTAGGAGTCTCTTGAGAAGTAACATCAAGCTTATTAAATTCGATGTGCGAATCTTTTTTCCATTCGTTTAAAATATCGTCCAAGTTCATAGTACACTCCATAATTTAAATTCATAATCTAATATAGTATATCAAACGAAATCGAAATAATCAAACCTAAATGAGATCGGGAATGTTATGTATTGTGCTTCTTGAGTTGCAGCAAAGGTTATATCACCTAAAGAAATAGGTAGCGCATTGACATATTTGAATGATCTAGAAACATTGTTGTGACTTGTCAATACAGAAACAGTAATATCAGAATAAGACGCTAAGGCATCAGTATCACGAGTATACAGTCTGCCTGTATTTTGACGGTGATTTGTTTCTACAAGTCTTTTTATCCAATCATACATTTCTTGATAGACATTCATGTTCTCGTCCATAAGAACGTCCATAGTGACTGTGCCAAAGGTAATTGTATCACCAGGTGTGACAATCGAACCAACTCTTCTATAATTCTGTTCAGCAGGATTAATATCCATAGAAGGGTGCAAAACTTGCTGAGCAAAAAACTGTATGTTAGGATAATTTTCTCTATCAATAAGAATTTTAAATCCTGTCGGAGCAAGATATGTAGGATCGCATGTAAAGTCAGCCATGAGAAAACACTCAAGTGAAAATGATATCTATATTTATACTGCATAAAAAAGGGGCTCCGAAGAGCCCCTTGAAAGTGGCGAGTGAACCTCGCTCTTTTTAGAATGCTTAGGCGAGGATGTTGTCCACGCGGAAGATTCTGTAGTACTGGTTCGTGCGGTTCGTGGCAAGACCGTCTGCGGGAGTGGAACCAACGAAGGGGTTGGAAGCCATGCCGTAACGAGTCTTGAACCCGATGCGAGGCTGGAAGTCGTTCTCGCCCACAGCGCGCACCATCTGGAGCGGCACATAGGGGCAATAGAACACACCGGCGTCGTAAGGGTTCGTGCCCTTGTAGCCCACAGTCACATAGTCTGCAACTGCATAGGGGTCGATGTACACACGAGTACGACCATTCAGCACACCAGCGAAGGTGTTGCCTGTGTCGTCCACTTGCAGGTTCGTGCTGAGAGCAGGCGCATAGTCGAGCATGCCAGCAGCCACGAGAGCCGTAGCAACGTCCGAAGAGCAGACAACAATGTTGCCCTTACCACGGCGAGTTTCTTTGGCGATAACGTTTGCTTCACGCTCAAGTTGCACAAGGAGACCCTTGAACTTCTCAACGGACCAACGGCCATCAGCGTCGGTGCTGAGGTCGAAGATACCTTGAGTTTGAACGTTTGCAGTCCGGCAACCGATCTTAGCTTGAGCATTGATCGTACGGATGATCTCACGGTTGATTTCAGCAAGAATTTCTGTGCTGAGAATGTTCGCAAGTTCCGTCTCGGCGTCAAGACCGTGGATTGCTTTGAGGTCTTGAGCAAGCTCAAGGCTGTATTCTGCTTTCAGAGCGCGGCTCTTTGCAGTCACAGTTGCTTTCTCAATGGTGAAGCCCATTTCTGCGAATGCAGAACCGGTCGAACCGAGGGCTTCTGCGTCAGCAGTAGGCATACCACCGCCCACGCCAGGCACATAAGTTGCGCCAGAATCGACGATAGAAGAATCGTCGTCTGTGTCGGTCACACCAGAGAGACCCGAAGGACCTTTGTTGCCAGAAGCATCAGCCGAATCTTGCGACACAGAAGAGTCGCCAGAGAACGGAGTGTGAGGCTCTTGGAACATGGCTTCGCGACCGTCAGTTGCACCACCACGAGTGGTCTTGTAACGGCTCTTCATTGCGAAGATGAGACCAGTCGGACCAGTCATGGGCTGCACACCAGCGAGGTCATAAGCCATGAGGTTAGGCATAGCGCGACGCACGAGGGCGATAAGCACGGGGTTCCAGTTAGCGCCCGTCACGCCAGCAGCAGCACCAGTAGCGCTGAAGTTGGTGTTGGTGGGGGCTTCGGCCAGCATGCCGGCTTCTTCACGGAATGCATTTTCTTGGTTCTCAAGAATAGCAGCCGTCACAGCGCGACGATGGTTATCTTTGATGGCGCCGGCAGACTCTTCGTTCAGAACGGGAGCCCACTTCTCCATCAGTTTGTCATAAGACACTTGTACAGTCATTGTTGTACTCCTTACTTATTGGATTTCTTGATTGCGTTAAGGTACATATCCATCACGCTAGAAACTTCGCGCGATTGATCTGCTTCCCAATCTTCAACAATCTCTTCTTCACCCTTCACTTCTTTTTTGAAGTAAGACTCTTTCACAGTTTTCACCTTGTGTGCAAAAGATTCTTCGTCTTCAAAGTCAAGAGACTCAACAAGAGATTTGAGTTTTTCTACTTGAGTTTCTGCAAGGTCACGAGCAGCTTCGCGAATTACAGCTTCACGCATGTAAGCCTCAAGCGTTTCGTTCATTGCAAGAACGTCAGCAGTTTGAGCATTGAGTTTTTCTTCAAGCTCTTCAACTTGCTCAGCAAGTTCATCAACTAGGTCAATCTTGGACTCAGGCACTTCGATGTAAGACTCAAGGAACAGATCCTTCAGTTTGCCCATGAAATCTTCAGCGATTTCAGTGCGCAGACCAGTCTCAACAGCGAGTTTGTTTTGCTCCATCCAATTTTCAACAACGTAGTTGAGGTAGCTATCAACTTTCTCAACAAGGTCTGTGCGCGTAGCGTCCAGTTCTTCGTCGAGGCGAGTTTGATATTCATCTTCCAAGCGCTGAATTTCTTCAGACAGCTTAGAACGAATAGCCGTTTCAAAGATCACAGCAGTTTTCGCTTTGAACTCATCAGACAATGTTGCTTCGCTTTCAACAAGGGCATTCAGTTCGTCGCTATAAGAAAACTCAGGAAGCTCAATGGCTTCTTCGTCATCCAGATCGATTTCTTCTTGCATCTTGCTGTACATAGCATGAAGTTGGTCTTTTTTCATACCAGCCATCTTGCCGTACATAGCGTTAAGCATTCCTGCTTTGGTCTTCGGCATCGGATCTTGCTTTCCAGTATCCCCTTTACGAGCGGGAGCCTTCTTAGTAGTATCCGTTTTGTCTACAGACGCAATGGAATCTGCCTCAGTACCTACAGGCATCTTCGCAGCACTAGCTTCCTCGATAGACTCATCGACCGGAAGCTCAACATGTTGGTCTTGATCAGACATATGTTTTACTCCTTAAAGTTTGATTTGAGCTGTGAGAGGAAATTCTTGTACTCGCGAACTTGCGTCTCATAGAGATGCTTTTTCGGAGCGGCTTTAATTTCAGTCTCCATTTTCTCAATTTCTTGGGCTTGAATAACACCATTGTTCCACACCCACTCTACGCCTTCCATAATTCCATTAACGAAAGCAGCAGGTGCAGAAGGGTCTTGTACGATGTCGACAGTATTCAACATAAAGTCGTCACGCACATACATAGTGCCATTTCTTTGCTCAAGACTACCCATACCACGAGTTGACACACCTAGTTGAACACCGCCATCAAGCAGACCCTTAACGATCTGACCCATAGGAGTATCCAATATTTGTGCCTTTCCAACCACATCATTGCCTTCCCAGCGAAGATCAGTGATGAGGTGAGAAACTTTGTCCAAGTTGATAGTAGGTCCGTCGGGGTGATTCAACTCACCGACAGAACGCTTCTTAGCAACTTGTTCGGTCATATATTTTTCAACTGCTCGCTCCATGATTTGGCGAGGATATACACGACCGTTACGATTCTTTTGTTCTGCTTGTGCAAAGATGCCTTCGATAAGATAAGACTTACTTCCATCTTTCTTTGCTTCAGTGATAACTTCTAACCCGTTATCAATGTATTCAGCAATAAGTTTCATCTACATTTCCTTTGCAAAAGCAACACCCATCTTCTCTGCTTCTTTCTGAGATCGATAGGTGTCTAGTTTATCACCGTCAATGTAAACGGTGAATCCTTTACTATCTTTGTGAACCATCACAGAATGACGGTTCACTTTTTTATCGAAGACATGTTCGCCAGGCGGCATTTTGCCTTTTGCTTCACGAAGCTGTTTAAATGTCTTCATACAAGATGTTCCAGTTTAACTACAAAACAATGCCATTTTCCAGAAATATGTATTTTGTCTGTTGCAATTCTGTTAAGGTAGTTTACTTGATCTTTGCTCAAATTACCTTCACTTTCGACTACAACTGCATTTCTTCCATATGGCACAAATTTTCTTAAAACTTCTTCTATCCTGTGATAAGTCATACTTCTATACACAGGAAAAAATCTTTCTAAAATTACATTATCAAAATAAGTTTTACAATTAAAAATTTCAAAATCGTCTTGTAAAACGTCATTGCAAATGTAATGTATATCTACTCCGAGCTGTTCTCTGATTGCTTTACAACAATCATACTGATCAACCCATTCAACAGAACTCATGATAATTCTTGAAGCTCTGTGAGGAGCAGAAGGAATTAGATTGTTCACATATTCTAAATGACCTGCCGCACTACCTATATTTAAGTAAGCCCCCGCCTTGTCAAATTTATGTAACGTTCTAATTACCATTTCTTTAAATTTAATCAGATCAATATGTACACGAGGATTCATATATTGAACTGTACTAAAGTTGTCAGGCTCAAGATACCGACTTTTATTTGCCATAACTTCGTACATATGAGCATTGGCAACTTTAGTTATAAATTTTTCATCTATATTCATAATGTTATTAGTTATTTATAAAAATTTATTTTTCAGTGTCTTCTTCGTCGTCGTCTTCTAAGTCTTCGTCATCAAAATCAATTTCTTCGTCATCTTCATACTCATCAGCAGACGCTTCTTCAGGCTCTTGACCCAGAGAAGCTGCAATTCTAGCTTTTGCTTGATCAAGCGTATCTTGCAAACGGTCGCCAACGACATCGTTAAAATGACGCTCAGCTTGTGTAAAATTTTGATCTTCAATTGCTTTTATTAGATCAGCAATTGGTTGCGAATCAGTTTGGATAGGCTCTGCCTCAAGTTCATCAATTACAGTATCTTGTGCTTCACTCATAACTATTCCTCTTTTTTGTTATCATCAGGTACTACTTGAACAGGAACAGGCTTGGGCTCAGGTGGAGCCGCTTGCTGCGCCTTCTCTTCTTCGTCTGGTATTTCACCAGACTTCATTTCTTTGTCTATTTCTTTCTTCATGTTATCGATGTCTTCGTCAGACAGTCGCATAACATTTCTCATTACCCAATCTTTTGAGTAATATTCGCCAACATATTGTGTGATTTCGTTCATCACACCAATACGCTCACGAAGAATTTCCATCTCTTTCAACTCTGTAAAGTGATTGTCTTTTACAAAGTCAATATAGATGTTATCTTTCCATTCTTCCCAGTCTTGCTCAGTGATAACACCCTTGAGAATAAGTTGCTTCTTAAGAATGCCAAGGAAGACCCAAGAGAATCTACGACGCAGACGATCAACAAACTTCTGGAACTTTACTTCGTCTCTGCTAATCTCGGTAGAACGACCAAGCGAG
>Ga0213866_10003035_pt1 | contig 11560 bp, 13 predicted proteins | sample PICome_11_FD_160079 | JGI IMG/M metagenome (GOLD analysis project Ga0213866, IMG submission 160079) | Coastal seawater microbial communities near Pivers Island, North Carolina, United States - PICO284 | ecosystem: Environmental > Aquatic > Marine > Coastal | place: USA: North Carolina... | reverse complement strand
TGAATTACGCTTTTTTCTTATATTTATTTATAAAATTCCTAATGCTCTTAACGTCAGACATCTTCATTGTATATTTTCTAAGAGAATCTGTACCAACTTCTCTCTGACTTGCTGGAACTCCACAATCATCAGTCCACTCAACAACATCACTGATCCAAGATTTAAACATCTCCCCATCTTCAGTAACACAAATTAAATGATTGGTCCCTCTTCTAACAATCTTACCGACTAATTGTGTATTTAAATTCTGGACGTATTGACCCTCACAAAAAATCTCACCCCTAATATATCTTTCTCTTAAATTACTATTCTCTTTTACATTTTTCTTTGGTAATTTAATCTGAGTAGCAACTGGTCTTTGATTATTTTGAGTTCTTATTTGCTTAGGATCTTGTTTACCTAAAATTTGATTTTGATTATAAAACTTTAATCTACCATTTACATTTTTAGCAATAAATTCTCCAGTGTTTTTGTCATGATATCCGCCATGACCATCTGGCACTAAACCAAGTCGCCTCCCTTGAATGGAGGCGATAGACCTTGACTCATTGATAAATTGTGAGAATTTTTTCATGATTGTTTTGATATAATAATATTTATTCTTTTAAATCTCTTTACTTTTATTTCGATTTGAATAATCTCTAGAAAATATTCCTCCTCTCAACCCTTCCTTAAATTTTGTATTTGAGGTTGAAATTCTTCTTGAAGACTCTCCTTTCCTTGCGGCAAGTGTTGGTTCGTAACCAGCTTGAAGTGAAGTAATATTGTTTTTATTTACAACTTTATTAAAATCCAATTTGAGTATAGATCTTTTATCTCTAGTTGCTCCAACCTTTTTAATTTTAGGAGCGCCTTGGGTAATAAAATCCACGCTATCGTATCCAGATACTTTTTTACAGTCTGGTCCAAAGACTGCCATCTTTTTCAATTCTCTACTTTTAATTGGTCTCCAAAGAGTATTAAAATCATCAGAATAAGTGTCCCAATTATCAATCACAAAATCTTTAAATCCCTTAACTTCATCATGTTTAGATATCTCATTACCTGCCCTATCAGATATTCCCCCATATTGTTGAAAAGATTTTGCATCAGTTCCCAACTTATAAGATATAAACCCAACTTCTTTTGGATTATTAGAACCATCAAATGCAACTATAACAAAATCTGCTTTCTTTGTTCCAACACCACCAACAAAGCCAGCTACATTAGTATAAGTTTTAGATTTTATTTTTAAATCTACAGGTTTTCCATTACCCAGTCTCTGTATTTCAGAATTCAATCTTTTAATAACTTCAACTTCAGATTTTTCAGATGGAATTCTTGCCAATGAACGATTAACAGAAAATGCTTTTATTAATAAATCGTTCCATATAGATCCAACTTTTGCAGCAAAATCTTTACCATTACGAAACTTAAATAATATTCTTATTGCAGTGTCTCTATCACTCAATCGAAGATAAGAAGTAATTTCTATCCCATTAAAAGAAGATCCAGGTAACTTTTTTTCTTCAAATTGTATTTTATTCTTCTTTAAAAAATCTTCAACCAATTCAAGAGAATCTGGTCTATCATTTGACTTAACAATAATAGTTGCATATTGTTGATTTTTATTATTGGAGTTTGGAAATTTACCAGATCTCTCCACAACAATTTTGTTACTGTTAAGTCCTTTTTGAAGTTTTTTAAGTATAGTTTCGTTTGTAAGATTATTCATTGATACAAACATTTATACCTATTTATACCCAGTATAGGACTTGAACCTACACGTCACAAGGACAACAGGACCTAAACCTGCCGCGTCTACCAATTCCGCCAACTGGGCAATAAAATATGGATTAATCCATATTTGCTAAAATATCAAACGTCGCCTTCAGAGCGAACTTCTGACCTTTCAATACTAAACGTACCCTCAGGATATCGTGCAGAAAGTTTTTCAAAGTTCATTTGCAAGACATCATCAAAAGAAATGTCTAGTGCCATACATGCTTGAGCAAGATACCAACAAATGTCTCCAAGTTCTCGCTTCATATGAAATGTGTTTTCTTCACTATATGGTTTTCCTTGGAATACAATCTTTTTGACTACTTCAGTAAACTCACCAGCTTCTGCAGTAAGACCAAATGCAGCAGTCAGAAGTTGTGTTACATTAGCACCACTTGCTTCAAGTTCATTAATCCTAGTCAAAAATACAGGGTACTCCAAACTAGGAGCACTAGTAGTTTGCTTCACAAAATCAATATACTTTTCAGTATCAATAGTCATGAGATTAAAAAATTAGAATGGTTAGTTTAACACAGATTTTTATCTATGTCTAGTGTTGCCGTAATGAATTACTTCAAGATCAGGATCCTCAAACTTTCTCCAAGGATCAACCACAACACTACCTTTTGGAATTTCACAATACAATTCATCTTCTGCAGTACTATACCAATACTTGTAGGTAGTTGTAGCACTGTGTGCAAGAAGAAAGATTGCTGGTTCTTTACTAGTATAAGTGTCTCCAGTATATTTGTCAACATATATTGGAGTTATTCCAGACTGTTGGCAGTAGTGTCCAACCAATAAACTATAACTTCCATCAATGTAAGGTACTCTTGGTTTGTATGCTTTGCCATGAATAACAATAGGTAATTGATATTCGTTTGATAACTTTACCAAGTAATCTGCAAGATTACTTGCTTGACCTTCTCTAGAACCCATCACAGATTCAAAAATATCATAACCAAGTTCTAATTTATATGAAAGATATCTTAGTGCAATATTATCTCTGGGATGACAAGCACCACCATCTCCCATTCCAGCAGTCATATAAGAAGAGTTTATAATTCTATTTTCAGCTGAACACAATGCTTGAGTAACAACATCAACATTAATATTGCCTTGCCTCATAGCAACATCTTGGATCATATTTACATATCCAATTTTTGTACTAATAAAGGTATTATAAAAAACTTTTATACATTCACACTCATCCCAAGTACCAACAATATACTTAGGATCATTTTCCATAATTGTTTTGTAGAACTCTATTAGTTCTTTTGCGTCTCCATTTTCATATCCATCTTCGGTTCCAATCATTACCATTTCTGGATTTACCATATCCCAAGATACCGTTCCCATAGCAATAAGGTATGGATTATAAACAAATCTCATATTACTAACTAAAGGTCTAAACTGTTGTCTAGTAGTTCCAGGAAGAACTGTAGATATCAAAACAACAAGTTGACCATTAGCATATTGATTAATCTGAGATAAACAATCTTTAACTATAGAGTAATCAAAATCTTTTGGTTCTAAATGCATGGAAGGAGTACTTCCATCATAATCTGGATGATGTGGTGTTGGAACGGCAATGAAAATAATTTCAGACTTATCAACAACAGTTTTTATATTGGGGCAAATTTTAATTTCAGTGCTATGCTGTTTAAGGATATCGTATCCATAAACATTATGTCCTTTACGTGCAATTTCTTTTGCACAAGGATTTCCAAGTTTGCCCAAACCAATAAATCCAATATCCATTATCCTCTCTCCAGGTCTAAAGTAACGCAGTGGAATCCACCACTAAGAGTTCTCTGATGTCTTGCAGGTAGCATTGCACATTCAATACCATATGTCTCTAATAGTTTTCTTGTTGGATGTTGATCTTTTTGTAGTACAACCAAGTTTGGAGATACACTAAACAAATTCATATTAGACCATTCTGAAGCATTATTATAACCTGGATAATATCCAATGTCCACTGGATCTGGACAATTTATCACATTCCAAGTATTAAAAGGATATGGAAGCATATCTACTGATTTAACTCTTGTTGGATTAATCATCAACAATCCTTCTCTCAAAAAACAAACCGTAGTGTCAATATGAACATAACTGTAGATATCCTTCACTACTCTAACTGTAGATTTTTCTCCCAACATTCTTTGAAGCAATTTTGCACCTGCAATATTACCACTATTAGAAACAAGATATAAAACATCATCGTTGGCACGAATAATATTAGCAGCATCAAAAGCTGGTGTAACTTCAGTTAATGCAAGTTTATCTGGATTTTTAATACAAGACTCATCATACAAACCATCATGATAAGAGCAAGGAATTTCTACTGTGTTTGGAATATGATGTTTAAAAGATCTCCAATTTCCCCTTCTTGACCTCAGAGGTTGTGGTGTTGCTATAGATAAATCACCATGAATAAAAACAGAATCTCTTGGGCAGTAATTATAATACTCTGTAGGTTCTCTTTTTGGTCTGAGAACTTCTACACCTTCACCCCGCAAAAAATCACACAATACTTCCAAATCTTCATTAGCTTCTTCTATAACTCTTTTTGGATATAAACCAGATTTTACTTCTGAGACATCTTCTATTCCAGCATAATTAATTGTTCTCAGACTTTTATCCATTGAAGGAATTTTTGCATAATCAGCAACTCCAACAATTACCTTTTTTAATTTGTCCCATTCATTAGTTGATTTCATTTTTTTAAAATTGTGAGGTTAATAGAATCATGTCAGAATCATTTTTTTTACCATAAGTAAAAAATTCATCCAGACTATATTTTAAATGTTTTTTCATCCACCAATAATAATAAGCACACTTGGATCTTTCATGATGAACCCTATCGATCTGTAAACTAAATTCAGTACTAGGAAGATCTGTGTTTGTTGTTATTAATGGTATGCAATACGTTCTACCAGTATGTCCAATAAAATAATCTACGGTTGCAGAGTTTGAATTATAATTTTTTATGGCTACACTCTTATCAAAAAAATATTTTTGTCCTTGACAATGTAGTGCTAAAAGTTTTTCAACATAATCTCTATTTAAAACTACTGGACCAAAATAACTGTGTCTTAATTTAGGATGAAGAAAAAATGGAATAAATTCACTCGACTCAAATCCAAGTTGAATACAATCCCAATCATAAGGAATTCTATTCATAAGATATTCCCAATCAAAATTCCAATACTCAATTAGATTCAAATCATAATCATCTTCCATCAATAGTAAATATTCATCATCCGTTGTAGTAAACCATTTTTTCATAAATTCCAAATGAGTTACTGCATTAGATAAGCAGTATGCAGGTACTCCCTTTACATCACCATGTATAAATTTTCTACCCCATTCACCAATGTTTGATGACAAAAAATCAGATCCAGAAACTCTAGTGTAATCAACCTTCCAATAATTAAATTGATCCTCCATATATTTCCTACGATCTGTTCTATTGTCCAAATTAAAATAATATATGTGAGGAAGGTTTTTTAGTTTTTTACTCATGACCACATTAAGCATTTTTTAATCATACTTTTATCGTTTGGTTTTCCATACAAAAATAATTCATCTAAATGATATTTTTTACTGTCAAATCTCCACCATTCATAATACTTTACTCTGTTGTTTTTTGACAATGCATATTTTTTACTTACACTGTCACAGAACTCCAAGTTAGTTGGAAATATTGGCAAACAATATGTGTTGCCACAATGACCAATAAAATAATCTACTGTTCCAGACTTAAACCCAAATTTTTTATTGGAAATTTTATTAGTTAATTTATAACTATCCCCAAAACAATGAAGTTTTAAAATCTTTTTTACATATCTCCTATTCAACATAGCAATATTAAAAGTGTGACCTGGAACTATTGGATGAAGATAAAATGGTATATAATTTAAATTTTCAAATCCAAGTAAAAGACAATCCCAATCATAGGGAAGTCTATTCATAATCTCATCCCAATCAAAGGGCAAATATTCTAAAGTACCAAAGTCTACAATATCTTTAGAAATAATTAATTTATCCTCATCAGTATTATTATACCAATTTTTTAAGAAATCTAAAACTGATATAGAATACGCTGCTGTAGTTACACTCAGCTTATAATTCTTTTTATCCAATAACAAATCTTTCCATTCTGATATATTTTCCTTGTTAAATTTTAAAGGGACTCTCTCGTAATCAGAAACTTTATAATTACTTAGATTAGTTTCAATATACTCTTTACGATTAACATTTTCCTCAGAATTAAAGTAATATATTTTAGGAACATTTTTTAGTTTATTTTTCAAATCCATAATCAACACAAAGATTTTTTTTTATTTATTTTAGTTTCTAAAATAATCTAAATAGGCATCCCCATACTTTTCAAAAGAAGTTGAAGTTATATCATAATTTCTAAATTTTCCAGGATTCAATGTCATCCTATCATGAATTTTATCACCATAAGAAAAGAATGAATCTATATCATAATTATTTGATTCATGCTGCCACCAAAAATAACAAGTATTCCTTGCACTTATATCTCCACCAGACCTATAAAAACTTTGCAGTATACTATTATTTTCAAAACTACCAAAGTTTGGATTTATAGTTATTAGAGGTAAACAATAAGTCCTTCCACCATGGACCATAAAATAATCTACAGTTCCAGAACCTGAATTCTTTGTGTTTACACTCCAACAATAACTAGATATCTTATGAACTAATCTGTACTTATCACCCTCACAATGAAGGTTTAATATTTTTTCAACGTACTCTCTCCTCAAAAGAACAGGACCAAAATCATGACCATCTTCTATTGGATGCAAATGAAATTTTACTTGTTCTGGATTTTCAAAACCCAACAATATACAATCCCAATCATAAGGAAGTCTATTCATAATCTCATCCCAATCAAAAAACCAATAGTTGATTAGTCCAAGATCATAATCATCTTCCATCAAAAGAACATAATCATCTTCAGTTTCAGAATACCATTTTTTTAAAAAATCTAAATGTGTAATTGCATTCGCAGCAATTGGAACCATTAAATGATAATCTTCAATATCCAGTATTAAATTTTTCCACTTTTTATTCTCAGAAGCAAGGTATTTTGTTCCAGATATCCTTTGATAATCTATTCCATAATTGTTAAATTGATTTACCATCCAATCTCTTCTATCTTTTCTATTATCGAGATTAAAAAAATAAACCTTTGGCATATTTTTTACTTTATTATTTAAATCCATATCATTAATTTTTCATTCTCATCTTTAAATACTTCAGTCGTACTAATATCATAGAGTGCTTCCATTTTCCATTCATTATCTTTGTTATAATTAAAAAATTCAAACTTAGTATGCATTTTACTTCTTTGCTTCCACCAATATGAAATCGCTTGAGAAGCAAGTTTATTAACTAGATGTTCGTTGTCACTTGGTATCAATTCATCATTTAAAGAAAATATTGGTAGTACATATGTCAAACCAATATCAAACAAAAATTCACTAGTAGATCCATACTGAACTTCTTTAATACTTTTATTTGGATTTGGATAATGAAGTAAAAATTTATCTCCCCTAAGATGACATTGTTTTATCTTCTTAGCAAAATATCTAGTAATCATAAAACAATTAGAAGAAGTATTATAGTATTCTAAAGACTTTTTAAGTTTCTCATTTTCAAAGGGATGAAGGTGCATCTTTATTGATGCAAGTTTAGAATGATAAAACTTAATACAATCCCAGTTATACGGCAAATTATTAATTAAGTAGTCCCAATCAAAAATCCAATGTTGAGATGGGCTCAAATCAACATTGTCCTCCATTATTATGCAAATTTCAGATTGATTACTATCAAACCAATTAACTATAGTTTCTATTAAATTAATAGATCTTGATAACTCATATTCTGTACTATAAATTTTTTCATCCAGTATAAGATTTTTCCAGTTATCAAATTCTTCTATCTTATATTTTTTTTCTAAAAATTTATAATCTTCAATGCCATAAAAATCAAATTGATTTTTCATATACTCTCTTTTATTTTGAGAGTCTGTTAAGCAAAATATAGGTGGTAATGTATTAAGCATATAAAATTCTTAGTATCTTGGTAATTCTATTTTCATAGTTTTGTGTATATCTCCACCATAGCTTAAGATATCTTCAGCACTATAGTTTTTACTTTCATTTTTCCACCATTTTTTTATGCAAGTAGTTGCAAGAATATCATAAATTTTATTATGATAAGCACTTATAATAGAGTCTTGATTTGATTCAAAAATCCTACTTCCATTATTATCATGACCTAGTGCCAATTTTTGATCCAAACAAAAAAGTGGGAGAGTATATGACTTTCCTATTTGATACAATAAAAAATCATCGCTACTATAGGATTCTTTAGGAATCATCATATCATTTAAACTCTGATTAAGTTTAAATGACCCATCTGGTTGCAAATGAATCTTGATTAATTTTTCTACAAACAATCTATTTACCATAAAACAGGCAGCAGAAGAGCAATGCCACTCTCTAGGACTTAAATGCATTTTTAAGTAGTGATCATGGCAATGATAAAACTGAACAATATCCCAATTATAAGGTAGATTTTTAAATATGTCATTCCAATCAAATGGCCAATATTCTATAAGATCTAAGCACAGATCATCTTGCATAACCATAAGATGCTCAGAAATACCAGAATTATACCACTCTATAAGTAGAGTAAATTCATTCATTACAATAGATGCATCCGTTTTTGCCAGAAGCATTAAATCCAATTTATCTGCCCACTCATCAAATTTATCTACAGAAAACCTAGAAGAAGACCACCTAGTATAATCAGTAATTCCATATTTACTAAATTCATTCTCTATATGTTTTTTTCTATCCTCTCTATGATCAAGATTCATGTAGACGATCGGAGGAAGACCTTTTAACTTATTCATTTAAAAACTTTCATATTAGGTAAATAAGGATATTTTTTATACGTCCATTTTTCTGGTTGAATATCCTTCACATTTTCAAATTTATTTATTCCAAGTTCTGCAGTCTCTGGAGTCATATAATAATGATAACCAACAACATCAATATTCTGAGTTATCCAAGAAGAATTAAAATCTCTTCCATCATATGACATCTTCTTCAAAAAGTCATAGTCCTTTTTATTGTCCAATAATATTATTCCACCACGACCCAAAGATAAATGTTTACTGTATTGAAAACTTAGACACATATAAGTATCCTTTACATAACCATTTTCTTTCCAATAAGGAGCAGCATCTACAATATTTGTGTTGCCTATAAAGTAATAATCTTCCCAATTTTCATCTTTCCAATTCCAATTACAAAAAAGTTTTTTTGCTGTAAATGGTACTGATATATAAGTTCTTGTTGGAATTTTTATATCAGTAAATCCTTCATACCTCAAACAAAGTTCAATAGCATGAGTACAAGAATCTACAGCAACTGCATAATTTGAACCAAAGTAATTGGATATTTTATTTTCAAATTCCAGTACCTTTTCAAATCCCATCTTCATAAATCCTATAGTCTTCCTTATATAATTTATTAAACTCTTCTGGATCTGGTTTTATAAATTCCTCATATAATTTTTTACATACTAATGTATAATTTGGTATAAAATTTTTAGACTTTCTCAAATGAGGTAGTTTTACAGGTTTAAAATTTAAATCCTTATCTACCATTTTACTCTCCAAAAATAAATTCAACTTATGCTTTAAATTTTCATCCATTTTTATAGTGGTCAATCTTCCACCATTTTCATTACACAATCTCAAAAATATTTTTTGTGGTACAGTATGCTCGTCATAGATATATTTTTTATCAATTATTTGTTTAATTAACCAGTCCGATGGTGGATTATATCTACACATAAATTCATTCAATCCAGAAATCCATCTTCTCACAGGATCTCTAGTAAAAGTAAAAAATTCATACCCATCTTTAACAAAGAATTTTGCTATATCATCTGGTTTCTTACCATTCAAAAAGTTTTCTAGTGGATAAAAATAATAATTATCATTTTTAAATGTGGTTGTTATTGATGTACTTCCACACTTATCAACATGCATATAGACCAATTTATATCTATCTGGAGATACATAGCAGTTCAAAAATCCCTCTTTAGGTACTTCTCCAGTATCTCCACGCTGCAATTTAAAAGAAAAAGTTGAGCAATATTTTCCATATTGCTCAACAGCATCATCAATTACTGCTCTTCTTTTCATAGCACTACTGTTACTTGCATTGTATATCTATTTTCTATGCCAATATTTGCTGCAATATGAGGGGAATCTTCCACCCAAAAATAATAGTCACCTTTACTCCAATTCACGATTGGACTTCTATTAAGTTCAAAATAATGTCCAGACTTCCAATCCTCCAAAAATATTAAAAATCTACCAACTTTATCATTTTGATTTAGATTATTTATTTTTCTATATCTAGTATAATAATCTCTATGTTCTGGCATTATAGTTCCAGGTGGCATACAATAAACAGACAGACTTGAATGCCTAAATTCTATTTCTTTTTTAAGTTCTTTGACCAAAGAGTGGCACCAATCAGGAACACCCCTATACTCCTCCCTTAAAAGACCAGTATAATTTACATAAAGATGTCCCTGAGATTTCCAAGTATTAACGGTATCATCATATGGAAATTGTCTCCTATCTGGATAATCTATGTTTACATAATCTCCGATAAGATTCTTATCTATATTACCACTTTTTATCAAAACTTAAATCCTCCAAACTTACTTTCGCTTCGTTCTTCTGTATCCTGACCAGAGTCAATAATATCCTCTTGAGCATTTTGCTCACAATCATATAGTCTCATTTTAGCACGATCAATACCAATAATAAACCTCTTATTAACTGTAGGATCATTGTACCTATTCTTCAATTGCTTTACCATAATTTGTCCCATCCCCTCAAGCTCATCTGTAGAAATAAGGGCAAACATAAGATCAGCAGTAGCAGGGAGACCAAAGGACTCAGAAGTGTCAGTAAGGTCAACATCACTGCTACCAAAACCAGAGCGAGTGGTCTGGGTGGCAGATACGATAGGGACCTCGGTCTCAACAGCCAACCCTCGAAGCTCTTCAGCAATAGACTTGATATATGAATATGAATTGACAGTGCTGTTTCCGCGATACCTTTCGGAAGCACATATATTAAGGTAATCAACGAAAACAATATCAGGTCTAAATGACTTTTTAAGTGCAAGTTCGTTAATAAGTGATCTAAAGTGTCCAGCATGAGCGGATGCAGTAGGATACTCTTTAATTATAAGTTGTCCAGTTGTCTTTGAAATCAAATTATTAATTTTTGATTCAAACATATTTTCTGGAAGATCAGCTAGATCCTGAATAGGAACATTCAGGAGGTTTGCGTCAATTCTTTCAGCAATACGTTCTTCTGCCATTTCCATTGTAATGTAGAGAACGTTCCTCCCTTGGAGCAGGACGGAGCTAGCCACATGGCACATGAATAGAGACTTGCCGACACCCGTACCAGCAAGAGCGACATTAAGAGTTTTGTTAGGGAGACCGCCTTTGGTAATTTTGTTAAAGTATTCGAGATCAAATTCAATTTTCTCTTCCTTTTTGTGATAGAAATCATAACGTTCTTTGTAGTTTTGTAAGTAATCGTGACCAATATTATTATCAAAAGATACTGACAACGCATCTTGAAGAATGCTGGGAATTGCATCTTGGGATTTTTTACTATTTTGACCATCAGCAATACCAATAGATTCCATCAAGGCAA
>Ga0213866_10003034_pt1 | contig 11560 bp, 8 predicted proteins | sample PICome_11_FD_160079 | JGI IMG/M metagenome (GOLD analysis project Ga0213866, IMG submission 160079) | Coastal seawater microbial communities near Pivers Island, North Carolina, United States - PICO284 | ecosystem: Environmental > Aquatic > Marine > Coastal | place: USA: North Carolina... | reverse complement strand
CGTCACCCGCGGCCTCCTTGGTCTGATCAAACTATCCATTGGACCTGAAAGCCCGATCGAGGAAGCCGCCATTGCCCGCCTCCACCGCGCGGGACTCATGAAAGACGGCAAAGTCATCCGCCGCCCCAAAGAAAACTCATCTACGGATGTAACCAATTTTGCCCCAGGCTCATAAACCTTCCATGAAAAAACTGATTCTCCTGACTCTCCTCGCCGCCCCGCTGGCCGTGGCGGGAGCATTCCAGCCCCAAAACATCCCAGTCGAAGCCCAGTGGTATCTGCACGGAGACCTGACCGGACTCCGCAAAACAAATGCCGGCGGGTTCATTCTCAATCAAATCCGCCAAGACGAAGCTGATAAAATCGCCAACATCAAAGCCCTATTTGGCTTCGACCTCCTCGAAGATCTGACCGACGCCACTCTTTTTGGGACCGGCAAGGCGGACGAAATCGCCATCACTCTCTCCGGTGGCTTTAACCGGGCCCGCTTTGAGAAAGTTATCGCTCAGGCGGATGCCTACAAACTCACAACGCACGGAGCCGCATCCATTCACCAGTGGGAGGACAAGGGCAACACCCAGCACGCCGGATTCCACGGCGACAACACCGTCATTATCTCCCAACAAAAAGAACTCCTGAAACTGGCACTTGACGTCCTCGCTCGGAAAAAGCCCGGAATCAAAGCGAATCTCACCCTCCCATCGCAAGCCCCCTTCGTCATCGCCTACGCCAACATCCGTAAAATCGAAATACCACTGGACGAAGGTTCCCGCCTTGTGCGGAAAGCCGACTCCATTCTCATGACTCTTAGTGAAAATCAAAATCGACTCGTCGCTGACATGATCGTTACTACCGATTCCTCAAAAATGGCCAAGCGTATGATGGATGTCCTTGAAGGTCTCGTCTCTCTCGGAGAATTGGCCGACGAAACCATTCAGAAGCTCGACATCCATCACAATGGCCAAACCTCCGGAAAAACCATGACCATGACCATGAGTCTCCCCGCCGCAAACGCTCTCGCCCTGATCTCAAAATTGAAGTAGGCCCACGCCTGATGTCCAAACGCTCCGACACCGAACTTGTCCTCATCGCTCTGGCCGATGGGGACGATGCCATGTCGGCGCGCGACGAAATCATCCATCGCTACCATCAAAAAGTTTACGGATTTCTCCACCAACTGACTGGCCGCAAAGAAGACGCTGAAGACCTCACCCAGGACACTTTCCTCCTCGCTTTCCACAAACTAAAAACCTTTAAAGCCGATCGCGATCTTCTCCCCTGGCTTTTCACTATCGCCCGCCGCACCGCTATTTCCCAGTGGCGCAAAAGCAAACCGACTTCTCCGCTCTTTGACTCGGATCACCCCTCCATCGAAAGCAACAAGCCACACGACGCCGTCGCTCTCTGGAAGATTGCCAAGGACAAACTCAAACCCGACGAATTCACCGCCCTCTGGATGCACTATCAGGAAGATCTGCCCCTCAAGGAAGTGGCTCGTGTCCTTCGCAAATCAACCACCCATGCCAAAGTAATCGTCTACCGCGCCCGCAAGCGCCTCCGCAAGGAGCTCATTCTCACCAAAGACGCCTGGCTTTCCGGCCAGCAAGTCAGACTTACCTCACCATGACCACCCAGACTCTCGAAACCCGCCTTCGTGAAAAGATCGTCACCGAAACTCCCCGTCCCGGATTCGAAAAACGTATTCAGGCCATGGCCCGCGAGCCCTTTGCTCCCGAAAAGACAGGCTTCATTCGCCGATTTGCCGTGCCCGCGATGGCCGTTCTTTCAATCTTTGTGGTCATTGCACCCGGGCGCAAACCTCCCGGACAAGCTATCACTGTAGGACCGAGAGTCGTGGATCCGACGAATGTGGCAATCACCGAATCCATCAATGAAGCTCCGGTCCAACGCGAGATCCAAGGCCTCAAAAACGATGCCCGACGAACCGTGAGCCTCTTCCAGAAAGCCCTCCCGTCGTTTACCATCAGAAAGAAGCAACAAGAGGAGTAGCCTCTGGCAAAGGCGCCCTGCGGATCTCTTGCCTTCCGCCACATAAAGAGGATGCCCGCCGCGCAAAAAGCCTCCAACCGGTCATCGAGTAGAGGCTTTGTTTGAATTGATTGCCTTTTTAGCTCAGCGCCTTCACTATGTTCGCAGCATTAATGCCGAGTTCGTCCATAACGACATTTCCGGGAGCTGACATCCCGAAACGGTCGATTCCAATCACCTTGCCTTCCAAGCCGACGTATTTATACCAAAGCGCGCTCACACCGGCTTCAATTGCCACCCGCTTGGCGCACGAGGCCGGCAAAACCTCTTCCTGATACTCGGCAGATTGACGATCAAATCGCTCGAGGCAAGGAGCTGAAACCAGGCGTGCTCCGGCCCCGAGTTCCTTGGCCGCTTCGATGGCATGTCCCACTTCCGATCCAGTCGCGAGAATGATGCACTCGAGGTCGCCTTCTTCTTTCTTAAGAATGTAAGCACCTTTGGCAACGCCATCGCGACGGGTCTCAACCGAAGCGAGATCATTGAGAGAAACCACCTTTTGGCGACTGAAAATCAGGGCAGTTGGTCCATCAAGACGCTCCATCGCGCAGATAAAGGCACCGGCCACTTCCTCCTGATCACCAGGGCGGATCACATCGAGATTTGGAATGACCCGCAGACCACTGACAGTCTCCACCGGTTGGTGGGTCGGACCGTCTTCACCCACTCCCACGGAATCGTGAGTGAGGATGTAAGTGACAGGAAGCTTGGCAAGACCGGCGATGCGAATGGACGGACGCAGATAATCGGCAAAGACACAGAAAGTCGCCCCGCTGATGCGGAAGAGTCCGTCATACGCTACGCCATTGCAAATCGCACCCATGCCGTGCTCACGAATTCCAAACCAAATATTGCGCCCGGTTGGATTTGCAGTGGAGAAGTCTCCTTCGTCCTTAAGGTAATTTTTGGTCGATCCAAACAGGTCAGCCGATCCGGTGATCACCGAAGGCATGGCCTTGGCAATCGCATTGATGACAACCCCACCGGACCCGCGGGTGGCATCGGTGTAGTCATCAGCAAAGGCGGGAATCTGATCGGAAAGATCGGTCGGAACCACTTTTCCTACAGTATCTTCAAGCTCGCTTGCGAGATCCTGATTGACAGCTGCCCAGGAATCATAGGTCACCTGCCACTCGTTAAAGGCATCTGCCTTGGCTTCTGCCCGGGCGGCGAAGTAGGCCCTGGTTTCATCGGAGACAAAGAAGGTTTGCGCGGGCAGGCCAAGTTCCTTGCGGGCTTCCTCGGCGAACTTGGCGCCACCTTCACCGTGGGCGCCAGCTGTTCCGGCCACCTCGGGAATTCCCTTTCCGATCAAAGTCTTTGCAATAATCACCGTGGGCTTCCCGCTGCTGGCTTTGGCCGCATTGAAAACCTCAAGAAAAGCACCCATGTCGTGACCATCGACAGTCACCGCATCCCAGTTGAGAGACTTGAAATACTGCTCGGCATCCCAACCCTGGGTCCTGTCAGCCATCGCATCGAGGGTGACGTCATTTGAATCATAAATGAGAATCAAGTTGTCCAACTGGTTGTGACCGGCGAAAGCGATTGCTTCCTGAGCCACACCCTCCTGGAGACATCCGTCACCGGCCAGCGCGACGACATGGTGATCGAAGATGGTGTGATCGGCGGTATTATAGCGAGCTGCCGCACGCTTTCCGGAAAGAGCGTAACCGACCGCATTGCCCACGCCCTGGCCAAGAGGCCCGGTGGTGGCCTCAACTCCCTCGGTCTCGTCAAACTCGGGGTGGCCCGGGGTGATCGAGTGCAGCTTGCGGAAATCTGCCACGTCCTGACCGGTCACCTTGAAACCAGCGAGATGAAGCCAGCTGTAAATGAACATCGATCCGTGACCAGCCGAGAGGATGAAACGGTCGCGGTTCAACCACTTTGGAGCAGCGGGATTAAAACGAAGGCCTTCACCGAAAAGGACCGCGCCCATATCGGCGCAACCGAGAGGAAGACCAAGATGGCCGGAGGAGCAGGCATGGACGGCATCGATGGCCAATCCGCGGGCCTCGGCCGCGGCTCTGGAAAGTGCTTCTTTATTCATGAGCAGAGAACCTCCCTAAATCAGGCCCCATGATCAAGACGTAATACAGATTGACCGCGACAACTTTGCCCCAATCCCGCTCACTATTCCCGAATCCCCGAATCAAAGTCTTCACTCTTTCCGCTTCATCATTCAATCTTCTCTGGTGAACACGCAGCCGGCTCTTCCAGAACTCCGACAGAAGCTCCTTCTCGCCGATCCCTCCCTTCGCGACGGCAGCTTTAACAAGTCCGTCGTGCTTCTCGCCGAGCACACTCCCGCAGAAGGAGCCTTCGGATTGATCCTAAACCAACCCTCCGGCAGAACGGTGGGCGATCTCATTAGTGACCCCGATTTCCTCGAACTCTGGCAACTCCCCGTTCACCTCGGCGGCCCTGTCGCCCGGGACCAACTCACCTTTTCGGCCTTTTGGGAACGAGATTCCAAATTCGGTTTCGCCACCCGCATTGCCATGGATGAGGCCAAAAGCTACCTCGACCAACCCAACACTCTCGTCAAAGCCTTTGCCGGATACTCGGGATGGTCCGAGGGCCAGCTCGAAGAGGAAATTTCACAGGACGCCTGGACCATCACCGACCCTAAAACCAACCTCCTCAGCCTGCCCCACGATCTTACCCTTTGGAAAACCATCATGCGCGAGATCTCGCCCTATCACCGCATCCTCGCCGACGCGCCCGACGAGATCCTCTCGAACTAGCTCATCCGGAGCCCGACTCTCCTGATACCGGCACTTTTTCTGAAAACAGCTTCTTATCCACCTCTCTGCAACGAGAGCGTTTTCCTTCCTTGGCACTCCTTGGTGTCCCGATTAGCTTCTAAAACTGTATGAAAAGTAGTTACATGCAATTACTAGCCCTCCCTCTGGCGGGCCTTTCATTTGCTTCCACCAAGCCTCTTGCTCCGGAACTTGTCTTTGAAGAAAAAAACGGAGTCGTGGCAATTGAAGCCGAACATTTCGTTTCCCAAGACAAGTCGGATGTCCGGGCCTGGCACATCATCTCCACCGAAAACACACCCGATATCAAGCCGGACGGCGACCCGAATCACGCCAGCTCGGCCTCGGGTGGAGCCTACCTCGAAATTCTCCCCGACACCCGTCGCTCGCATGGAGACAAACTCATCAAACGAGAGAACTTTACGGACGAGGGAGGAAAGATGGCCATCCTCACTTATCCCGTCTATTTCAACGCTCCCGGCCGCTACTACTGCTGGGTTCGTACTTTCTCCACCAACACCGAAGACAACGGCGTCCACCTTGGACTCAACGGCAGCTGGCCCGACTCGGGAGCTAAAATGCAATGGACTGCCAAAAATAAATGGTCCTGGGATTCCAAGCAACGCACCAAGACCGTTCACACCGGCGTCTTTGGCCAGATCTGGATCAATATCCCCAAGCCCGGACTTCACAAAATTCAGTTTTCCATGCGCGAGGATGGCTTCGAATTCGACAAATTCATCCTCACGACCGCCAAGCCTGATCAAAATTCCCCGCCCAAAGGTTATGGACCCGCCACCCTCGTAAAAGAAGGCAAGCTCCCTGCTCCTTTCAAAACCAAAACGATCAGCCGTTTCCCAAAACACTGGGGCAACCCACCCAAGATCGAAACCCGCGACCTCGTCGAACTTCCAGAACCTTATGGCAAGGGTTCCTCCACCCTCCGTAAGTGGATCCTCGAAAACCAAAAGAAAGACGCCGCGAAGCAAGGTGCCAACGCGGGTCCACGCCTCCGCCTCCCCGCCTCCAAAATTCCCGCAAAGGGCGGCTTCTATCTCGACCAAGGCAAATGGCTCGCCATCAATCCTGATAAAAACAAGGCGGCTGAAACCACCTTCTCTTTTCCCTATCCCAGCGGTAATTATCATCTCACCCTCGTTGGAGTCGGCGAGAACGACGGGGAGGCGGAGCACGAAATCTTCCTCAACGGCAAGTCCATCCTGAAATTCCAAATCCCGCTCGCCAACGACACCTACGAAACCGGGCGCAAGTTCAATAAAACCATTCCTAACCTCGTCTTCGGCACCGGCGAGGATCTCAAAATCAAATCCAAGGTCGCCTCCGCCGACGGCAAGGAATACTCCCGCGCACGTCTCGCCGCCCTCGTTTTCATCCCCGCCGATGCGGAAACCCGAAAGCTGGCCGCATCCATTAAGCAAGAAACCAATTCGACGCCTCAACCTGCGCTTGAAAAACTCCCCGACCTCCAGCAGCCGCGCAAGGACCACGGCGGCGGAGCCATCGCCATCTCCGGCGACACCCAGTGGCAGCCCGTCACCCTCACTCTCGACGGCCCCTTCGCTTACGAACTCGATCAAAATCCCAATCCTTTCCGTGACTACTCCCTCCTCGTAACCTTCACCCATCGCTCGGGAGAGTTCGAATACCACGTCCCCGGCTACTTCGCGGCCGATGGAAACGCCGGAGAAACTTCCGCCAAGTCCGGCACCAAATGGCGTGCTCATTTCTCGCCCGACAAACCGGGCGAGTGGACCTACAGCACCACCTTCCTCACCGGAGAAGACGTCGCCCTCATGCCGACCAACAAGTTCCCCGAGAAAGCCGTCGAGACTCTCAAAAAATACAACAAGTCCGGCAAGATCACCATTAAGCCGACACCCAAAGACGCCCCCGGATTCTACGCCGAAGGACGACTCAGTTACGTCGGCAAACCCTTCCTTCAGTTCGCCGGCACCAAGCGCTACTTCCTCAAAGTGGGAGCCGACGCGCCCGAAACCCTCCTCGGCTACGCCGACTTTGACGACACGACCGTCTCTACCAAGAAGGTCCCGCTCAAGCACTACAAGCCCCACCTCAAGGACTGGAAGGAAAGCGACCCAACCTGGAGAAATGGCAAAGGAAAAGGCCTCATTGGAGCGCTCAATTACCTCTCCGGAAAAGGCATGAACGCATTTTCCTTCCTCCCCTACAATGCCGGCGGCGACGGGGACAATGTCTGGCCCTTCGTCTCACGAAACCAGAAGTTCAACTACGATTGCTCGAAGCTCGACCAGTGGAATATCGTCTTCACCCACGCCCAGGCCAAGGGGCTCTTTCTCCACTTCAAACTGCAGGAAACCGAGATGGACGACAACAACCGGGGCGGCCACAACGGTGACAGAATGCAAAACGTCCCCACCTCACTCGATGGCGGAGACCTTGGCCCCGAGCGCAAACTTTACTGCCGGGAACTTGTGGCCCGCTTTGGCCACCATCTTGCCCTCAACTGGAACCTCGGCGAAGAAAACACCCAGACTACCAAGCAACAGGTCGAGATGGCCCGCCGTCTCCGCGACCTCGACCCCTACGATCACCACCTCGTCGTCCACACCTTTCCCAACATGCAGAACAAGGTTTACAAACCACTCCTCGGCGTGGAGGACTTCACCGGAGTCTCCCTGCAAAACTCCCACCTCAAGGACGTCCACTGGCAAACCGTGAAATGGAACCGCATGTCCCGCGATGCAAAGCACCCCTGGTGCGTCGCCTTCGACGAACCCGGCGATGCCACCTACGGCATGCCTCCCGATGCCGGTTACCCCGGCATGCCCAAAAACTACAAAGGGCCCTCGGTCGAACAAACCCGCAAGTGGGTCCTCTGGGGCAACCTCCTCGGCGGTGGCTGGGGCGTCGAATACTACTTCGGCTACAAGCTCCCGCAAAACGATCTCGTCTGCGAAGACTGGCGTTCCCGCGATCAATCGTGGACCTATGCCAAGTATGCTCTCGACTTCTTCCACGACCAAAAAATTCCCTTCTGGAAAATGACCCCGCAACCCGAGCTAGTCGGAAACCCTGAAAAAGGAAACAAGACCTACTGCCTCGCCGGCAAGGATCTTTACGTCCTCGCCTTCCCCGATGGTGGCTCGTCCAAACTCTCGCTGCCGCGGAGCAAATCACTCGATACCATCCAGTGGTTCAATCCGCGCACCGGTGAATCCAAAAAAGCCGGCCCCCTTGCCTCCCCAGAGATCACCTGTCCGGACACAAACGACTGGGTCGCCATCGTCCGCACAAAGGACAAAAGGTAGCAAAACGCTCCTGCTTTCTGTCCCCCGACCTCTCGAAAAGGCCATCGTCCGGGTGGCCTTTTTCTTTGCTTCTTTGGAAGGCAGCTCCACCGCCTCCGATCTCACTTCACCATTCCAGATCTCCTCCTTCTTCACCTCCAAGGTTGAAATCCTCTTTCGCTTCATTGGCGTATTTTATTACCAACTTAATTCCCTCCGAGGTTTTCAGCTTGCAGCCTCTTTATTTCCTTTTCAACGCTTGGATCCGCAAAACTCTTAGATTCTCGCCCCCCTTGTTTCCTTGTCACCTTAAGAGCGGAAACCTAGCCTATCCCCCACGGTCGGTTTCCGGCTTCACACAACCAAAACAAACTTCAAGGCATGCTCACTGTCATCTCCTTCCTTCTCTTCACCGCCGCCGCTTCCTCGCTCACCATTTGGATCACCCGAAAGGACGAGCGGGATAGCTCCGACGGCTTCTTTCTCGGTGGTCGCAGCCTTACCTTCCCCATCATCGCCGGCTCCCTCCTCCTCACCAACCTCTCAACCGAGCAGATGGTCGGATTGAATGGAGCAGCCTTCAAGGATGGCCTCAGCGTGATGGCCTGGGAAGTCAATGCCGTCATTGCCCTCATCATCATGGCGCTCTTTTTCCTGCCGCGCTTTCTCCGCACCGGGATTACCACCGTTCCGCAATTCCTTGAGCAACGCTACAACACAACAACCCAGAGCATCGCCAACACCATCTTCCTCCTGGCTTATGCCCTCATTCTTATCCCCCTGATCCTCTACTCAGGGGCCCGCGGTCTTATCGACATGATGGATCTTTCCTCTCTTACCAGGATCGAAAGTGACACCACCCTTCTGCGCCTTACCACGATCATCATCGGCGTTGGAGGCCTCCTCTACGCGCGATTTGGCGGGCTCCGCACCCTCGCCGTCCTCGACACCATCAACGGCGTCGGCCTCCTCATCGGGGGCTTTACCATTGCCTGGCTTTCCATCAATGCCGTCGGTGGCAACAACGGCATAGGAGAGGGCTGGAAGACCCTCAACGAAGTCCATCCCGAGCGACTTGACTCCACCGGCGACAAAGACTTTGGCCTCCCCTTTGGCACCCTCTTCACCGGCGTCGCCCTTCTCAACCTCTTTTATTGGTGCACCAACCAACAGATCATTCAGCGCACCTTCGGAGCCAGCAGCCTTGCCGAAGGTCAAAAAGGAGTCGTCCTCACCGGCGGCCTCAAACTCCTCGGGCCGCTCTACCTCGTTCTCCCCGGTATCGTCGCCTACCACCTATATGCCAGCGATGGCATAAGTAACGATCAAGCCTATGGAACCCTCGTTCGCAATCTGCTCCCTGATCACCTCACCGGATTCTTCGCGGCCGTCATGGTCGGAGCCATCCTGAGTTCCTTCAATGCAGCACTCAATTCGACCTCAGCCCTCTTTTCACTTGGACTCTACAAGCACCGGATCAACCCCGAGGGCACCGAGGAACAAACCGTCAAGGCCGCCAAACTATTTGTCGTTGTGATCGCCATCGCGGCCATGATCGGAGCGCCCTTACTCGCCGCCAATGAGTCCATCTTCGCCTACCTCCAGGACATGAATTCCATTTACTTCATTCCGATCTTCTCGGTCGTTGCCGTGGGAATGCTCAACCGCAACGTCCCGGGCAAAGCCGCCAGCATCGCCATGATCGCCGGAGTCGCCCTGCTCTGCATCGGCCTCTTCGGTCTTATCGAGGACGGCGAAATCCTCGGAATGCATAAATTCCACTTCATGGGTGTCGTTTTCGCAGCCCTCGTCATTTACCTCCTCGTCATGTCCAAGATCTCTCCCCGCACAGAACCATGGACCATTGAGACCAACACCTCCATCGACATGACCCCATGGAAGGGAGCCAAGTGGGCAGCGCTCATTTTGGCCGCCATCGTGGTCATCATCTACGTCAGCTTCTCAAAGTAGCGCAAACCCACACCATGTTCCAAAAAGCCCCGGCACCTCATGGGCGGAGCATTTTGATCCCATCGTCTTTCCCGCTTTCCCACGAACCACTAACGAGGCGGCATACAAACCACATGCTTGAATCGAATACGGCCCTTTCCGAACTCGCCTCAGAGGCGAGGAAGAAATTAAAATCGACTTTCGGGGTGGAATCCACCTTCGTCGCCGCAGCCCCAGGCCGGGTCAACCTGATCGGCGAACACATTGACTACTGCGACGGATTCGTTCTCCCCCTTGCGATCGAGCGTTACGTTGTTGTCGCCGCGCGGCCCAACAGCTCTCAAACTGCCCGCATTGTCACCACCGGCGAAGCCCCTGTTGAGATCAATCTCGCAAACGAACAAAAGGTGGGGAAACCTAAATGGTCAAACTACCTGCGAGGTATTATCCGCGGATTTCAGGACCTGAATTACCACCTCCCCGGATTCGATGTCGCCATTATTTCCTCTGTCCCGCCAGGCGCTGGCCTATCGTCATCTGCCGCTCTCGAATGCGCCTTCGCAACCCTTCTTGAAGGCCTTGTCGATACCGTCCTTCCCACCACTAACAAAGCCCTCCTTGCCCAAAAAGCCGAACATGACTTTGCCGGAGTTCCCTGCGGAATTATGGATCAATTTGCCTCCGCCTTCGGAATGAAGGACCAACTCATCCTCATCGACTGCCGCACCGGCGAGCCTGAAATGGTGCCCTTTTCCGATCCCGGCCTCTCCATCATCGTCGCCAACACCAACGTCTCACACGACCTCTCGGATGGAGGATACGGCGCCCGCCGCCAGGACACCAAAGACGGACTCGCTCTAACCGGAAAAGAAAGCTGGCGCGACGTCACCATGAAGGACGTCTATGCCGCACAGGAAAAAATGGGTGACCGCATCTTTCGCCGCTCCCGCCACGTCGTCACTGAGATCGCCCGAACCATCGAAGCCGTCGAGGCCTTCAAATCTGGAGATTTTTCCAACATCGGCGCCCTCATGGAAGGATCCCATCGTTCCCTGCGCGATGACTTTGAAGTCTCCTGCGACGAACTCGACCTCATGGTCGCCCTCGCCAAGGAAATTGGCTTTGAAAGCGGAGTTCTAGGCGCGCGTATGACCGGAGGAGGCTTTGGTGGTTCCACCGTCACCCTCTGCCGCACCGCTGACGCGAAGGCCATCTCCAACCAAATACACGAACGCTATAAGACTGAAACCGGAACCGAACCCCTTCTCTTCATCACCCGCCCCGCAGGCGGTGCGCATCTGCTTTAGATTTCTGGCCCGGAGCCACCCCTAAATTTCCCTGGAAAGAAACTCTTCTTTCCCCCTGTATGGTATTTGTTAAGCCAAACACGCACCATGCTCACAATTTCAGGATCCAAAGGTGAAACCTTCTGCGACGGTATGACCCGCCGGGGTTTCCTCCGCATTGGCGGCCTCGGCCTCGGCGGCGCCTCCCTCCCCCAGC
>Ga0213866_10003033_pt1 | contig 11564 bp, 9 predicted proteins | sample PICome_11_FD_160079 | JGI IMG/M metagenome (GOLD analysis project Ga0213866, IMG submission 160079) | Coastal seawater microbial communities near Pivers Island, North Carolina, United States - PICO284 | ecosystem: Environmental > Aquatic > Marine > Coastal | place: USA: North Carolina... | reverse complement strand
GTTGACGCGGGCCATGATCACCTGATTGGCTAGAACCTGCCAAGACCGCCCACTCTCGACGGACCGGGTGAGCTGGTCGGCGACCCAGGCTTCCTGATGTTGACCGAGCATCGTCCGTTCCGGGTCATTCACCCGGACCATGGTGGCCATGGCTTTGAGGGGAACGCCTTCGGGGCTGACATCACCTAATTCTGCAGACCAGCTGATCTCTTCGGAGCGCCCGGTCAATCGTGTTTCAAGGCAAAGGACCGACGCGACATCGCCAAACTGGAAGTCCCGGTAGATCCCGGTCTTTGCGCCGGTGCGCCCTGGGTTTCGGACCGGCATCCATTCCAGATAGGCTTGCAGGGCATGCTGCTTCCTGTCCGTCCAGTTGCCCTCGCCGGCTTCGGGATTGTGGTTCTCCGCACCCGTTCGGTAGGCGTCATTGGCACTTTCATGATCATCCCAGGTACATAGCCACGGGGCGGCGGCATGTGCAGCCTGAAGGTCCGGATCGGTTTTGTATTGCGCATGACGCTCGCGATAGTCTTGTAGAGAGGTTATTTCATGAGGCGGCTCATGATTTCGGCCAATCTCGCCGCCAACATCACCGCCATACCCGTCAACACCATACTCATACAAATAGTCGCCGAGATGGACGACGGCATCGAGATCTGGCGTCTGGCTGATTTGCCTGTAGGCATGAAAGAAGCCAAATGCCCAATGTGAGCAGGAGACCACGGCCAGACGGACCGGGCGGGCTCCGGTTGCGGCGGTCGTTCGTGTCCGTCCAGTTGGGGAATGAACAGGACCTGCCGACGTTTGGACACTGAAGCGGTAGTTGTAGGGGGTTCCGGGCTCAAGACCCGCAGCATCGACCTTGACGGTGTAGTCGCTGGCCGCCGTGGCGAGTACATCGGTGCGGAAGACCGGACGTGTCATCTCCGGATCCGAAAATACAGTGACCGTCACGGGAATTGGCACGTCAGAAGCGGTGTCCAATGGCGTCACTCTGGTCCAGAGAATCACCTTGTCATGCAGGGGATCACCGGATGCGACACCATGCTGGAAACTGACCGTGCCTTGATAGGACGGATGACCCGTTGCATCGCTCAGATGGTAGGGCCCAAGATCTTGGGAAGCGGGAACAGGCTGGCACGCGGAGAGCCCGATGACTGCGCCGCTGGCACCCAGCAAATCCCGTCGGGTGAGTTTTGTCATGACATAATCCTCGATTGCCTGTTTTGGCTTCTGCGTGCATGACGCCGCACATAAAATAGGTCTATAGAGTCATTATGACAGACTATGTCGCAGACGTGGAAAGCCGGCACGATGGGCTGCGCCTTGATCGGTTTCTGGCGGAGGCTGTCCCGGAGTTTTCGCGGTCTCGTCTTAAGGCACTGATCAAGGCGGGTGCGGTTCAGTCTGTGGCCGGGGGACTCATCATTGCCGCTGAAGACCCTCGGCGCGGCGTTCGTGCTGGTGAGCGCTATCGGATCAGTCCTCCTGAACCCCTCGCCGCTGTTCCGCAGCCCGAAGATATTGCCCTCGATATCCTGTTCGAAGATGAGCACTTGCTCCTTGTGAATAAAATGGCGGGTATGGCGGTGCACCCTGCTCCGGGGAGCTGGACCGGGACACTGGTCAATGCCTTGCTGCACCACTGCCGGGGTGATCTGCCTGGGATTGGCGGAGTTGAGCGACCCGGCATTGTGCATCGTCTGGATAAGGACACCACAGGTGTTCTGGCTGTGGCTAAAACGGAGGTCGCTCATCGGGGCCTGACCGCCCTGTTCGCGGACCATGACATTGAAAGAACGTATCTGGCGTTGACCAGGGGCGCGCCGCGGCCACGCGCAGGGACGATTAAGGGGGACATCGCCCGAAGCCCTCATGATCGAAAGAAAATGGCAGTGGTTGATGATGGTGAGGGCCGAAGCGCCATCACCCATTACACCACGCTGGAGGCCTGGGGGGAGATAAGCCGCGCGGACCCAAGGCCAGCGGCGGCACTTGTCCGGTGCCAGCTTGAAACCGGTCGAACACATCAAATTCGGCTCCATCTGGCTCATATCGGACACTCTCTGGTCGGGGATCCTGTCTATGGCCGGCATCGCGGGATCAAGGCTCATGGCCAGGGTCCGGCCTTTGATCATGCGACAGATATGGCGCGGCGCCTGACGCGGCAGGCCCTCCATGCGGCCAGCCTTGCCTTTCGGCACCCCGTAACCGGGGCCAGAGTGTCGGCTGAGGTCCCGCCGCCGGAGGATTTCGGACGGGTGTTGGCGGCTTTGCGTGGGCTTTAGCTCCATGACTACGCTTATCTGTTTAAGCGGGCCTTGGTCAGGCCGGGGTGTGGTGACGCCCCTGATGGCGCTTGGGGCCAGTCATGTTTGGGGTATCGTCCCCGCATATCCTTGGCCATATCCTGATATCCACCCGTCCAGAACGCCGGCAGATCGCGGGTGGTGGCCACGGGTTTGCCACCCGGTGACATCAACTGCACCGTGACCGGGAGCCGCCCGTCTGCCAGACAGGGGTGGGGCGCTGAGCCATAAAATTCCTGGACCCTGCCCTCCACGAGGGGAGCGCGATCGTCCAGCCAGTTGAGGGTGGCGCGTCGGCCGCTTGGTAAAAGAAGCGTTAATGGAACCTGATCATTTAACGCTTTCGTCTTTTCCCAATCGTAAGACTGCATCAGCGCAGCCATCACCTGTTGGCCGGAGGGCAGCGTGAACGATTTTTCCGAAAGCACGGGCCCCAGCCACTGGTCCACGCTGGCCTGTAACATGGTGAGCGTCGTGTCTGGCCAGCGATCGGGATCCAGTGATCTGAGGGCGGTGAGCCGTGCGCAGTGTGTCCGAAGGGCTTCCTCCAGACCCGTTGGGCCAAACCCCTCGCTGCGCAGGTGGTCCAGGAAAGCGGCTTTGGCCGCTGCCCCTGACGGGCGCGGCAACGGAGTCTCGAAGAGTGTAATGGCGCCGATGGCCCTGACCCGTCTGGCACGAAACTGACGGCTGGCCGCACTGAAAGTGGCCTCTTCATGTTCCTGGGGGGGAGAACAGGCCAGAGCGGTGGCTTCGTCTAGCGCGAGGCCTGCCGTGACACGCGCCTGCCTGGCAGAGCCAGCCAGATCGGCAACGAGAATCCAGTCATGCCGTGCCAGAGCAGACTCACGGGGGACTGTGGCAGCCCGGCCCGAAGCGAGCAGCCAGACCTCGCTTCCCGGTGCCCGCCGACGCGCGATGCGATCAGGCCACGCCCGCGCCAGGACGTTGGCCGGTTGGCCTGCCGGGGGGATGTGGTCACTCCAGCTTTCAGCCTGAGACCTCAGGGCTCTGGCCCTTGGGGACGGGTCCTTCAGGAACCTGGATAAACGGTCTGACAGATCATCGGATGCTCCGCCAAGGCCTGGTTCACTGATCAGGACCGCCAGATGTGCAGCCAGAGCCCTGTGTTCCGGCGAGGTGGCCGAGGCGATCAACGCTGCCAGGCGGGGCGCAACGGGAAGTTTGGCCATGGCGCGCCCGCGATCTGTCAGGTGCCCTTCCGTGCCAATGGCGTTCAGATTGTAAAGGGTTTGGCGGGCTGCAGCGAGCCGTCCTCTGGGGGGAGGGTCAACCCAGCTCAAGCGCTCAGGGTTTGTTTCGCCCCACTGGGCGAGAGACAGGACGAGGCCCGTCAGGTCCGCAGTCAGGATTTCGGGTGCGGGCTGGGGTGGCAGCCCCCTTGTTTCCGCCTCGTCCCACAGGCGATAGCAGGTGCCTGGCCCAAGCCGTCCGGCACGACCCCGTCTCTGGTCAACGCTGGCGCGAGATGACCGCTGGGTAACCAGCTTTGGTGAAGTCTCGAGCCCCGTCCACTCCGGTACACGGGTGAGCCCGCTGTCAATGACGACGGAGACCCCCTCAATAGTCAGAGAGGATTCGGCAATATCTGTGGCCAGGACGATTTTTCTGTCCGGTGGTGTGACAGCCCGGATAGCGGCGTCCTGAGCCTCCGGCCCGAGGGCCCCGTAAAGAGGCGTCACAACGGCCTTCAGCTTGAGGCGGTCAAGGTGCTCGGCCGTGCGGCGAATCTCGCGGGCGCCCGGGAGAAAGGCGAGGATAGAGCCTGTGGAAGCCCTAAATGCCCGATCGATGATGTTCGCCATGTGCTGTTCGAGACCGTTTCTGGACTTTCCAACATAGACGGTCTCGACGGGATGCTGGCGTCCAGAACTTTCCAGTACCTCGCATTGAAGATGGCGCGAGAGCTTTTTGGTATCCAATGTGGCAGACATGGCCATGATGCAGAGATCTGGTCGCAAAACAGACTGGGCTTCCTGCACGAGGGCCAGGCCCAAATCATTGTTCAGCCGCCGCTCGTGAACTTCGTCGAAAAGAACCGCGCCGACTCCGTGAAGCTCTGGTGATTCGATCAGACGGCGCAGGAAAACCCCGTCTGTCATGACCTCCACCCTGGTCGCCCGGCTCCGCTTCTGTTCAATACGGGTCGACAGACCAATGCGTTCTCCGACCCCTTCCCCGAGTGTGGCCGCCATGCGCTCGGCGGCGAGCCGGGCCGCCAGGCGGCGAGGTTCAAGGACTAGAATGCGCCCGGCCAGCCCTGGAACGTCTGGAAGAAGGCCACCAAGGGCCAGAGGGACGCGGGTGGTTTTGCCAGCCCCGGGGGGTGCCCCCAGAACGAGGCGCTGTTTCGCCCTGAGATGACGGACAATATCTGGCAGCAATGTCTCGATCGGCAGGTCGGTCATGATGTTGGTTGTCATGGCCTGTGCTGGATGGTTTCGCAATCCGCTGATTTCCCCTAAAGCCTTTCCGGTCGAACGGAATGGAGCCCTGCCTTGAGCGATAGACCCGAGATTTCTGTGGTTGTGCCGGTCCACAATGAGGCTGGCAACGTTCCGGGCCTGGTTGCCGAAATCGCCGGGGCCCTGTCCGGACGTGCCTATGAAATGATTTTTGTCGATGATGCCTCACGTGATGAGACCCGCCACATCCTCGCTGGTCTGAAAGCAACTCATCCTGAGTTGCGCGTGCTCAGCCATCGTCAGAATGCCGGTCAGTCCCGCGCCATTCGGACGGGTATTCAGGCGGCCCGGGCTGAAATTATTGGAACGCTGGATGGAGATGGTCAGAATGATCCCGCCGACCTTCCGGCCCTGTACAGGAGGCTGGTTCGCCCGGATGCGCCGCATGCGCTGGCGATGGTGATGGGGCGTCGGGCCACCCGGAAGGATACGCTGTGGAAGCGATTTGGCAGCCGGTTTGCCAATGCCATCCGGCGCCGGTTGTTGCGGGATTCGTGCGATGACAGCGGCTGTGGCATCAAGGTGATGCGCCGGGTGGCGTATCTGCATCTTCCTTATTTTGACCATATGCATCGTTACATGCCGGCTTTGATCAGCGCGGAAGGCGGCGCCGTTGAATTTGTCGACGTCAATCACCGAGAGCGCGGCTCCGGCACATCGAATTACAGCAATTTCGGTCGTCTCTGGGCCGCGCTGTCGGACCTGCGCGGCGTGATCTGGTTGATCCGGCGGCGCCGGCACCCCGGCGGCACCGACGAGCTCTGATCTCGGACCGGATCGCGTCCTAATCCCTTTGCATCTCTCGTCGGAATGTTTAACCATGTGGGCGGAGGTGCGTGGTGTCGAGGTCATATCTATCTGCTATCGGGATTGCGCGCTTACAGAACAGACGCCAAGGCGGTGCGGGTCAGGGTCACCCGGATCGTCAGTTTCGGGGATCACCAATGCGAACCATGCTTAGCGCCTTCCCATTATTCATTATCCCCGTCGGGATATATGCTCTGATTGCTCTGGCCACGGGAGGAGACCCCGTGACCCTCGCGATGGGTGAAACTGTTTTGACAGACCGAGGGTCGCCCATGATGGCTGTCCTGGGTGGAAAATTTCTGATCGTCCCCATGCTCGGTGGCAGCACGGACTGGGTCTTGACCAAAGGCGATGCTCTGCTCCTGCTGTCGATCGGGGTCCTGTTCCTTGAGATCCTGAAGTCGACCAGCACCCATACCGCGTCGATCATGAACCACGCCTTTTCGATGTTGATCTTCATTGGCTGCCTGATCGCATTCCTGTTGCATCCCAATTTTGCGACGTCAGTATTTTTCATTATCACCATCATGGCGCTGCTGGATGTCCTTGCTGGCGTTGTGGTGACGATTATCGCGGCCCGCCGTGATTTTGCTCTCAGCGAGGGTTGAGGGCCGGGGAAGAGACGGAAGGGAGGAAGAGATGCTTTGTGCATTCCGGTCCTTCACAGGGTCGATCACTGATTTAGTGTTCCCTTCCAGAGTGTAAGCTGAGCGAGATGGGGGAGCCCTATGGATAGCCTGGAGCATTGGATCGTTATGATTTCCGATCTGGTTTGGGGGGGCAACTGGGGCGACCAGCGGATTTTCCCAATGGGACCGATCGCTCTCATCCTGTTGGGCTCGGGCCTTTTCTTCATGCTGCGATTGGGGGCCCGGCCCTTGCGGCGCCTCGGTCCGGCCATTGGTGAAGTCTGGCAGGGACGCAAAGGCAACGGGGATCCCAATGCGATCACCCCGTGGCAGGCGCTCTCCACCGCCTTGTCCGGGCAGGTGGGGACCGGGAACCTGGCCGGTGTGGCGACCGCGATCACTCTGGGTGGACCTGGTGCGATCTTCTGGATGTGGATTACGGCTTTTTTCGGGATGGCGCTGGCCTTTGCGGAATCCTCTCTCGCCATCAAGTTCCGGGAAAAAGACGAATATGGCCGCATCAATGGTGGCCCCATGTATTACATCAAAAATGGGTTGGGCGGGAAATGGATGATCCTGGCGGTCCTTTTCTGCATCGGCACCATCTTTTCTGCTATGGCCACCGGGGGTATGGTTCAGGCGAATTCCATCACGCAAACCGTCGTTCGCAGCGCTGAAGCGAGCGGGATTGGTTTGCCGAGCTGGGCGGTCGGGCTGGTGATTGCCGGGTTCACCTTCATGGTGATCATCGGCGGGATCAAGTCGATCGGATCGGTCGCGGGGAAGGTCGTGCCCTTCATGGCCGCCCTCTATGTCGGGGTCGCCCTGATCGTTCTGATCCTGAATGCGCCCCAAATTCCCGGCGCGCTCTGGTTGATCATTTCGTCGGCTTTTGGCCTGCAGGAAGCTGCAGGTGGCGCGACGGGGTATCTTGTTCTGGCGGCCATGCGGGCGGGTATTGCCCGCGGACTGTTCTCCAACGAGGCAGGGCAGGGGTCTGCGCCCATTGCCCATGCGGCGGCCCAGACTAAAAACCCCGTTGTTCAGGGTGAGATTGCCATGATCGGCGTGTTTATCGATACGCTGGTGATCTGCACCATGACCGCGCTGGTGATTCTGACGACGACAGGGACCTGGACCACGGAAGCGGGCACCGTCACGACCCATATCTGGGAGGCTGCAGGTCTTGAAGCCTCGGCGATTACCAACGAGGCCTATGCCCGGGCCTTCCCGGGGGGCGGCCTTTTTGTGTCCGTCTGTCTGGCCCTGTTCGCCTTTACCACCATCATTGGCTGGAGTTATTATGCCGAACAGGCGGTAACCTTCCTGATCGGAGAATGGGCAACGCATCCGATCCGGGTCTTCTGGGTCGGTGTGATCTTTGTCGGTGCCATCCTGGAGGTCCGGTTCGTCTGGATGTTCGGTGATCTGGCTAACGCCTCCATGGCCTTCCCCAACCTGATTGCCATACTGGCGCTGTCCGGCGTGGTGCTCGGAATGCATCGGCGCAATGGTGACCCGGATACACCGGATGGGAACAGCGTTCTGCTTGAGCATGCCGGTAAACCCGCCGAGTCGGCTCCTCCCACGGGTTAGGAACGGGCCGGCGGAAGAAAGACCGGGGGCGGGCCTTCCGAGGAAGCCCCGTTTTTGTGGGATCTTAACGCATCCTGATCTACGCTTCCGGTCATGACGGACCAGAGGAGAATCACCGCCTTTCTCGAAATGATGTCGGCCGAAAAAGGGGCCGCGATCAACACGCTTGACGCTTATGCCCGGGATCTCAGCGACGCTTCGGATTTTCTGTCGGGCGGTCTGGCGCAGGCGGGACAGGCCGACCTTTCGCGCTGGCTCCAGGCCCTCGCCGCAGAGGGCCTGGCGGCATCGTCGCAAGCCCGGAAGCTGTCCACTTTGCGGCAGTTCTTCCGCTTCCTGTTTGAAGACGGTGACCGACGGGAGGACCCGACGCGCCGGCTCGAAGGACCTAAAACGGTGCGTCCGGTTCCAGATGTGCTGAGCCGGGACGAGATGACGCGGCTCCTGGAGGCCTGCGGGTCCGATGTGCGGATGACCTGCCTTGTGGAACTGCTCTATGGGGCGGGGCTCAGGGTCAGTGAGCTGGTCAGTCTGACGCTTGGAACGCTGCCCCGTCGCCGTTCCGGACGCTGGGAGACCCGCGACATCATTATTCGGGGCAAAGGGGGGAAGGACCGGCTGTGTCCGCTTGGCCCGCCGGCCCTCCTTGCCCTCAGCCACTGGCTGGAGGTTCGCGCCGGGAGCCTGCCGGAAAAGGATCCCCGCCGCGATCGCCGTGACGCCTATGTGTTTCCCTCCCGTGGCAAGACTGGCCACCTCACCCGACGGCGCCTGGGCCAGCTCCTGGACGGGCTGGCAGCAAGGGCCGGTCTTGCGCCGGCCAAGGTCCATCCCCACGCCCTGCGTCACGCTTATGCCACCCATCTCCTGCAGGGCGGCGCCGACCTGCGCTCGGTGCAAAGCCTGCTCGGCCATGCCGACATCGCCACCACGCAGATCTATACCCATGTGCTGACCGAAGAGCTGGCCGCGCTGCTTGAAACAGCTCATCCCCTGGCCCAATCCTAAAGGGTCTGGACGGACGGGACCGGGCGCCTCTATAGACCGGATCAGCCATACAGAAGGACCCCCCAGATGAGCCAGAAAGCGCCCCGCCAGTTTTTCAAACCCCTCGCGGCCGGCGCCCCCGAACCGATGCGGGATCTGCCGGTCCGCCTGGAGCGGATGATCCATTTCGTTCCGCCGCATCTCGACAAGGTCCGTGCCAAGGTCCCGGCCATGGCCGACAGCGCCGATGTGATTCTCGGCAATCTGGAAGACGCGATCCCCGCCGATGCCAAGGAGGCCGCGCGCGCCGGTGTCATCGAAATGGCCGGCATGCTGGACTGGCAGGCCCGGGGCACAGGCTTCTGGAGCCGGGTCAACCCACTCAACTCCCCGTGGTTCCAGGACGATGTTCGCGACCTCGTGCTCAAGGCCGGTCACCAGCTCGACGTCCTGATGATCCCCAAGGTGGAAGGCCCGTGGGACATTCATTTCGTCGACCAGTTCGTCGCCCAGCTGGAGGCGAAAGCCGGCCTGTCCCGTCCCATCCTGCTGCATGCCATTCTCGAAACCGCCGAAGGCGTGGCCCGGGTCGAGGAGATCGCCCTTGCCAGCCCGCGCATGCAGGGCATTTCGCTGGGCCCGGCCGACCTCGCCGCCAGCCGCAAGATGAAGACCACGCGGGTCGGGGGCGGACACCCCGCCTACCGCGTGATCGAGGATCCCCGCAAGGATGGCGGACCGCGGGCCGCCGCGCAGCAGGACCCCTGGCATTATACCGTCGCCAAGATGGTCGATGCTTGCGGCATGGCCGGTATCAAGCCCTTCTATGGCCCGTTCGGCGACATTGCCGACCTTGAGGCCTGCGAACAGCAGTTCCGCAACACCTTCCTGCTCGGCTGTGTCGGGACCTGGACCCTGCACCCCAGCCAGATCGCCGTGGCCAAGACCGTGTTCAGCCCGGACCCGGAGGAGGTCAAGTTTGCCCGCCGGGTGCTGGAGGCCATTCCCGATGGCGCGGGCGTGGCCATGCTCGACGGCAAGATGCAGGACGATGCGACCTGGAAACAGGCCAAGGTGATCTGTGACCTCGCCGACATGGTCGCCGCCAGGGATCCGGACCTGGCCGCCGCCTACGCCGCCTGACCGCCCCTTTCTGCTCTGGACAGGATCTGTCGCCGGCGGCAAGCTGGGACCTGTCGCAAAGGGAGACCGACATGATCATGGAGATACCGACCAAGGGCCATTCACCGCACCTGCAGGCTTGGTTTGACTATATGCTCGACGGCCATGACCGCGCCCTGCTACACACCATGCTGCACCCGGATGTCGTGTTCCGCAGCCCTGTGGTTCACACCCCGCAGGAAGGCCGGGACATCACTTTTGCCTATCTCACCGCGGCTGGAAACACTCTGGGCAATCCAAGCTTCAAATATACACGCGTATTTGACTGCGGGGATAAGGCGGTGCTGGAATTCGAGACCGAGATGGACGGCATCCATGTCAATGGCATTGACATGATCGAATGGGACGCGGAGGGACGCATCACTGATTTCAAGGTGATGGTTCGTCCCCTCAAGGCCATGCAGACCGTTCACGCCGCCATGGGCCGGATGCTCAATGAGATGAAGGCCGGCGCCTGACCAGGACCCGCCCAGCAGGCGCAATTCAGGCCTAGCGCCCGGCCCCGACGCATTGTATTCAAAAGCATGCCCCAGACCTATCTCGATTTTGAAAAGCCGCTGGCCGATCTGGAAACCAAGATCGCCGAGCTCGAAGCCATGTCCCATCAGGATGGCGGCCCGCAAATCAAGGATGAGCTCAAGCGCCTGAAGCAGAAAGCGGCCAGGCAGCTCAAGGAGACCTATGCCGCCCTGACGCCGTGGCGCAAGGCGCAGGTTGCCCGGCACCCGGAACGCCCGCATTTCAGCGATTATCTCGACCAGCTCTTCGACGAGTTTCAGGAGCTGGCCGGGGACCGCGTTTTCGGCAATGACGAGGCCGTGCTTGGCGGGCTGGCGAGTTTCCAGGGCCAGTCGGTGGTGGTGATCGGCCACGAAAAGGGCCGCACCACGGAAAGCCGCCTGCGGCACAATTTCGGCATGGCCCACCCGGAAGGCTATCGCAAGGCGGTTCGCCTGATGGATCTGGCCGAGCGCTTTGGTCTGCCGGTCATCACCTTTGTCGACACGGCCGGGGCCTTTCCCGGCAAGGCTGGCGAAGAGCGCGGCCAGGCCGAGGCGATTGCCCGCTCGACCGAGCGTTGCCTGACGCTGAGTGTGCCGATCATTTCCCTGATCATCGGGGAAGGGGGCTCCGGTGGCGCGATCGCCATTGCGGCGGCCAATAAGGTGTTGATGATGCAGCATGCGATTTATTCGGTCATTTCGCCCGAGGGCTGCGCGTCCATTCTGTACCGGGACGCCGCCAAGGCGAAGGAGGCCGCCGAGGCGATGAAGATCACCGCCGACGATCTGATCAAGCTGCGCATCGTCGACAAGGTGGTGGCGGAACCGGTGGGCGGGGCTCATCGGGACCCGCAAAAAGCCATCGCGGCGGCCGGAAAGGCCATCGACAAGGCGCTGAGCGAGCTGTCCACCCTGCGGCCGGCGGAGCTGAAAGCCCAGCGGCGGGACCGCTTCTACACCATTGGCCGCGAAGGCCTCAACTGACCTTTTCTCCACGGGCTTTGCCCGGCCCGCATGTCTGCGTCCGGTGATCTGGCAGGGCGGGTGCGTCCGGGCCGGACGCGG
>Ga0213866_10003032_pt1 | contig 11567 bp, 10 predicted proteins | sample PICome_11_FD_160079 | JGI IMG/M metagenome (GOLD analysis project Ga0213866, IMG submission 160079) | Coastal seawater microbial communities near Pivers Island, North Carolina, United States - PICO284 | ecosystem: Environmental > Aquatic > Marine > Coastal | place: USA: North Carolina... | reverse complement strand
ACACAATCGGCAGGATAACCTTCTTCAAAAATAACCTGCTCTTTATTAAAATGAATATTGGGCATTAATTCCATATTGTACCTTTTATTATAAACACATCTTTTACTTATACGCAGTAGCCATCAGAACTCTGAATAAACTACGTATAAATGGATTTTTTAAATTTTCAACCTTTGACTGAACTTCTGGGTCTTTTATTTCATCCTCATCCATCATTAGATCACCATACCCGTTCCTACTTTCAACGATAACTCCATCAGGGGGAGGATTTCTATTAATTAGATAATTATTATTCTTTCTTATAGTTTCAGCCATACTTTCTAATGCTATGCGCAACTCAGGATCAAGGTTGTTTATTTCTTTAACTATAACAACACTATTACATATATGACAGTATGTATCACCTACGGCAACCACCGATGCAGAACGATTTTTTCCATCGATTAAAGCCATTTCACCAAAAATAGAATTTTTCCCTTGAACTGCAAGTGTTACTTTCTCATCACCTGCACCTTTAAATATTTCAACTTTACCACCCAATACCAAATAAACATTCTTAGAATTTTCACCTTCAGTGATTATACGCTCTCCTGGCTTGTAGTGTTGAGTTGGTATACTTTCCATATCTTTTTACCTTCCTTATAACTACCATTATGCGTAACAAAAGTTAACCATTTATTAACGAATGTAATGTAATATATTTATTATATATAGGTGCGTGTACCTAAAAGTTGGAATGCCTACTAAAACACACGTAAGAAAACAAGTTAGAACTTAATTTAAGGTTAAATATCATTATGTTTTATAAAACAATCGTCAACATACGAATAATTGTATTAACCACTTTATTGGCAATTAGTGTTATTTTTTCAAGTCAATCTGAGTCATATGCACAAAAAAACGATGTAACAAGTTTAAAAAAGCAATTTGATATAGCTTTTAACAAGATGTTAGACGATCCGTCAAACATAGACGTAACAATGGAATATGCAAACATAGCTGTCAAATTGGAAGATTATGAATCAGCTATACCGGCATTAGAGAGAATATTACTTTTCAACCCTGATTTACCAAGAATTAAACAAGAATTAGGTGTTTTATATTTCAAGCTTGATTCATACGAAATGGCTAAATCCTATCTAAAAGATGCAGTCTCCAGCAAGAATGCACCTAAGGAAGTAATTGAAAAGGCTAATAAATACCTAGCTAAAATACAATAAAAACGGATAACAAACAACGGATGAAACAAATGCTTATGTTTAGAAAAATAATGGTTTCCACAGTGTTTTTTCGTGCTAATTGGCACAAATATGTCATTAGCTGCAGAAAGAGTAGGTGTTGTCGGTGCTGTGAACAAAAATATTACGGCCAATAGTAAAGATGGTGATAGCAGAAACCTTAATATAGGCGACAATATATATTTTAGAGAAACAATTAAGTCTGATAGTACTGGTAACGGTCAATTAATATTTGCAGATAAGTCCGCACTTACCGTTGGGCCAAATTCCGCCGTTGTAATTGATGAATTTGTATACAACCCTAAAACATCAAGTGGAAACATGATAATGCGCGGAACTAAGGGTACATTCCGTTTCATCGGCGGGGCTTTAAGTAAAAAGAATGCAGTTAAAATAAAAACACCAGTTGGTACAATCGGTATACGTGGTGGTATCGCTATAGTGGATATAGCGCCAAACGGCGCAACAAATGCAACATTTGTTTATGGTGACCAACTTACATTCCAAAACTTAGCGGGAGATTTTCAGTCTGTAACAGATAGAGGTGTTGGCCTAGCAGTAGAAACACCAAACGATGTTCCGCAAATATTCAGACCAACAACTGCACAAATGGCAAACCAAGTTCAGTCACTAGCAGGACGTCCTGGTACTTCAGCTGGAGCTAAAGTTATACCTACAGATGATGTAGTTGACCAAAAGCTTGAAATTGAAAGTGAAATCGAAGGACAAGATAACGAAAACTCCTCTTCAATTAACGAAGGTAAAGAAGGAGACAATAAGGAAGCCAAAAAAGAAGGTGATGAAGAAGGCGGTGAGGATGGAGATAAAACCGCAGACAACAAAGATGAAAAAGGCGATAAAAAAGAGAGCAAAACTGCCAGCAAAGGTAAAGAAGGTGATGACAAAAGAGGCCCTGAAGACGGCAAAGAACCAATGAACGATGAACATGGTGAAGGCGAACACGGTGAGGGCGAACATATGGCCGAAGGAGAAGGCCCAAGAGATGGTGAAGGCGGCTATATGACCGAAGATGGCGGTTACGTTGATGAAGAAGGTAACTACCATAGCCCGGAAGAAGTTGCAGAACGCAAAGAGTCAGAAGGTTCAACAGGCGCTAGAGGTGACGGAACTAGAGGCGATGGCACCAGAGGGGACGGAACTCGTGCAGGAAGAGCTGGCCCACCAGTTGATGATGGCGGCTACATGACCGAAGACGGTGGATACGTAGATAGCGAAGGTAACTATCACAATCCATCTGAAGTTAAATCATACGAAGCAGGTCAAAGTGGTGAACAAATAACACTAACAGAAGATGGTGGCTATGTTGACTCAGAAGGAAATTACCACGACTCAACAGAATTAGCTGCATATAGAGCTGGAAAAACTGATGGTACCGACGGCGGTCATAACGATGGTGGGTACTATGGTGATGGTGAATATTATGGCGACGAAGGTGGTTATTATGGCGATGGAACGGGACCACGTGGGGATGGCAAACCTCATGCTGGAAGGCCTGGCGAACCTCATCATGGCGGAGAAACAAAAGATGGCGGCGCATACTATGGTGATGCAGGAGGATACTATGATGACGGCGGATATCATGGAGACGGCGGTTACTATGGTGATGACGGCGGTTATTATAATGACGGCAGTGGAGATTATTATGGCGGCGGAGATTATTATGGCGACGACCCAGGACGTGATACGGGCGGCTACTTAACAGCCGATGGAGGTTATATCGATGGTGAAGGTAACTATTTCACACCAGGTCAAGTTGATGATCATTTAGCACAAAATGGGGGACATTTTGACCCTGTAACAGGTGAATACGTTAATGATGTAGTTGGCGATACGGTAAATGATGCTAGTCAAACAGGGGCAGGGGCAGGTCCTGGATTAAATAGGGTTACTCACACTGGTTTGTTTAGATTTACTGATAGCAACGGAATTATTCAGCACGGAAGGCTTGAAGCTGATGACTCCGAATTAGTTGACAATTTCAAAATTAGATTACTAGTCCCTTCAAATGATCATGGCGCTTTAAGAAAAGATTATGCACCTGGTTATTCCTCTATAGATGATAGTGATATGGGATTAGGTTTTAATTCTTCTGGTTGGGTATATGTGAGTCCTAACTCAAGTATGTATACATACAGATTAGAACTTGACCGACCTACATTAACAAGTTTTGGTGCAAACGAGCAAAACAGCTTTGTGATCGGTACTAGAGTAGATAGCACACCAACATCAGGAAAGCAGTTTTTTGACTTCTTACCTGATATGAACTTGTATCTATCTGGAAGCAACAATACTTTCTTTGACTGGAATATTGCAAATACTAACTTACTAACAGGAACTTCAATTCCAAACCCTGGTAATAATAATGGTATATTAGTTGATTGGGGAAATGAAGCATTCATTGGTGGATATCTTGACTGGAACAATGCTAAGCTAAAACTGACATACGGTGACTTTGCGGATTCAGCATTTGCCGGAGTACGCAGACTTGATGGTGACTTATACCAATATGACGGTTCTAGTAAACAAGCTGAAGAAGGGTATATAGATGTTTTAGGTAAAAACATGTTTGGTACTGGCAGCCACGTTGAAGGATTTGTTATGGGTGCAGGGTTAGATGGGCAGGATAACGTAAGAACCCCAACTGTTGATGCTGGTAACTTCTCAAGCAATTACCATAATGCAACTGATGACCAAGTTGGTTATACAGCTGGATTTGTAATGAATGATAATAACGGTACAATTAGCTATAACAGCTACTGGAACACCGACAAAAACAAATTAAAACTTGATAATCAAGGTACTGGTGAAATTCAAAAGTTACACGTTGATGTTGATAAAGTCTCAGGTGGAGATACTATACAAATCGACTTTGAAAATAGCCAAAGAGCTTTTATCGACTCAAGTACATATGCACTTGAAGTAGATCATGGTGACATTCCTTATGGCGGAAAAGGAGTTGCTGTTTCCAGCCACTTAATATCCAACCTTGGTTGCTCTACATGTGATTTCGTACATTGGGGGGTATGGTCAGTTGATTACAATGTGGACAATACAGGAACTAATATTAATGTTGGACATTTAGTTCCATATGTTGCTGGTACTATTACTGATAATATTAATATACCAACTATTGTAAACGCTAATTATAGTGGCTCTGTTTACGGTAACATATTATCAGGGGGTAATGTAACAAATCACGTAGGCTCAATGGACGCAGTAATAACACTTGGTAATGGCAGTTCTTATATTAGCGGTGGAAATTTAGATATAACCGGATTTGGTGGTCATAACTTTGAGAACAGCGGTACTATTTCATTTACAACAACAGGGCCTGCAAAATTTGCAAATGAAGCTATTCAGGGAACGGCAGGTACTACAATATCATCTGGAGCCATAAATGGTGCGTTATTTGGTCCAAACGCAGAAAACCTTGGTGGTAACTTCCAGTTCATTGAATCTGGAGGAGCTGAAGGTACTGGTGTTTATCTCGGAGATAGATAATAAAAATCATCTTAATAATAAAAAAGCCTCCACTTGGGAGGCTTTTTTTAATTCATTATCTTGAATAGAACTCGATTACAAGATTAGGTTCCATTATCACAGGATAAGGAACATCTTCTAGGTTAGGAATCCTGGCAAGTTTTGCTGTCATTTTTTTAGCATCAACTTCTAGATAATCAGGAATATTTCTATCTTGGTTTTGAACCGCTTCAAGAACCATAGGAATTTGTTTAGCTTTATCTTTAACTTCAATAACATCGCCAACTTTTATACGATAGCTAGGAATGTTAACAGTTTGGCCGTTAACTTTAACATGTTTGTGGTTAACGAACTGTCTGGCACCATACATACTAGGTACGAAATTAGCTCTAAAAATCACAGTATCAAGACGGCTTTCTAATAGGCCGATAAGATTTTCTGAAGTATCACCTTTTCTACGCACAGCTTCTTTATAGATTTTTTTGAAGCTTTTTTCACTAATAGTACCATAGTGCTTTTTAAGCTGTTGCTTGGCTCTAAGCTGCTTACCGTAGTCAGAAAGTATACCTTTCATTCCTGTAGGGCCATGTTGACCAGGTGTATAATTTTTAGTGTGTACCGGACATTTTGGACTCCCGCATACACTCGCCATTTGACGGCGACATATTTTATGTTTTGCTTGTACAACGTATGACATACTGATTTCCTTTAAATTAAATTACAGTTTTTTACGCCATTTCAGCCAATTCTGACCTTTATTTATAAAATAAAGCCTTGAGAACACCCAAGGATGACGATGCCTTAAAAAGAAACTTTTATAGATGTCATCCTGAATTTATTTCAGAATGACAAAAATTAAAGCAACTTAAAAATAAGGAGAGGTAAAAATACAGATTATTACCTATTTGTCAAACTTTTTATAATCCCTCGAAGAGTCCTAACTTCCTGTTCAGTCATGTCATTCCGTGAGAATATATTTCGGATATTTCTAACCATCTTTGGGCGTTTATCTGGTATCTTTAAAAAGTCTGTTTTATCAAGCTCAGATTCAAGATGTTCAAATAGATTCGCCAAATCTTCTTTTGTTGCTAAATGATTAGCTTGATTGCCATCGTCAGCATCAACCACAGCGCTTTCACTTTGAGCCACAAACCACTCATAACACATAATGTTTACCGCCTGCGACAAGTTAAGAGACGTGTAAATAGGCGCCACAGGAATAATAGTTACAGCATCAGCTAAAGTAATATCATCATTATTAAGCCCTGAACGCTCAGGCCCAAACATGATTGCCGACTTACCATCATTATTTAATATTTGGTTGGCAGTTTGCCTTGCGTCATATTCTTTTTTTACCATATCCCTAGTGCGGGCAGTAGTAGCATAAAGCCTTGTAATATCGTGTGTAGCATCTTTAAGGGATGTAAATATCTTTGCATTTTTAATGACATCCTTTGCTCCCTTAGCCATATCAACAGCCTTTGGATTTGGCCAACCGTCTCGAGGGTTAACTATACGCAAGTCGGTCAAGCCAAAATTAAGCATACCTCGTGCAGCGGCTCCGATATTTTCACCCATTTGCGGTGCAATTAAAATTACGGCAGGCTTGTTATCTATATTCATTTTTAATTACCTCGTTTTAGCTTCGCACACATGACTGTCTGCATTTATAGGTAAACGCTCATTAAGAACCTTCCTAACGTAACTATGCTCACAAACCCCTTCAAGCTGGTTGTTCGCAACTATTGCAAACATATCTGATTTTAATGATGAAGTGCCTTTTTCATCCATATCTTTATTAGCAGCCCCTTCAATTGCCTTGTATTTACAGTAACGGCTTATTGAGTCATAAGGGTTATTACCATGCCATCCTGCTACTTTTTCTTTAACACTTAATAACTCGGCGTTCTCAAGTTCAAGACTTCCTAAAACTGCAAATGTATTATCAATCTGTCTTTTATTTTCTATATCATCAATTTCGACACTCAAATTTCCATCTGCAATGTTATATACAGAATTCGCAATTTTTTTATCTCCAGCTCTTAGAGAAATATTAAAAATCTCGTTTAAAGAACTTTGCACATCTTGCTTTAAGTCTTTATTATTAAGCAACTTCTTAAAGTCTTTCTTTATGTCCTCTTGCTCTGCATCTCTACCTTTTCCGTATAATCTAATTTTTCTATGCACAAATCGTTTTAATTTATCAAAACCCGCTACATTATTATCATTTAGAAATAATTCGCTTCTGGGTCTTTCGTGTAAATTATCTGTAGCAGAATCGAACTCCTTTGCAGTCCTTAGTATCGCTTCTATTTCCACACTATTTCGTAAACCTCGTGTTTGCATAACATCACGTGCATTATCATTTTGAATACCAAGATCAGCTCCATATTCCAAAAGATTTTTTACAACACCAACATTGCCTTTTAACTTTGCCAAATGCAAAGGTGTATAATCTTTATACCCTTTTCCATCCACCAACACACCGCTACTCAAAAGAGTTGATGCCGTATCTGTATTTTTTGCTAAGTGTAATGCCGTATAACCATTCCCACTTTTCACTTCAGGGTCAGCCTGATATTTTAGCAAAACCCCTAGCATATCTGCATCACCTTGCAATGATGCTATATGGATAGGCGCTCGACCTAATGAATCAAGTAAGTTTACATTCTCACCGTTTTTTATCAACCCCGTTGCTTTATCTGTATCACCATCTTCTACAGCCGAGTGGATAGTATCCGGAAAGAAATTCTTTAAAATATTTTCTAGGAAGTTTGGCATATCAATTGGATGACTACTTACGCATCAATCGGTAAGTTATGCTATCCCTTAGTGCGTTATATGAAGCATCAATAATATTAGCTGAAACACCAACCGTAGTCCAACGACTCCCCTTACAATCTTCACTTTCTATAAGCACACGGGTTATAGCCTCTGTTCCAACACCTGAATTAATGATACGTACCTTATAATCAACAAGCTTTAAATCATTAAGCTGCGGATATTTATCAGACAAAGCCTTACGCATGGCACAATCCAAAGCATTTACAGGGCCATTACCTTCAGCGGCTATCATTTTTTCTTCACCATCGGTTTCAATATGAACGGTAGCTTCAGATATAGTAACCAACTTATCGTTAGCATCCCAACGGCGCTCATCAATCACCCTAAAATTATTCATGCGAAAAAAACTAGGAATATCACCTAAAACACGATGAGCTAAAACCTCAAAGCTAGCATCAGCACTATCATAAGCATAGCCCTCGCTTTCTCTTTGCTTAACCTCATCAACTAACTTAGATATCTTTGATTTGCTATAACTATCAACATCAAAATCGGCATCATTAAGCCTTGCGATAATATTTGAACGCCCAGCCTGATTGGAAACTAGTATATTACGCCTATTACCTATCAACTCAGGCTCAACATGTTCATAGGATGTAGGATTTTTCAAAACGGCAGAAACATGCAACCCACCTTTATGAGCAAATGCCGCAGCACCCACATATGGGGCGAATCTATCTGGGTTTTTATTTAAACGCTCATCAAGATAATGCGATATCTTGGTTATCTTTTTTAAAGACTCTTTAGTTATCCCAGTTTTAAAACCCATTTTAAGATTAAGGGTAGGGATTATAGATATTAGGTTAGCGTTACCGCACCTTTCACCAACGCCATTCAATGTTCCTTGTATGTGCCTTGCACCTGCACGCACTGCAGCTAATGAATTAGCCACCGCATTATCAGTATCGTTATGGCAGTGTATTCCCAAATGGTCACCAGGTACATGAACAGTAAGTTCACTTATGATATTCTCAACTTCATAGGGCAGGGAACCGCCATTAGTATCGCACAACACAATCCATCTAGCTCCCGCATCATACGCAGCTTTTACAACCTTAATGGCATATTTAGGATTCGCCTTATAACCATCAAAGAAATGCTCGGCATCAAATATCGCCTCCAAACCTTTATCGACCGTGTGGGCAATACTTTCACTAACCATTTTTACATTTTCATCCAACGTAGTACCAAGTGCTTTAGTTACATGAAAATCCCATGTTTTACCAACAAGACAAACGCTTTTTACTCCGCTATTTATTAACGCTGCAAGACCAGGGTCATTTTTTGCAGTTGTAGACGGGCGACGAGTCATGCCAAATGCTGTTAATTTTGAAACTTTTAGCTTTGGTGGTTTTGCAAAAAAGTCATCATCTGTGGGGTTAGCACCCGGCCAGCCGCCTTCAATATAATCTATGCCCAGCTCATCAATCTTTTTTGCAATGTCATACTTATCGGCAGGGCTAAAATCCACCCCTTCAGTTTGAGCACCATCTCTTAATGTACTGTCATATAAATATACGCGTTCTGTCATCTTATTAATCATTTTATGTTTGAGCCGCAAATTGTACGTAAATAGAAGCAATATATCAAGGAAAATAAAGACATAGTCTTAGTGATTTACTTTGGCATCTAACATTCTTACATTCAAGGTAACAAAACAAGCTTTGTATAATAGCAATCATTATTACATATACATGAACATCCTTTGACTATTGCACAATAATAGATTAGATTGATGCTATCAAATATATTTAGGAGAGGCACATGGCAGTAATAGACCAAACAAAACAAGATGTTCAGGAATATTATGGGGAAACACTGGAAAGTAGTGACGACTTAAAAACAAGTGCATGCTGCCCAATTGATGCCATGCCTAAAAATATTAGACCTTATCTAAAAAACATTCATGACGAAGTTACTTCAAAGTTCTATGGCTGCGGCTCTCCTATACCACCTTTGTTAGATAACAAAATAGTATTAGACCTTGGCTGCGGAACGGGTAGGGACTGTTATATACTTTCACAAATTGTGGGTGCTGACGGCCGCATAATCGGTATTGATATGACGGACGAACAATTAAATGTCGCCAACAAACATATGGGTTACCATATGGATAAATTTGGTTATAGCGAACCTAATGTATTATTCAAAAAAGGCTTTATCGAAGACTTATCATTCTTAGATGACAACTCTGTTGATGCAGTGGTTTCAAATTGTGTAATTAATTTATCTTCTGAGAAGGAAGCGGTTTTCAAGGAAGTATTCCGAGTTTTAAAACCAGGTGGTGAATTATATTTCTCCGATGTATTTGCCGATAGAAGAATTCCACAAGAATTAGCAGAGGACAAAGTTATGCTTGGCGAGTGCTTAGGTGGTGCATTATATACAGAAGACTTCCGCCGCATAATGCAATCAGTTGGCTGTGCAGATTTTAGAGCAGTAAGTAAAGGACCCATAGCAATTGACGACCCTGAGATAATCGAAAAAGCTGGTTACATAAACTTTTCGTCAATAACTATTCGTGCGTTTAAATGTGATTTTGAAGATATATGTGAAAATTACGGACAAGCTGCAATTTATAAAGGAACTATAAAAGACTTCCCACACAGTTTTGCTTTAGATGACCATCATGAATTCAAAACTGGTTTGCCTTATCCTATATGTGGTAATACTTTTAAAATGCTAGGTGAGACTAGATACGCTGAACATTTTGATTTGATTGGCGACTTCTCAAAACACTATGGTATTTTTGATTGTTTAGAGGGAGAGAATTCCAATAATGGGATTGCTTGCTGCTAACCTTTTTGGAACACTCTCCATAAAAATTTATTTTCTGCCTCTTCCGCCTTTGCTTGCTCCGGCTTGCTCTGCTCTTATTTGACTAGCAAAGTCAGTTTGACCACCTAGGTCAGCCATTGCAGAAGAATAGTCAGACATGCCCTGAGACATTTTTGCTTGAGGCTGCTCGCTAATTTCTTCTCCCAATTGCTTCATTGCTTCTTGATCTTTAGCATTTTGCGCCAATGCACGATTAGCTGCTAATTGCTCAGTTAAGCTTGTTGCATAAGTAGCCATTTCACGATTTTCAAAGGCCTCTTTTTGCAAATACTTTAACCCAGTTTCTACAACTTTCTTTCCAGTTCCACCAGTTACTGCTTTTGATGATACTCCACCCATAATTTTCTCCTTTATTTACATTTAACATTTTTTATTTGTAATATGTTATACACTATTACAACGCACATGTAAAGCTTTAGTTACCTCAGCGAGCCTTCTTAGTGTCATCATTAGTATTATTTGCAACTAATGACTCAAAATGACCAGACTCTTCATTACTAGCTTTAGCCTTTGCTTGTTCTTTAATTATCTCTTGAGTAAAAGCATTGTAATTATTTTTAAATTCTCTAGACAAATCATTATCGGCAAAAAGAGAAGTCATTAAATGCCCACCAACTTTGAAGAATTTATCTCTATCTACTCTTAACTCTTCTATTCTATCTTTAGACGCTTGCTCTTCATGTTTAAGATTTGAATCTTTAGCACTAGATTTCGTTTCCTCTACAGGTGGTATCGTAGGGGCACTTTCAAGAACATAAGTATAGTCGATAGGTTTATCTTTTTTTAAATGTTCAGCATTTATTCTAAAATACTCTTCTCGCCTTTGCTGCTCTTCGTCAAGGTGCGATTGTAATTGCTCATGTAAACTAGGATTCAATTTTAAGCCGTTTTCTGGATTATTTTCAACAAGCTCTTCTGCATTTTGAACAATACTCTCATTTTGTTCAAACGTAGACATTGATTTTGACACTGATGCTGCTGCACTAGTTATATACTCAATAGCATCGCTAGTAGCAGTACGCATAGGATATTTATCCAACAAACGCGCTGCGTTTTGAGCAAACGTATTAAACCTTACCATAATCCTCCCAAGGCTTCATTAACTTTTTAACAAAGCCAAGCATTTAATAGAAGATTAATATATTA
>Ga0213866_10003031_pt1 | contig 11567 bp, 11 predicted proteins | sample PICome_11_FD_160079 | JGI IMG/M metagenome (GOLD analysis project Ga0213866, IMG submission 160079) | Coastal seawater microbial communities near Pivers Island, North Carolina, United States - PICO284 | ecosystem: Environmental > Aquatic > Marine > Coastal | place: USA: North Carolina... | reverse complement strand
CGGTAAAGTGTTTGCTTAATCGCCACAACATCCGGGTCAAGCGCCGCCTGCCGGATGAATTGCACGACCACATCAAAACTTTCATAAGGATGATGCACCAAAATATCTTTTGCGCCAATCGCCGAAAAGCAATCGCCGCCATGCTCGCGAATCCGTTCAGGAAAGCGCGCATTAAACGGCTCAAACTTATGTTGCGAGCCACCATTGGCAACAATCTGCTCGGTCTGGGCAAGCCCGACCAGCCCGTCAACCACCACCACAGATTTGGGATGCACTTGCAACTCGCGCGTCACCAATCTTTGCAGATTTTCGGGCATGGCGCTGTCAATTTTCAGCCGGATAACCGAGCCGCGCCGCCGCCGTTTGAGCGCGCTTTCAAATAATTGCACAAGGTCTTCGGCTTCTTCCTCAACCTCAATATCGCTGTCACGGATAATCCGGAACACGCCCTGCCCCAAAACGTGATAGCCGGGGAAAGTGCGTTCAATGAACATGGAAATCAATGTTTCCAACCGCACAAACTCCATTGGCCGACCGGCTTTTTCCGGCAGGCGGATAAACCGGTCAAGCTGTTGCGGAATAAGCAGCAGCGCATTCATGTGATTATCGTCGGATATGCGCGCCAATTGCAGCGCAAGGGCAAAGCCGAGATTGGGGATAAATGGAAAAGGGTGCGCCGGGTCAATCGCCAAAGGCGTCAGCACTGGCAGCACTTGGTCGAGGAAATAATCTTCCAGCCATGCTTTCTGCGCGTTTTGCAGTTCTTCCTCTTCAAGCACGAAAATGCCAGCCTCACGCATTTCACCCAGCAAATCGCGCCATGCCGCCTGCTGCGCCGCCATCAGCGCATTGGCCTCATTGGTGACGCCGACCAATTGCTGCGCCGGTGTCAGCCCGTCTTGGCTTGGCACTTCAATGCCTGCCTTTGTCTGTCCGGCCAGCCCGGCCACGCGCACCATGAAAAACTCGTCCAAATTACTGGCCGATATCGACAAAAACCGCAGCCGTTCCAGCACCGGATGTCCGAGATTGGAAGCCTCTTCCAAAACCCGCCGGTTAAAGGCCAGCCAAGATAATTCACGATTGATAAAACGTTTTTGCCGTTCAAAGCCAAGATGCGTTTCAGGCAGCTTGTCGCGCTTGGTCTTTTTAACTTTCAACGAATTATTAGCTTTGGGCATAAAGCTCTCGCTCATTCACATATTTTACCGAATTGCCAGCCATATTACACAGTCAAACAAGTTCGGCAACAAGCGGCACGGTAATGCCGCGCTGCTCGCGCATGGCGCGCTGGTCAATATCGGCCACCAATGTTTCAATCGCATTAAAATCGCGCTCAATGCGGGGCAGCAAATACTCAATGACGCGCGCGCCGACAACCACCTGCCGGTCATTGAACAGTTTCACCAGCAAGCCTCTGACCAGCTCATCATCAGGCATGCCCATATCCGAGACGGGCAATGCGCGCAGCCGCGAGGCCAAATCCGGCAACTCAATGTCCAGATGTGCCGGTGACCGGCGCGAGACAAGCAACAATTTACTGCCACTATTTTGGGCATGATTTATCATATGAAACAGGGTTTCCTCGCCCTGTGGCGGCAGGTTTTCCAGCCTGTCCACAATCATAATTGCGTCCGCGCCATTGTTTGCGCCAAGCTGCGACAGCCAGGCTTCAACCGCTTCCGCTATGGCATGGGTCGCCAATTCCTCGCCATTCACCATATGACCACCCGCTTGCGACAGTAAAACGCCCGATAAATGCGATTTGCCGCAGCGCGGCGGGCCGACCAGGCATTGCGCGGCCATGTCCCAATCCGGCCATTTGTCAATCAGGGCAACAGCGCGCGCATTGCATCCGGAGACAAAAAAATCCCCGCGCCCTTCCGCGCGGCGCACCGGCAGGTCAAAAACAAGCTGCCCGGTCACTTAATCCTTCTCCACCATTGCCGTTTCATCGTTCAGCAGACGCATGAAGGCAAAGCGCACAAGCACGCCAATCACGGCGGCAATCGGCACGGCCAGCAACAGACCGAGAAAGCCGAATAAGGTTCCCATCGCCAAAAGAGCAAAAATAATCCACACCGGATGCAGATTAACTCGGTCGCCAACCAGCCTTGGCGTCAGAAAATTGCCTTCAATAAACTGCCCGACAAGGAAAATGGCGACCATCTGCCCCAAAATGACATAATCCATGCCGAACTGCCCCAGACCCAGTGCCGTCGCCAATAAAACACCAAAGGCCGAGCCGACATAGGGTATGAAACTGACCAGACCGGCCAGCAAGCCGACCAAGACGCCACCTTTCAGGCCGACCAGACCGAGGCCAAGCGCATAAATCAGCCCCAGCGACAGGCAGACAATCATCTGACCGCGCAAAAACCCGCTTAAAATAATGTCAATTTCATGTGCCAATTGGCGCACGGTCGCGCCATAGGGTTCCGGTAAATTGCGGTCAATCACCGCCACCATTCTGTCCCAATCATTAAGCAGGTAAATAGTGACAATCGGCGTGATGAAAATCAGCGCCACCAGATTGAGGAATGACAGGCCGGATTTCAAAAGATTACCGGTCGCCAGCCCCGCCAATTGCAGCGCCTTGTCGCTATATTGCGCCGCCAAATCCTGTGCATTGGTAGAAAAAATCTGATTGCCGGTCAGCTCATACAGCCAGCGATTGATTTCCGCCACGCCTTGCGGCAAAGACCGCATCAGCAGAATAATTTGCTCACTGAGCAATGGCCCGCCAACCCATATCAAGACCAACAAAACAACGGCGAAAAAGGCGGTTATCACCGTGGTCGCCAGCGCCCGCCTGATACCGACAGCCTCAAGCCGGTCGGCAAGCGGGTCGAGAAAATAAGCCAGCGCAAAACCGGTCACAAATGGCAGCAATATGCCCGACAGGCGGTCAATCAGCCAGATTGAGGCAATCAGGCCGAAAATGATGTAAACATGCAAGGCGCGCAATTGTATCATCTACCTGTCTGGCGCACGGCAAGCCGCCAGCCTCTGCTTTCTTCGCTGTTATCGGTTCCCTTTGCCTCGATAACCGGTTTTTCAACTGTTTCGCCGGTCGGCAGGCCTTCCACTTGCATGTCATTTTGCAGGCCATCATCCGGCCTCTCTTCGACCAGCTCCAAATCGCGCTGCTGCAAATTGGCACTCAATTGCTCAATTGAACCAATATAGGACAAATCAAGCCATGCTTGGCGCGACGACATTTCACGCACATCCACCACTTGCACAAGGCTGGCCGCTTCCAGTTCGCGCAGCATCATGACCCATTGTTTGAGCGAAGAAAACTCGGCCAATACCGGCAATGATGTTTCTTCATCACTGGCTACCACAGCCACTTGTTTCCAGCGTTCCGACAAAACCGACATAAGCTCGGCAACCGCCATATCGGCCATGTCGCCATGCGCGCCGCCTGTGCGGTAAGTGCGGACAATTACATCGCTGCTATCGGCGTTGAAAATATAGGCGGTGACGCCCAATTGCCCATCAACATCGGCCAACGCATGCGCCACAATAACGGTTTGGGTATCATAGCGTTCATTCAAGGCAAGCAATTTTTCAGGGCTACCAATCAATATGTCTTCCGGCGAGGCAATCAGCGCATCTTCCATATCGCCCAAGGGCAGCGCCAGTGGCGCGGCGGCATTATTCAAATCCTGCGCCAACCAGCTTTGCCGCCACCAATGATCGCCCCATGCTTGAAGCCCGCGCAAATCTTCCAGCACCGGCACCAGCAATGCCGTGCGCGCCTGGTCTTCATTCAGTGGCAAATTATAACCGCGCAGCAAACGGCGCAACGGGCCGGGTTTGAATTGCACCGACATACGGGCAATATAGCGGCCACGACCGGTTTTTTCGTCGCTGACGCGAAACCCTTCAACAATGTTTTGAATATCCTTGGCTGACGCCACGGGCGGCAGACGCGGCCAATCATCAATCCGAACCAGCCGCTTCATGACAATTTCAAGCGCCCTTTGCTGGCCTTCGGCCAATGCCTGCGTGCGCGCCTCAATTGTTGTGGCCGCGCTGACATCAACATCAACCTTGTCCACGCTGAACACGCTGCCCGCGCGCGCCGTTCCAGCCATCAGACCAATCAGAGCCACGGCACATATAAGGGTCGAAACCGCCCATTGGGATATATTCTTTTTCATGCGGCCAAACTAACCCGCACCGCCTTTAACCGCAACGGAAACAATCGCCATATGGCACGTCTTTTGCCAGTGTCTTTCAAAGCGGGCGCGATTGTGCTAGCCATGCACGATGATTCCAGTCACAAAAGAGTCGCCGGTTACAATAGCTTCATATGGGGGCAGTCGATGAGCGCGCGAGGCAAAAACACGCCTGCCACCTATGCCGATGCCGGTGTTGATATCGAAGCGGGTAACACGCTGGTCAACCGCATTGCCCCTCTGGCAAAAGCCACGCGCCGCACCGGCGCTGACAGCGATTTGGGCGGCTTTGGCGGCCTGTTTGATTTGGCGGCCTGCAACTATAAAGACCCGCTTCTGGTCGCCGCCAATGACGGTGTCGGAACCAAGTTGAAAATCGCCATTGACAGCGGCATCCACCATACGGTCGGCATTGATTTGGTGGCCATGTGCGTCAATGATTTGATTGTTCAAGGCGCCGAGCCGCTTTTCTTTCTTGATTATTTCGCCACCGGCAAGCTGGATATTGACGCGGCAACCGGCATTATTGGCGGCATTGCCGAAGGCTGCAAACAGGCCAATTGCGCGCTGATTGGCGGTGAAACGGCGGAAATGCCCGGCCTTTATCAGGGCGGCGATTATGACCTTGCCGGATTTTCCGTCGGCGCGGTTGAACGCGACGCCGTGCTGCCGCGCGGCGACATGCAACCGGGCGACATTCTGCTTGGCCTTGCCGCGAACGGGCTTCATTCCAATGGCTATTCGCTGGTTCGCAAGCTGGTGGCCGAACAAGACCTACCGTGGGATGCGCCTGCCCCGTCAAACCCCGACATAACACTCGCCGATGAATTACTGACCCCGACGCGGATTTATGTGCGCCCGGTGCTGGCCGCATTGCAGGCGCATGGCGCGGCGGTTAAAGGGCTGGCGCATATTACCGGCGGCGGCTTTACGGAAAATCTGCCGCGCGTTTTGCCCGACGGGTTGGCCGCCGAAATTGACCTGACCGCTTGGCATATGCCGCGCGTTTTCAACTGGCTGCAACGCATTGGCGGCATGGAAGAAGCCGAAATGCTGCGGACATTTAATTGCGGTATTGGCATGGTGCTGGTTGTGGCGGCGGCGGCGGCAAGCGATATTATGGCGACGCTGGCGGCCAATGGCGAAACCGTGCTGCCCTTGGGGCGGCTGCTCGAAGCCGAAGAAAAATCAGTGCAATATCACGGCCATTTGCAAAGCCAGTGAAGCAAACAATGACGCAAGCAATGGAACAAAAAACGCGCATTGCCATTTTATTCTCCGGGCGCGGCAGCAATATGAAAAGCCTTGCCGCCCATATAGCGCGCGCTGATGTGCCTGCTGAGTTTGTTCTTGCCCTGTGCAATCGCCCCGATGCCGGTGGTATTGACTGGTGTCACGACAATGGGATTGCCTGTCAGGTGATAGACCATAAGCAATATGAAACCCGCGCCGGATTTGAGGCCGACATGCAGGCCGCGCTTGAGGCGGCGCAGGTGGATTTGATTTGCGCTGCCGGTTTTATGCGTCTGCTGACCGGTGATTTTGTCAATCACTGGCATGACAGGCTGCTCAACATTCACCCATCCCTGCTGCCCGCCTATAAGGGGCTGCACACGCATCAGCGCGCATTGGAGGACGGCGCGCGCCAGCATGGCTGCACCGTTCATCTGATGCGTCCGGAAATGGATGACGGGCCGATATTGGTGCAAAAACAAGTGGCCGTGCTGGCCGATGATACGCCCGACAGTCTTGCCGCGCGCGTTTTGGAACAAGAGCATGTCGCCTATCCCGAAGCACTGGATAAAGTGCTGGCTGGATTGCACGCAAAGTAAAACCGGCGCCACGCGCGGACACCGGTTTTACAAATCAACTCACGGCTGTTTAGCCAACCAGCTCATCATCGGCGAAGAAGAATTTGATTTCTTCGGCGGCTGTTTCCGGCGCGTCCGAGCCATGCACGGAATTGGCCTCAATGCTTTCGGCAAAATCCTTGCGGATTGTGCCGTCATCGGCTTCCGCCGGATTGGTAGCGCCCATGATTTCGCGGTTTTTGGCAATGGCGTTTTCGCCCTCCAAAACCTGCACGACCACCGGGCCGGAAATCATAAAGCTGACCAAATCATTGAAAAACGGGCGCTCTTTATGCACGGCATAAAACCCCTCAGCCTGTTCGCGGCTCATATGAATGCGCTTGGAGGCAACAATACGCAGGCCATTGCTTTCAAACCGGTCAATGATTTTACCGGTCAGATTACGCTTGGTGGCGTCGGGTTTGATGATGGAAAAAGTGCGTTCAAGAGCCATGGGTCATGTCCTGTTCGAGAGTCAATATCAATCTATGCGCGCCTTATAGGCTGAGTGCGAATGAGGGACAAGCGAAAAAGAGGAGCGCAATTACCCGCAGGACACCATGTCAAAATGCGGTTGCTTCCATTTTACAAGGAATGTGCCGATTTGTTGGTGAGACCGAGGCGCGCGCATCAAGCCGACCGAACGCCCGATTTTGCCAGCCGGTTCAAAAGCAATATCCTCAATATCGGCAGCTCTGGTCTCAAGCAGTTTTAATAATTCTCGCGCAGAGACACTTTGAGTGGCGTTCTGCTCAAAATCAATTATCTGAAAACGCTGTTTCCTACTTTTGCGTATCATGGCCGACCTCTTTTTCGCACATTTGCCAGCTGGTTTATGATAGATGAAAGTCGCCGCCTCTCCAAGCTGCTATTTATACCACCCTCATGCTTTTTCTTGCCACTTACCATCGGCGGTTTGTTGCCAATAGGTCAGTGTGTGGCCGTCAGCCTTGAGCCGCGACCAGTCGGCGCGGGCGCGGGCAAGGCTGTCGTCGTCGCGCCCGTCAAAAATGAAAACGCATCGCTGAAACCCGTCCAGCCCGTCACGCATCGCGCCATCGACCAGAAACAGCACTTGCGCCTGATTGGGCGTGTCATCGCCATCGGTAATCCATATTGGCTGGTCGGCGGCATGGTCGGCAAAGCGCGCATCGCCCTTGGCCGCATGCGGCAGAAAGCTGTCATCGCGCCATGTCCATAAATGCGCGTCAAGCGCCGCCACACGTTCCATCGACCCGGCCTGCACCACCGCCCGCCAGTCGCGTTTCAAACTGGCTTCCAGCAATTGCGGCAAGGCCTGTTCCAGCGTCTGGCGCTCCAGATGATAGAACAAAATCTCCAACAAAATGCGCTCTATTCGTAATAGTTTTTGACCAGCCGGTCGAGCAGACGCACGCCATAGCCGCTTGCCCAGCTGCGGCTAATCGCGGTTTTCGGCGACCCCATAGCCGTGCCGGCAATATCGAGATGCACCCAAGGCACACCATTGGTGAAGCGTTGCAGAAATTGCGCCGCCGTTGATGAACCTGCATAGCGCCCGCCGATATTCTTCATATCGGCATTGGGCGTATCAATCATTTTGTCAAAAGCATCGCAAATCGGCATACGCCAGACTTTCTCGCCTTCAGCCGCGCCAATCTCGGTCAGACGCTCAGCCAGCTTGTCATTATTGGCAAACATGCCGGCATATTCTTGACCCAGCGCAACCATAATCGCGCCGGTCAGCGTGGCGAGATTTATCATAAATTGCGGCTTGAAACGCTCTTGCGTATACCAAAGCGCATCGGCCAGCACCAAGCGGCCTTCGGCATCTGTGTTCAGCACTTCAATCGTTTGACCCGACATGGAAGTAACAATATCGCCCGGACGCTGGGCATTGCCATCGGGCATATTTTCCACCAACCCGATAACGCCAACCACATTGGCCTTGGCTTTGCGCGCGGCCAATGCATGCATCAGACCGGTCACGGCTGCCGCGCCGCCCATATCGCCCTTCATATCCTCCATGCCACCGGCGGGTTTGATGGAAATACCGCCCGTGTCAAAACACACACCCTTACCGATAAAGGCCAGCGGCTTTTTGCTTTTCGCCGCGCCCTGCCATTGCATAATGACCATTTGGCTTGGCTGCACGCTGCCCTGCCCAACGCCGAGCAGCGACCCCATGCCGAGTTTTTTCATTTGCGCTTCGCTCAAAATTTCGACTTTCACGCCGAGCTTGGTCAAGGCTTTGGCGCGTTTGGCAAACTCCGGCGGCGTCAGCACATTGGATGGCTCATTGACCAAATCACGCGCCAAAATCGTGCCATCGGCAATCGCCCCCAATTCGGCATAGGCTTTGCGCGCACCGGCATTGGCAGAGGTGGCGAGGGCCAGTTTTTTCAGACCGCCCGTCGTTTTCTTTTTGGTTTTATATTTCTCAAACTTATAGCTGCGAAGATAAGCACCTGTCGCCGCCCGCGCCGCCAGCCCGGCATCGCCAAGCGGTGTTTTCAGCGGCTCAAACAAGACAGTCGCATTGCCATCATATTTTTCAACCGCGCCCAGCGCCGTGCCGCCAAATTTTTCAGCGTCAACCGCTGTCAATTTGTCAGGCACGCCGACACCGACAAGCACAATCCGGTCAAGCGTTGATTTGGCCGGTGCTACAATACTGACAATGGCGCCGGCATCGCCTTTGAACTTGTTAACTTTGATTGCCCGTTCCAGCGCCCCGCCGGTTTGCTTGTCAAGTTGCTTGGCCAATGGCGGCAGCTTGGCTCCTTTGGCAAGTGGAATAAGGAGCGCGCCCTTGGTCGGGAGTTTGGCGGTGGTAAAAGAAATTGAGATTGTCATATTATTCTCCGGCAATCGGCTAGTGGATATGGTTACTTTTGGTAAAATATGGTCAATGATGGCCAGCGTCCAGTTTTGTTTGTTGAAATTGCCATTTTGCACTAACCGTGCACCGCAAAATTATGCTAACAGCTTGCTTTATGAACCGAAAAAACAACTCTTTCCCTGGCCTGATTTGGGCGATGAATATGTTTTGTGACCTGCGGCTCATGCTGCGGCTTATCTTGCGTCTTGTCGCCCCTCTATTGTGCCTTTTATGGGTCGCGCCTGCCTCGGCACGCGATGTCGAGGGCATTGCCGCCATTGTCAATGATGAGGTGATTTCCATTTACGATGTTGACCAGCGCGTTGACTTGTTTCTGGCGACCTCCGGCATTGAAAAATCCGCCGATGTGATTGAACGCATGCGCGCCCAAGTGCTGCGCTCGCTGGTGGATGAAAAACTGCAAATGCAGGAAGCCAAGCGCGTTGAGATTGCCATTGAAGCGGCGGAAATTGAACGCCGTCTGGAAGGCATGGCGCGCGATTCCGGCATGTCGCTTGACGGTATCAAGAAATTTCTCGGTGATAATGGCATTACGGTTGAAAGCCTGAAAAGCCAGATTGAGGCGGAACTGGCATGGAACCAATTTGTGCGGCGCAGCTTTAGCGGGCGCATAAAAATCGGTGATGCGGAAATCAATGAGCAATATAACAAGGCGGTGCGCGCGATTGGTCAGCCCAGCTATTTGCTCAGCGAGATTTTGCTGGCGGTTGACAGTTTCGCTGACCAGAGCCGGATTGCCGCCCTGTCGGCGGAAATTGTCTCACAATTGCAAGCCGGTGTTGATTTCGGCGCGGTGGCGCGGCAATTCAGCGTCTCGCCCTCAGCGGCGCGCGGCGGACAGCTTGGCTGGATATCGGCCAGCCAGCTTGAGCCGCAATTGGCCGAGCTTGTCGCGCGTTTGCAGGTCGGGCAAATATCCCAACCAATTGCCACCAATGCCGGTATTTACATTGTCGCGCTGATGCAAAAGCAAGAAAGCGGCGGGCCGGACAGCAGCAAAAACCGCTTTGATGTGTTGAGCGTCACTTTCACACCCGACACCAAACCCAAGCGGGTTGACCGTTTTATCGCCGATTTCAAAACCTGCCGCCGCGCCCAGCAAGACGCCAAAAAGCTTGACGCCACAGCCAAACGCACCGGCTTGCGAGAGATACGCGCCCTGCCCGCCAATATCCGCCGCAGCGTGGCCAATCTTGAAGCCGGTCAGCTGGGCGCCCCGCAATCGACCGAAAACGGCGTGCAATTGCACATTGTTTGCGACCGCAAGGATGATTTGGGCATTGCCGTGTCGCGCGACGCGATTGCCGATAATATCTTCTCGCAGCGCATCGCCATGATGGCACGCCGCCATTTGCGCGATTTGCGCCGTGATGCGGTGGTCGAATATCGCTGAGCGATGACAAGCGGTGTTTCCGACGGCCTGCCGCCTTTGCGTGAAATTATCGCTGCCCACGGGCTGCGTGCCGACAAAAAATTCGGCCAAAACTTCATTCTTGATTTGAATTTGACGCGCCGTATTGCGCGCGCCGCCCTGCCGCTTGACGACACGCCGATTATTGAGATTGGCCCGGGGCCGGGCGGGCTGACACGCGGCCTGCTGATGGAGGGCGCACGCAAAATCATTGCCATTGAGGCCGACCGGCGGTTTATTCCGGCGCTGGATGACATTGCTGCCGCTTATCCGGGTCGGCTGGACATTATCAATGGCGATGCCATGTCCCTGTCGCCGTCGCAATTGGCCGGTGGCAAGTTCAAAATCATATCCAACCTGCCCTATAATATCGGTACGGCATTGCTGATCAAATGGCTGGATGAAGCCTGGCAGGGCGATAGCTGGCAGCCGCAATTTCAATCATTGACGCTGATGTATCAAAAAGAAGTGGCACAGCGCCTTGTTGCTGCCCCGTCAACACCGGCCTATGGCCGTTTGTCCGTGCTGGCCGGCTGGTTGAGCGAGGCGCGCATTTTATTTGAGGTTGACCGCAATGTGTTTGTGCCACCGCCGAAAGTCACCTCGGCCATTGTTCAGCTTGTGCCGCGCCCGACCCCATTGGCCGAGGCGCATCCCCAAAAACTGCAAAAAATGACTGCTGCGGCTTTTGGTCAACGTCGGAAAATGTTGCGCGCGTCTCTGAAACAGATATGCTCAGACCCACACAGGCTTTTGCTTGAGGCAGGCATTGACCCGCAAGAACGGGCGGAAGCGTTGAGCATAGAGGCATTTTGCACGCTGGCGCGGCTATGGTCGGCGGAAATATAACAGCCTGAAGGGCTTAAACGGAGGAAACAATGAAGACACAGGCGATTACCGAGTTTGGCGGGCCACTGAGTGAAGTGGAAATCGAAACACCGACACCGACCGGCAGCGAAGTACTGGTGGAAGTCAGCCACTGCGGCGTATGCCATTCCGATGTGCATTTTCATGACGGCTATTTTGATGTCGGTGACGGCGAACAACTTGATGTGCGCGCGGCGCGTCAATTGCCCTTCACCCTTGGTCATGAAATTGAGGGAGTCGTTGTAGCGGTCGGCCCCGATGTCACCAATGTCGCAATCGGTGAGCGCAAAGTGGTGTTTCCGTGGATTGGCTGCGGCGATTGCTCTGATTGCAATAATGGCCGCGAGAATTTGTGCAATGGTCGGGCGCTT
>Ga0213866_10003030_pt1 | contig 11568 bp, 9 predicted proteins | sample PICome_11_FD_160079 | JGI IMG/M metagenome (GOLD analysis project Ga0213866, IMG submission 160079) | Coastal seawater microbial communities near Pivers Island, North Carolina, United States - PICO284 | ecosystem: Environmental > Aquatic > Marine > Coastal | place: USA: North Carolina... | reverse complement strand
CAATCAAATCGCGGTCTAGTTCTATCAGTGTCATATCCGGACATCGCTTGATCAGATGTTCGGTGATGGCTGCCATGCCCGGGCCTATCTCAATTAGATTATCTTCACTCTGTGGTGCTACCGCGGCAATTATTTGCGCGATTATCTCGCGGTCAATCAGAAAATTTTGACCAAAGCGCTTTCTGGGTCGGTGCTGGCTACTCAATCCAGGCCATCCTTAGATAGGGTCGCCATCTGCGCTGCGACTTTGACTGCTGTGTTGAAGCTGGATTGGTCGGCACTGCCAGTTGCCGCCAAGTCCAGAGCTGTCCCATGATCCACAGAGGTGCGGATAATCGGCAGGCCGAGAGTGATATTGGCGGCGTTGCCAAAACCCGCGTGTTTAAGTACCGGGAGTCCCTGATCGTGGTACATGGCGAGGATGGCATCGGCATTTTCCAGATACTTGGCAGTAAATGCTGTATCTGCAGGAAACGGACCTGCTACATCTAGGCCACTGTTTTGGAAATTGTTAATAACCGGCGAGATAACCTCGATTTCCTCTCTACCCAGATATCCCCCCTCACCAGCATGGGGATTGAGCCCGCAGATCAGTATTTTAGGGTTGGCAATGGCAAACTTAGTGCCCAGATCGCGATTGAGGATTTCAATAATGCGCTCCAGTGACGACTGGTTAATAGCATCGGCCACCTCGCGCAGTGGAATATGGGTAGTCGCCAGGGCGACACGCATGGTCTCAGTCGCCAACATCATCACCACAGTGGGGGTGCCAGTTTTTTCCGCCAAGTATTCAGTGTGGCCGGAGAAGACAATGCCGGCATCGTTGATCACAGATTTTTGCACCGGTCCGGTGACCAAGCCATCACAGTGCTGAGATTGGCAGGCCTCTAGGGCAGTGTCTAGACAATTGAGTACATAGTTTGCATTGTCGCTGTTGAGTTCCCCCGGCACTGTCTTAACGCCAGTGGCGATTGGCGATACAGATAGATGAAAAGCTGGCAGGGGGGTCGCCGGGGCATCTGGATCGAACTGTTGCATCTGCAATGGCAGTCCCAGTTGCTCTGCGCGCTCGGCGAGCATATCTGGGTCGGCGAAGGCCACCAGCTGGTGTGCACAGCCCCGCTGAATATACTGGAGTAAGATATCTGGGCCTATACCACTGGGTTCACCGGGGGTAACAGCCAATCTCAGGGTCATGTTTTGTTGATCTCTTTTATTTCGACAAATGCTTCATCGCGAATTTCCTGCAACCAGACTTGCAGCTCTTCTGAAAATTTGCGTTGGCGTAGTAGATTTGCAGCACCATTGCGCAACAGATTTTCACTGAAGTCCTCCATCCGCCGCTCAGTGACCTGCAGAATATGCCAGCCAAACGGTGATTTAAATGGCTCGCTGACCGCATTGAGCGCAATGCTATTCATAATTTCCTCAAAAGCTGGAACGAACATTCCAGGCGTCGACCAGCCCAGTTCCCCGCCCTTGAGCGCCGAACCAGGATCCTCTGAATACTCTTTTGATAGGATTGCAAAGTCACTGCCGTCGACAATTTGCTGGCGCAAATCCCTCAGTTCCTGGACAGTTGCAGCCTCGTCGCGGAGTTGGTTGGGCTTGAGCAGTATATGCCGGGCGAAATGTTGCTCGATCAATGTTTTCTCGCCGCCCCTGCGGTCGTAGAGTTTTAGCAGATGGTAGCCGGCTGCACTGCGGATCGGCTCGGACACCTGACCCACATCCATGGTTGTCAGCGCGGTAGTGAAAACCCTGGGCAACTGAGCCATTTTCCGCCAGCCGAGATCACCGCCCTCAAGTGCGCTCTGATCGCTGCTGTTGGCGATTGCCAACTGTCTAAAGTCGGCCCCATTTTTAATTTCTTCGGCGATAGCATCAACTTTCTCCACAATCGCCTCTGTCTCCGCAGTGCTGGCATCCAGCGGCACAGAGATCAGTATCTGACCCAGATTGACATCTGCTGAGGTCGCCAACTTGCCCTCTTCAGAGTTGAGAAAGTTATCCAGTTCTTGCTCGCTGATGCGGATTCGCCCCATCACTCTGCCCTGCTGGACACGCATAATAGTCAGCTCGTTGGCTATATCTTGGCGGACACTGGATATGTTGCTGCCGCTGGCATCAATTGCCGCCACGTACTGCTCTATTGAAAGGTTATTTTGTGTAGCCACTCTGGCAAGTGTTTGGTTGATCTCCTCATCGGAAATCCTAACCCCGGCTTTATAACCTATGTTCAGTTGCAGGCGTTCGGATATCAGTCGTTCCAATACCTGCTCGCGAATAATTTCCTCCGCTGGGGGTTGAGTGCCGGATCGTTGTATTTGCTCATACACAGTGACCATGCGCCGGTCGAGTTCGCTTTGCAGCACCACATCATCATCGACAATGGCCACCACCCGATCCAGAAGTGCCAGTTCCGCAGTGGCGGCGGCGGCAAAAAACACCGTGCTGATAAACACTGTCTTCAGTGTTGATTTAAAATTTTTGCGGTGGTTCATAACCCTGTATTCCCCTCTCTAGAATGCTATCAACATGGCCTCCGGTTCCCGCTAGGCCTTTAAATTGAATTTGCAGAAAAACCCCATTTTTGGGTTGCAGATCCCGCTCTGGGAACTGCATTGTATCATCGCGATCCAGCCATCGGCGCACCACTAGGCTGGCGCGCCAACAGCAGCTGTTATATTCGAGTCCAGCAAATAATTCCAGTTCCCTGTGGTGGGTGAAATCATGATTCCAGCGGCCCACCCAATTGTAGTTGCCACCGAAGGACCGATAAAAAGAGATATCGCCCTGTTTGATTTCTCCCGAGTCAACATGGCTCGCGGACAGGTTCGATGATTGCCGCTGCTGTCTGTAGGTGAAATTAAAGATGTTATTCTGGCGATCATTAAAGCGCAAACCCAGGCTGCTCCTCTCCACTCGATTGCTGTCGGTATCGTAAAAGATCTCCGCGGATAGCCGCCAGTTTGCTGACAGCTGGCCATTGATATCCAAGGCGAGAGGCGATTGATTGCGGCTTGCGTCCGAGGGTTGTTGAGCGTTCAATTCAGAGGACAGTTCCACCCGTGGATCATCGAAGTATAGGACCTTGGCCAGTCTGGCGCGCAGGCGCTCGACACCGGTACTCTTATCCATAAAGCTGGTGGATAAACCGATAGTGACTCGGTGCTCGTCAGCTACCCTATCACCACCTTGAAAGCGGTTATCGCGAAATAGCTGATCATAGTTGGTAACTATCTCCCTGGTATCAAAATCTGGCATTGAAGCCTGATCTCTATAGGCGGTTTTCAGGTAGTAGAGTCGCGGTTCAAATGTCTGACGCAGGGTCGAAAGCCAGGGGTGGTCCCGTTGGAAAAAAATGCCGCTGTCGAGGCTATAAGTTGGCACATTGATCGAGGGAGCTGCTATTTGTTCCCCTCCCTCAGGTTTCTCGAGGCTGTAAGATAGGTGTTTGTAGCCCACTGCAGGTCTAATATAACCCCAGTGCCATTGTTGATCCCAGCTGAGATTGTAACCCAATCTGCTCCTGCTGCCGGTCACCAATTTCTGGTCATGGTGATCAAACTGGGCATACTGTTGATTGAGGTTTAACCTGAGGCCGCCCGCCAGTTGATAGTTTCCCATAATGGACAGTTTTGGCATTACTCGATACTGGTCCGACAGACCCGCGGTGATACTCTGAAAGTCCAAGGTCTGTATATCGAAGTCCCAATGGGCGGTGTGATAGCCCAGTGAGGCCTGACGGCGGAGATGCGTGCGGCTGCGCTGGTTTTGTTTCAGCTGACCTATATCGTCAAAGTAGTCCCTGTCACTGACATGATTGATATCTAAAAAGGTCGACCAGGGCCGCCCTAAACCCCCCTGGTGTTGTAGGCCAAGCCAGTACCTATCCTCTCCCTGATAGTCTGGCCGATCGCCCATTGGATCCACGGGCGAATCACTGTCTCCACCTTTATCATTGCCCAGAAAGCCCGAGGTCATATTGGTTGTCGACCAACTGTTGAGATGGCGAAATTCAGTCTCTATGCCCAGGCCGCGCTTTTGGATATATCTGGGAGTGATGGTGGCATCGTAGTTGGGGGCCAGGTTCCAATAGATAGGTTGTGCGAAATCCACGCCATTCTCGCCATCCACACTGATGGCTGGGAACAGTAGACCGGAGGAGCGGCGATCGGTGATGGGGAACTTGACATAGGGTAAATACACTATCGGGATGTCTTTGAGCTGTAAGCGTGCATTTCTGACAGTGGCGAAGCCGGATGCCTGATCAATTTTGATCTCAGAGGTCTGCAATCGCCAAGTTTCATCAGTGGGCTCGCAACTTGAATAGGTGGCATCTTCGATTAGGATGGCGCCGTCGGTATTGCGCAGCAAGTTAGCCGCAGTGCCGCGGATCCCTGTTTGGTGAAGCACATAGGTGGCATTGTCTATTCTCACTTGCCTGCTATCCAGATTGAGATTGGCGCTGTCGCCAATCAATAGCATATTGGGCTCACGAAAGTGCACATTGCCATCTAGGGTAATTTGACGGCTGTCCTGATTGATCACTGCCTGATCACTGCGTACCTGACGGTAACCTTGGGAGATATGCACATCGCCCTTGAGCACCGCAATCACATCGGTTTTGGCTTCGGTGCTCAAGGCATTGATTCGCAGCGGCGCCTGTTGGGGATCCAAATCGGCATCGGGGTAATCCCTGGCCGGCTCAAGGTAGGCGCCACAGCAATAGGGTGGAATAGTGGCGCGCTGCTCCTCGGTCATATTCCGCTGTTCAACCCAATCCAAGTTAGTGGCACTGGCCACTCTGGGCTGCTGTGGATTTGCCGCCTCGCTATTATATTGCTCAGCCACAGGCTCCAGGGGTGTCAGCAACAGACCGCCAATCAGTAGGCAACTGAGGCTGAAAGTCGATCTATGGCAGCGGGGTTTATGCAAGATTAAATCTCAGTGAGAAAGTTTAAATCGCGACATTTTAACTGATATGAACAGGCATTTAACTGATCAGCAACAGAAAAAATACCAGATTGACTATTTAGATTCCCTCAATAATTGGACTAAATTATCTATTCCTACACAGTTCGCAGCTCTATAATGACTTGCAATTAACTATTCAGAATAGGGTTCATGGGCGTTCAACCAGTTTTTTCCAGTTGGATTGAAAGTTACCTGCCATCCCATGTGCAGGTGCCGAGCACAGTAAAAATCCAACCCCTGGCGGGCGATGCAGGCTTTCGCACCTACTTTCGACTCAATACTAACCCCAGTTTGATAGCTGTCGACTCTCCGCCCCACAAGGAAAAAAACAGGGCTTATATAGAAATTTCGCTATTTCTGCAGTCCAACGCAGTGCGCACACCAGTGATATACGCTGTGGACTTTCAGCGCGGGTATATGCTGTTAGAAGATTTTGGCGAGCAGCTTTTTCAATATGCCCTGTGCGCGGAAAATCGAGATACCCTGTATCAGCTGGCCGAGTCCAAATTGATAGAAATTCAGTGCTGTGACCTCGATGGGACTTCGGATAGCGCCCCAGTGGAGGATTTTGATCGCGGCAAACTTGCCGACGAGATGGCGCTATTTGACCAGTGGTTTGTTAATCAGCTGTTGGGTGTCAGTATGGAAGCTGATAAAAAAGCCCTGTTGACCCAATTATTTGAGCTGTTGATAAGCAGTGCATTGCAGCAGCCTCAAGTACTGGTGCACAGTGATTACCACTGCCGCAACCTGATGCTTTTGCAGAATCAACAGCTCGGGGTTATAGATTTTCAAGATGCAATGCGCGGCCCTATTACCTATGACTTAGTTTCGCTGTTGCGCGACTGTTATGTGCGCCACGCCTCGGATTGGGTCACACAGCGGGCATTGAATTACCGACACTGTCTGCAGCAAGCTGGGGTTGAGAACCTCGGTGATGAACAACAATTTTTGCGCTGGTTCGATCTGATGGGCCTGCAGCGGCATATCAAAATACTGGGTATCTTTTCGCGCCTTGCACTCAGGGATAACAAAAGTGCCTACCTTAGAGATATACCTCTGGTGATGGACTACTGTCTCGAGGTCGCCGCCAAGTACCCGGAGACCGCGTCCTTTGGGCAGTGGTTAAAAGCCGAGATCACACCGCTGTTAGCCACCCACAGTTGGTACAGTGAATCTACGGATAAAATTCCATGAAAGCGATGATACTGGCGGCCGGCTATGGCAAGCGACTGCGGCCGCTAACCCAACAGACGCCTAAACCCATGCTCGAGGTAGCTGGAAAACCATTGCTTGAGCATCATATCGAGCGCCTCGCAGCCAGCGGATTTACCGATTTTGTGATCAATACTGCATGGCTGGGCGAGCAGATTGAGAACTACTTTGGCGATGGCAGCCAATTTGGCGTGCAGATCAACTGGTCGAGAGAGGCCCAGCCGCTGGAGACCGGTGGCGGCATAGCCAAGGCGCTGTCGTTGTTGGGAGAGCAGCCATTTCTGCTGCTAAACGGCGATATCTGGACGGATTATCCTCTGGAGTCAGTCAAGGAGAACAACATCCCCGACGACGGCTTGGCCTGGCTGTTGATGGTTGCTAACCCCGAGCACAATCCGGCTGGCGATTTCGCATTGGTTGATGGTCTGGCAAGCGATGCTGCTGAGCCAAAGTTTACCTTCAGCGGCCTCAGTGTTATTCACCCAAAGTTGTTGCGGGACTACCTTGGCAATCGCGAAGGGTGCCTGAGCTTTCCCCTGCGTGCTGCACTGCTTCCGGCCATTGACCGGGGAGAGGTGGGAGCGGCGCTGTACACTGGCCATTGGTACGATATGGGCACTCTGGAGCGCTATCGACAACTCAATCAGTTGTTAGCTAGTATCTAGCAACAATTTGGCGGTGACCGTGAAAATATCAAAGACATTTTACAAACTGGCATTTTGGGGTTCGCTGTGCGCGGTTGCCTGGCTCTCTGTCACCTCTCTGACACAGACACAGCATTTATTCGCCTGGCAGGATAAGTTGCAACATGCCGCAGCCTATGGTGGATTATGCTTTTTGATGCTGCGGGCCTATGGTGACAACTGGGGATTCTGGCCCTCGACTATCGGACTGGGTCTGTTCGGACTGGCTATAGAAGTTATACAGTCCACCACGGGCTACCGCCAGGCTGAAATCTGGGACTTTATCGCTAATCTTACGGGCATTTTTGCTGTGGGATTGACCGCTCAATATTTCAGGGTCAAGTAATATAGTTCGTGAGGCTGTTTTATTTTGAGAGAATTTGAATGTTAAATGCGAGACCATTGGCGCTCTATCTGGGTCCCCTGTCCGGAACTGTTGTTGCGGGGCTAATGATTGTTAGTGGTTGGTCATTTGAAGCCTCGATGGCCGCCGGCTTAACCCTGCTCTGTGCCCTGTGGTGGGTGTTTGAGCCAATTCCCATTCCGGCCACCTCTCTAATTCCCCTGGCGCTGTTTCCCCTGTTTGGCATTCTCGATGGGGCACAGGTGGCGCGAGCCTATGGTGATCCACTTATTCTATTGCTGATGGGTGGCGCCATGCTTTCGCGGGGGATGGAAAAGAGCGGTGCCCATCGTCGTCTGGCGCTGTCTATGGTCAATCTGGTGGGAGGACAGGACCAGCGGCGATTGGTATTTGGATTTATGATCGCCGCAGGGGTGCTCAGTATGTGGGTATCCAATACCGCAACTACGCTGATGTTGCTGCCGGTGGCCTATGCGGTTTTGGATAGTAGCGGTGATGGAGATTCCAACTATCCCCTTGCAGTCCCTCTGTTTTTAGGGATTGCCTATGCCGCCAGCATCGGCGGTCTGGGCACCCCAATTGGCTCGCCGCCCAATGTATTATTTTTAAAGTTCTATAGTGAAGCCACAGGCCAGGTGCCCAGCTTTGGGCAGTGGATGCAGTGGGCACTGCCCGTAGTATTGATAATGATCCCTCTCACCGGCCTGTGGATTACCCGCAATCTGGATTCTGGTGATGTAGTGGAGATTCCAGATACTGGCCCTTGGCGCTTATCTGAATTTCGGGTAATGGTAATCTTTGCACTCACCGCATTGGCTTGGATTACTCTGCGTGAACCCTTTGGCGGCTGGAGCACCTGGTTTAATGCGCCCACCGCCAATTATGCCGCAGTGGCACTAACTGCAGTGATCCTGATGTTTATAGTGCCCGATGGCAGTGGCGGCAAACTCCTCGATTGGCAGACCGCATCAACCATCCACTGGGGAGTGTTGCTGTTATTTGCTGGAGGCATTGCCATCGCCAAGGCATTTTCTGTCACTGGCATCAGTGCGGCGATTGGCGAGCAGATGTCGCTAGTCACTCAGCTGTCTCTACTGCTATTAATAGCTGTGATTGCCCTGTCAGTCACTTTTCTCACAGAGATAACCAGCAATATAGCTACTACAGTGCTGCTTATGCCGATTTTGGCGGCGGCGGCGCTCAATGCCGACTTGGAGCCGGCACTGCTGATGTTGCCGGCGGCCCTTTCCGCTAGCTGCGCCTTTATGTTGCCGGTGGCCACTGCGCCCAATGCGATTGTATTTGGCACTGGAAAGGTTTCCGTACAGCAGATGGTGAGGGCAGGTTTTGCGTTAAATCTTATCTGTACCGCTGTGATAACCTGCACAGTCTATCTATGGCTGGCCTAGAGGCATAACCACCCCAGCTATTGCTCAACCAGCATTTTAATATTGGCGGGGCTCAGGGTTTGACTGCCTGACAGAGACAATACCAAAGTGGTTAGCTCGTCCCAGACCTCTGTTGTGCGCAGGCCTTTGACGCCGCGATCAATGGCCCCCGCCTGATACAGTAGCATGCGCAGATGGGCTGGGCTCAAGCGCTGCAGTGCACTGCGGAACTGGGGGATGCGGCTGTCCCAAATCCCGAGCTTTTTCAGGGCCCAGTCTGGGGATTGGTCGCCGGATACCTGCTGGCGAGCTTTCACCAAAACCCGCAACTCCTTAGCAATGGCCCAGAGCAATCGCAGTGGATCCGCGCCCTCATTTTGCAGGCCGCGCAGTGCCCGTGCCGACCACTGGCTGTCACCAGCCAGCACCTTATCGACAAACTCAAACAGATCATAGCGCGCACTGTCGGTCACTGCGGCAGACATAGCGGCACTGTCAACTCTGCCCTCTACTGCCAGTAATTTCAGCTTGTCGATCTCCTGTATGGCCGCCAGCAAATTGCCCTCCACCCGCTCAGCTAGAATCTGCGCTGCCTCACTGTCGGTTTCAACACCGGCCTGATTTAATCGCCGCTTAATCCATTGGGGCAGCTGGTGCATTTTCACCGGCCAAACCGGAATATGCACACCACTGGCCTCGATGGTTTTAAACCACTTGCTGTTCTGGGTGGCTCTCTCCAGCTTGGGTAGAATCACCAGAAACAGATGATCATCAGTCAGGTTTTCGCACAGTTCACACAGCGCTTTACTACCCTGATCTCCCGGTTTGCCACTGGGAATGCGCAGTTCGAGGATGCGCTTTTCGGCAAATAACGACAGTGAGCTGGTCTCACTCAATAGTTGATTCCAGTCGAATTTGTTCTCTATATGGAAAGTGGTGCGCTCGGTGTAACCCAGTTGCCGCGCTGTGCCGCGAATACTATCGGCAGCCTCCTGGGATAACAGCGGTTCGTCGCCGCTAATAATAAACAGAGGCGACAGCTGATTTTTCTCCACGGATTTGTGGAGATGAGCTTGCAGTTGCTCGGCTTTGATCTTCACCTGTCTGCTGCGCTCTGGGTCGCTGCATTTTTAGTGGCAATCAGACTGAATTGGTTGAGTATCTGCCGCACAATATCTTGCTGCATGGCACCCTTGATCAACTGTTCTTGACTGTCGGAAGCGAGAATATCAGTTTCATCAAAGTCCACATAGCGCTCCACGGCGGCGGTGGCCGCAGGCGCCAGTGGATTGCCCCTGGCATCGGTAACCAGAAAATCCACACGCCCATTTAGCTGGTACTCAGCCGCGCGGGCGCCGGCATTTAGAGCGCTGGTTTTGCGTTGGTAGTGAGACGCTAGAATCACAATGCGGTAGTTGGCTTCAGTGTCACTGTTGACCTGAGTTACACCATAGCGCTGTAGTTGCCGATTTAACTCAGCCGCCAAGCTGCCCTGGGTATTTTCCGAGACCACCTGCACTGCACCGAGGTTCTCTGACAACAACTGACTGTCGCGCAATTGCCAGCCACAGGCGGATATACTCAGACACAGCAGTAAAAATTTTATCGATCGCCAGATTGTGCGCATTTAATAACCTATGCCCCTAGTTGGCTACAATATTAACCAATCTGCCCGGAACCACAATTACTTTTCTAATGCTGTTGCCCGCTGTAAAGCGCTGGACATTGGCATCTCCCAGTGCAGTTTGCTCAATGCTATCCCTGTCGGCGTCCGCCGCAACCTGAATTCTGCCGCGCACCTTGCCATTGACCTGCACCACGAGTTCAATAGAACTGCGAACCAGCGCTGACTCATCGACCTGAGGCCAACTGGCATCGGTAATTGACCCCTCACCGCCCAGTCTATTCCATAGGCTGTGGCAGATATGGGGCGTGATGGGTGCCAACAGCAACAGGGCGCTGCGCAGTGCTTCATGGCGCACCGCCGATGACTGGGGGTGGTCACTGTCGGTGAGCTTGGCAACTTCGTTGAGCAGCTCCATTACCGCTGCGATGGCAGTGTTAAAGGTATTGCGGCGGCCGAAGTCATCACTGACCTTGGCAATGGTCTGGTGCGTTTTGCGTCGCAGATCCTGTTGTGCCTCATTTAAATGAGTAGTATCCATTAATGGTACGGCACCGCTATCAGCCTGATGTTGCACCATGCTCCACAGTTTGCGCAGAAAGCGGTGAGCGCCGGCAACCCCCTGATCGCTCCATTCCAAGGTCTGCTCCGGTGGGGCGGCAAACATAGTGAACAGGCGAACCGTATCTGCGCCGTACTGGTCTATGGCGGTCTGGGGGTCGACACCATTATTTTTCGATTTAGACATTTTAGTGATGCCGCCACTGTGCACCTCATCCCCAGTGGCAGTCTCTGTGGCTCTGACCGTGCGACCCTTATCGTCCCGTTCGAGAGTCACAGCGGTTGGCGACAGCCAGATCTTGCGGCCCTGCTGCTCTTTGTAAAAGCACTCCGCCAATACCATTCCCTGACACAACAGCCGCTTAAAAGGTTCGTTGCTGTCCACCAAGCCCTCATCGCGCAGTAACTTGTGATAGAAGCGCGCGTAGAGCAGGTGCAAAATGGCGTGTTCAATTCCGCCCACATATTGATCCACTGGCAACCAGTAGTTGGCCCGCTGGGGATCCAGCATGGCGCTATCAGAATCGGCGCAGGTAAAGCGCGCATAGTACCAAGAGGACTCCATAAAGGTGTCAAAGGTGTCGGTTTCGTGCTCTACCGCCTGACCATTGTGTTGTGCCTGACGCCACTCTGGGTCGGCTTTGATAGGCGAGTGAACCCCATCCATTTCAACTTCTTCTGGCAGGAGCACAGGAAGTTTTTCCAGAGGCACTGGGATCTCGCCACCGTCGGCCAGATTGAAAATGGAGATTG
>Ga0213866_10003029_pt1 | contig 11570 bp, 14 predicted proteins | sample PICome_11_FD_160079 | JGI IMG/M metagenome (GOLD analysis project Ga0213866, IMG submission 160079) | Coastal seawater microbial communities near Pivers Island, North Carolina, United States - PICO284 | ecosystem: Environmental > Aquatic > Marine > Coastal | place: USA: North Carolina... | reverse complement strand
TACCACTATTTAATAATGCTCTTACATCAGTATCTGAATATAATGTAAATGGATTACCGCCCTTTGTTAAATTACCAGTGAAATTAATATCACCATTAACATCAAGTTTATAATTAGGAGTCGTTGTACCAATTCCAACATCACCACTTAATAATGCTCTATTTTCATAAATTTGAAGTGTATCATTTATTTCATTACCAATGGATACTGGTAAATTTCCTTTCGATGTTATTGATAATTTGGCATTTGCACTATTACCTAATTGTTTTATTGAACAATCTGTTATACCTATTCTTTGTGTTCTATCATATTTCTCTATAATTAATCCTTGTTTATTTAAAGATAAATCACCCGCTATTGTAACTAAACTACCATTTACATAAGATGTATTTGTTAGATTATTTGAATCTTTAAATATAATATCTGCTATATAATTTACATTATTAGTTTGTGTTGACCATATATTTAAATTAATAGTTTCATTATTTTTTTTTAAATTTCCAGTTATATTTATATCTCCTTTTATTTCTAAAGTATTTATACTATTATATAATTCTGTATTTGATAATCCAAAATATTCACTAGTATCATAACCTAATATCATTTTTCGTTCATTTAAAATTACTGTTGGTGATGTCATATCATTATCATTTGTACTTATTAACAAATTATCGTTATCATAATTATATATTTTAACACTACTTGAAGAATTTACCGATTTCAATATAATAAATGACTTATAATTATCAGTATTATTTGCTGTTAAAATTATACCTGATGTATCGTTATAATTACCTATTATATTTGCAACTGACTTTGTTTCACTTCTTAAGGAAGTTATTTCTTCTGTTATTACAAGTTCTGGTAATTCTGTTCTAATATTTGTATCAAATGCATTACTTATTACATCGCCACTAACTCTTGAAATTTCATTATCTATATAATTACTTGAATTTATAGATAATTCTTCTATATAATTACTTGAATTTGTAAATAATTCTGTATTATAATTACTTGAATTTGTAAATAATTCTTCGCTATAATTTGAAGAATTATTTAGAGCACTTGATATTTGTGTATCAGAATATGTTTTTAATTCGCTTGTAACTTGTACAATTTCTTCATTTGTATAATTACTTGAATTAGTAAAAATTTCTGTTGTATACCATCTGTCTGCTGTTGAATTGCTAGTAATTTGAGTTGTAATATTTGCAGTGATGCCATCAATACTGCTTCTGGTGTAAAAAATATTATTTTTAAGATTATCTTCCGTTAAAAATGAAGTATCTATATCGTTAATATAATTACAATAAATTTTATCCACTTTATTCACATCAGAACCTAATTCAATATTATTTTTTATTACATTAATATTTGTATCTAATATTAATCCATTTTCACTAATATTTAATAAATTACTATTATTAATACTGTCATATATATTTAATAAACTTGCTGGATTTGTTGTACCAATTCCAACATTGCCATTATAGTATATTTTATTTATATCATTATCGTTTATAAATGTATTTGTAACATTAATAAAACCTTCTGATGATATATTTGTATTTTTTCCTTGTTTTAAATTAGTATCTGCATATATTGTTGTTAATTTGTTATTAATTACTTGCAATTTTTCACTATCTATATCAATAAATGGTATATTTGTAATATCATTATAATTAATAATATAATGTTTAGTTTTTGTATCACTCATTTACTTAATACTATTATATAAAAAATATCAATAATATTATTCATAATGTACAGTAAATATTTTGATAAATTACGGGGTATTATTATACCTCATGCTGGAATTCAATATGCAGGAACTGCTAGAAATAATATTTTTAAAAATCTAAATGATAATGATAAAAGTGTAAAAAAAATCATTTATTTAGCAGCATTACATGATTCAAGAAATTCTACAGATAAAGTTTTTATATTAGAAAATGATAATTCTTTTGATAATTATTTTATTAATACAAAATGTAAATATAATATTGATAATTTATCTAATGGTGCTATAAATGAACATTCATACAATTGGGTAAAAGATGAAATTAAATATTATTTTAAAAATACTAAAATCCTAGTTGTATGCCCAACACCACAATGTAATCATAAAAATTTAGCAATTGATATTATAAATTTTATTAATAATCAAAATCAAAAAATAATAATAATGGCAACAACTGATTTAATACATTATGGTGATAGATTTAATAATTTAGATTTTTTAAATTATCCTTATAATTATGACAAAATTAAAAAAGAAGAAGATTCAATATATAATATATCAAATAATCAACTTACAAATTATGATGAAAGTATCATGTGTGGTAGATATGCAATTAAGACATTTCTATTAATATCTAATTTTTATAAATGGAATTCTAGAATTATAGATTATTATGATTCGGGTGTTTTTAATTATGATAATATAAAAAAACACGAAATAAATTTTATGAAAGAGAAAACAGAATTTGTATCATATGTATCTATAATATATGGAACATTTGAGAATGACAATGAATTATTACCAATTGATATATTTCAATCATTTGGTTTAATTAAAAGTATATTTTATGCAAAATTAAATAATATTGATATTGATATAAAATTACCAAAATGGAATAGATTCAATTATATATATAATGGTATATTTGTTAGTACAGAATTAGAAAATAATACTAATTCATGTATTGGAATATTTCAAAGTAATAATGTTATGACATCATCTATAAAAATTACAAATAGTGCAAATAGTTGTATTAATGATAGTATTTTTAGATGGAATAATCCAATAACATTAGATAATTTAAATAATATCAACATAAAAATTGAAATTATAGATGACATTTCTACATGGAAATATTATAAATCAAATACATGTCATAATAATTTTAACTTAAATGACAATAAAGGTATGTATCTAAAATTATATAATAATAATACTTCTACATTTTTGCCATGTGTTGCAGAAGATAATATAAAAAAATGGTCAATTGATGATTATATGAATAATTTATCTTTAAAATCAGGTTCAGATAAATCTGATTGGAAACATGATGATAGTGTTATGTATATATATAATACAAAAAAAATAATATATAATAATAAATTAAATTATATTAAGTTTAACTAAATGTTGTAAAATTACATGGTTGATATAATTTTATTGAATTTGATTCGCGATTATATATTTGTTTAATTTTAATAAATTCAACATTATTAATAGTATTATTAAAATTTTGTAAATTAATTAGTTCATCTATTTTATCTATTTTTGTATTATTTTTAATATATTTATCAATATTATCAACTATATTACTTAAAACTTTAATATAGGTTTCTTTTGATACTTCATATATTGTTCTTTGTAATGTTATTACTTCATTGATAAAATCTATTTCTTTAAATTTTCTTGCTAAATTGGTTTTATATTGTTTTTCTGTTATATCTTTTTCTAAGAATCTTACTCTTTCATTATTTTTCCATTCTTCATATACATTCACTTTTCCTATCAAGTTATTAAGTGATACTAATTCACAATGTTGTATTCTTCTATATAACTCATATAATTGAGTTAATAATGTTTCTGAAAAAACTTTATTTAATTTTCTTCTATCATTTACTATTTTTAAATATGAATCATATAGTAAATTTGCACAAGGATTATCATATGGATTTCTTTGTATTGTTAAATTATTTTCTCTCATAAATCTAAAATATTCTGGATTATGTATTATTCCCTTTGTTACAATTTTTAAACTTTTCCAATCAAATGCAGTATGACAAGATGTACACCACATTTGATCACAACCAGATGTTTTCATAATTGAAATATTACATTTTGGACAGGGTTTACTATCTTTTTTTATTAATTCTGCCGTATCAACATCATCTTTTAAACATTCGTGATTTTCTTCTTTGATTTTGAAGCAATATTTACATGTGGTTTTATCACATATTTCACATGTCCATTTATTATTAACAAATCCATCACAATTAATAGTTGCACACGGATATTTATATTGAATTTTTGTTTTTTCACTAGGTTTTGTTTTTAAATATCTAACATATTCGTAATGTGCTTTTATCTTATGATCCAATTTTATTTTGTCAAATTTACTTAAATCATTTAAATTTGAATAATAATATTTTTCTTCAAGTTTTTTACATTCACTAATAATTTCTCTTATTTCTTTATTTGTTTGAACTGTTATCATTGAGAATGGTATTAATGTTTTTTCTTCATTGAATAATAATTCTTTAATATGATTTTTATACATATTTTCTATGTATTTTTTTCCTAACATTTTTATCAATAATGCTCTAGTAAATATATTATTACAACTCATACAATTTTTTGTATTTTTTTTTGTTTCCAATAAGTATCTTTCAAAACAATTTTTACATGTTATGTAATCGCAATAATTACATGTAATAGTATTATTGGAATTAATATTCTCAATACAAACACTACAAGTAGTCATATTATTATAAACCAATAAGTATAAAAAAAATCATTTTTTTAAAATTCATAGAATGTTAAATAAATATTTATAAACTTTTTTATTATGTATTTTCATCAATTACACTTGCTAATGATAAACATTTTACTCTTTTTGCAGTATCAATTATATTATTTTTTTCTTCACATGTAAAACAACTAGATTTTAATACATTTTCTATTCCAGATAAATAATTACAATATTGTTGATATTTTGTATCATCTTCACATCCTTCCTCTATATTATTCTCTTTACAAGTTAAAGAAACATCTGAACATATATTTTGATTTTCGGAAGTCATACAATCATTTGTAACATCTACATAGAATTTTTCTTTTAATATTAATTTGTTCATTTCATTATATATTTCATAATGTTTATTATTAAATAAAATATATAATAATATTATACAAATCAATACTAAAATAAAAAGCAATATTGTATTAGTATTTTTTGTTTTCATATCTATTATCTATTATTAATTAATATTATTTATTTTCTAAACAATAATCTAAATTTATATGTGCATTATTTAATTCGTCATTAGTACATTTATTTTTATAACAATTTATTAATTCATCTTTTTGTATTTTACATCCAATATTAATCTTGTTTTTTTCTTTAAAATGTTCACCTAAATATAATTCAAATTTTTTTAAGTTATTAAAAAACTCTTTATTATTTTTTTTATATTTATTACATTATCATTACTTTTTATTTCTAATTTATCATCATAATTTCTTGATGTTATTCTTGTAATATTATTATCATATTTGCGATATGTACTGCCTCTATTTTCACTAAGTGATCCATTATTGCCTTCAAATCTTTTTTTTGTATCTGTTTTTTTGTAAAAATATTATAGGACCTTCATAATTATAATTTTTAAAGTTTTCTATTTTATTTATAATGAATATATATATAATTATTATAAAAATTATTACAATCATTCTATCTATTATTTATTTAAAAAAAATATGATTAATTTATATAAAGGACATATTAATAATGAATAAAAATGATGCAGAATTGTTACTTGAGAAAGAAAAATTACGAAAAGAAAAAATAAAAATGAGAATGTATAATTATAGAAATAATGATGATTTTAGAAAAAAAAATGCAGATTATATGAAAGAATATAGAGATAAACAAAAAAAACTTTTAGAAGAAGCTAAAAAAGTTGTTAAAAATGATGAAGATATAGAAAAATCTGTAAGCAATACTGTTTTAAAAAAAATTAAAATTATTCAAAGAAATCATTCTACTTTTTCAAAAAATTCATTAGATAAAACCACATTAATTAATATATTTAACGATAATATAGATAAATCATATGAAAAATATATTAATGATAATATGAATTATTTAAAAAATACTACGAATTTTATTGATACATTTAAAAAAAATTATACAAATATTAAAACATTAAAGGGTAATATATTACCATTTTTGAATATATTAAAAAAAATTAAAAGTCAACAATATAATACTTTGTATTCAATATATAAAACACTTTAAATATATTATAATGTTGGTCTATATTTTTTATTACTTAAAATATCAGTTAAAGTATATTTTTCTTTATTTTTTTGAAAATTATCATATAAGAATAATATAATCATCATTACTAATAATAAAAATATACTATATTTAATAATATTATTCTTTTTCATTACTCTATTTTATAGTTATATTAAAAATTAAAGTAAATCCATAATCATTTTTATATTGTTTTTAAATTATTTCTCTCTTTATTCTCCATCTCGCGTAGATCTTGTTTAACTTATTCTAAAAGTTTTTTTAGTTTATCATAATGATTACGAGTATTATTCCAATCATCTATAATACTTTCTTTTTGTAATTTATTATAATCATTATTTATTACATAAACTTCAGATACATATTTATATAACCTATCTAATTTATTTCTAGCAGTTACTAACTCATAATCTAATTCAATGTATTTTTTTTTAAATATTATATTCGTCAATATAACTTTGGCATTTTTTTTGTTTATCCCTCCTCAATAATAGGTCGCACTGTTAGTTGTTTATTATATAATTCAATGTATTTTTTTTTAAATATTATATTCGTCAATATAACTTTGGCATTTTTTTTGTTTAGGTTGTTTCATATTATAATAATGTTCTTTTCTACAAAAATTATTTTTTTATATATTAAATATAATATTATAAATATTAATAATAAAATACATAATATATTATCAAAATCCGACATAATTATTATAAAGATATATTATTTTTTTGTTATAAATATTGTTCCTATTATTATAAATACAAAACCTATCCAATTTCTTAATGTTATTTCTGCGTTAAAAAAATAATAACTTATTACTAATATAAATAATAGTTCATATATTGCTAATGCTTTGAAGTATCCTGGATGTGATGATTTTGCTATTAGATTATAAGAAATAAATAAATATATAAATAATAATATTCCTGCTAATATTAATATGGAAAAATTATTTTTTTTTAATTCGTTTATATTTTCAAATGTTAACCCATATATTATAAATAGAATAGCCGCTATTACACTTGTAATTATAGGATACCAATTGTCAGTAAATTTAATATATCTTTGTATCATTACTGCTAAAACAGTTACAAGAATTTTTAAAATTGCAATTAATATCCAATAATAATTATTCATATGTATTATTCTATATAAAAAAAATACTTTTATATTTTAATTATGGGTAATAATCAAGTTAAACAAAAATATATTAATGATATTCAAAATAATGTAGAATATGACGCATATGAAATTTTTAAATTGAAAAAAAATTTTACATGGGATGAATTAAAAAAATCTTATAAAAAACTAGCAATTAAAGCACATCCGGATAAAGGTGGTGATAAAATAATATTCGACTATATTACAGATAAATTTTATGATCTTGCAAATGAATATAAATTGAAAACATCTAATAGAAATTATAATGAACTTAAAAATGATTATGCTGATTATATACAAAAAAATAATAATTATCAAAATAACAAATTTGATGATAATTTAACTGTTAATGAAAGAATTAATAAACATTTTAATGAAACTAAAGTATATGATGAAGATTCTGATTTTGGTTATGGAGATACTATGTTAAAATCAACTAAAAATAGAGAAGATTTTAAGTTAGATAATATATTTGATAATAAACAATTTACCAATAGATCTTTTAATGAAGTTTTTGATAAAAATGTTACGATTTCAAAAGAGATTGTTAAATATTATGAACCTAAACCAATGATACTTGCAAAAAATTTAAATTTTTCTGAAATTGGTGCCGGTAAAAATCAAGATTATAGTAGCAGTATAGAAAAAACAAATAATTTAGCATATACAGACTATATGAAAGCTCATTCTACTAATAGACTTATTGATGCTTCTGAACTAAATAATTTTAAAACATTTAAAAATATGCAAGAATATCAAAAATATAGTGATAAGAAAGTTAAAAAACAATATAATGATAAGGAATTGGATAAAATAAATAAAAAAAAAGAAAAAGATGAACAAGAAGAAATTGAAAGATTAGATAGAGTAAAAAAACAAAATATTAACATTCAAAATGCTTATAATAAAGCAAACTCTTTATTTTTAAGATAATTAAAAATAAACAAATAATAAAAAAAATGAAATTATTTTATTAGTTTAAACTTCAAGTCAACATTTAATATTATATGGAATGTACTAAATGTAAAAAAAAATTAGAATTAAATTTCTTTACATATAAAAACATTGAAAATAAAATATATTATTTGCATTGTGATTTATGTAGAAATAAAAATGAAAATACTAAGAAAAAACAATATGAAAAAAATTCATATAATGAAAGAAAAAAAATTAATATAATTAATTGTACTTGTGGTAAAAATTATGTTGCATTTAGAAATTATCATATTATAAGACATGAAAATTCATTATGTCATATTAAAAATGTAACCAAATAGTAAATGTCAATTTTTTTCTTCAATCGCGACATTGATATGTATTTTGACAAAATGGAAAATATTTTAAATTTAGATATGATAAAAAAAATATTAACTATTATAAATATTGAAATTATTAAAAAACAAAAAAAACTTAAAAATATATTGAACGAAGAAATTAACGAATACAAAGATATATATTATAAAGATAAAAACTATATGATTTTTAAAAATAAGTATGATAACTTAATACTTAAAAAAAGAAACAATATTTTTAATTCTAAATATAATTTTTTAAAATTAGATAATTATCAAGATCATATTGATTATTCTTCTAATATTATTTTAAATAATTATACAAATAATTCAAATGTTATTATGAATAATATATCTAATTCATCAAATTTTAAAATTATTGTTAAATATTTATAAACTTTTATCTAAATAAAATTATAGGTCCAAATAATATTGATAGTATTTTATTTTTATTTTTATTCATTGCTATTATAATTCCTGCAATTGACCAACATAATAAAAATATAATAATATTAAATAAAATATTATTTATGTTATAATTTTTTTTTAATTTATCATTAAATCCCCATTCTATATTTGGAGCATTATTATTTATTGCATTTTCAATTATTTTTATATCTTTATTCATTATTTTTTTTACTATTTATTAACTTTGATAATAATATTTTATCTAAACATATGTCTGATAAAATTCCATGTGAAAAACAATATTTATCGGCGATTACTTTATTATAAGTAGGGTTTGCGTTTTGTGGCACCGGTTCTCCTTTTTCACTAATTTCACATATACCATCAATGCCATTGTTACCTCTTTCTCCTTTAGAATTATCTAGATAAACAATTATATCATCTTTGTTGTTATTTGACTCATTTATTGTATCATCTGTGTTAGTGTGTGATTCAACTGTGTCATCTTTATATTTAAATATAATATTTGGAATATAACCAGGTTGTCCTTTTTTGCCATTTTTTAAATAGATTTTTTCTGTTTTTGCGTTTTCATCAAAACTTTTATATTTTCCTAATAATATTTCTGTATTTTTATCTATAAAATCTATATTTGGTATTTCTTCACCATCAATACCATTAAATCCACGCATACCTCTTATTCCATCTGGTCCTTTCATTGCATCAAATCCTCTATCACCTTCTTTTCCAGGATTCCCTCTATCTCCTCTAATAGTTTTTGTACAATATTCACTATTATCACAATTTGTATCTTCAAAATTTGTAAATTGTTCATTTGTATTAGTTGGATATTTTGAGGATTCTGCAGCAGCGGTATTAGATAAATCTCTAATTGCTTTATTGTATTCTTGTTCTTTTTCAACAATTGCTTGCAAAGTACTTATATGTTCATATATTTCTTTAAACATATCTAAATCAATACATAAATCATTCGCACATAGTTTGTCTGTCGTTATAACTTCAAATTCGGGATTTTCAATAACATATTCAGTTTGATCAGTCGGATTGACTGGAATACCCTTATCTCCTTTATGACCTTCTGTTCCACGATCACCATTTGATTCTTTTATCCCTCTTTCACCTGGTATAGTACATATGGCATCTTTTCCTTTTATACCTTTATCGCCTTTTTGTATAGGAACTCTAATTTCTGGAAGATCCCAATTTTCAGTATATTGTTTACTAATAACTTTTTTTGTTTCACTATCTATAAATGTTATTGGATTCATTCTTGCATTATCGCCATGATTTCCTCTTAATAATTTTATATTTGTTATCTTATTATCTTTAGTTCTTCTATTTTTGTATTCTGTAGTTCTTAAAATGTCATTTTCTATATTGTCTCTAAAATTTAAAGTTCCTATCTCTCTGGCATCTAATCCATTCATCCCTGGTATACCGTCATCTCCTGGATTACCTTGTATTTCTTGTCTTCTTTCTTTTCCTATTATACCTTTAATACCCGGGTCGCCTTGAATATTTTTTAAACACGGTTCCGAATTTAATTTTTTTCTTGTATTGCACATTTCAGTTAAGGATTCTATAAAATGTTCTTTTTGCATTTTATTATAAAATAATGTTATTAAAATTAATAATAATAATATATATAATATAAAAGTTATATATTTCATTCCTTAATTTTTATTTATATAATAATAATAAATTATATAAAGATTTAATTATATATTAATATACCAAATAATCACCATGTCAACTTTTCAAAAAAAACTACAAAGAGATAGAACTAATGAACATACAGCAAATGCCGGTCTAAAATGGGACCATTCGGATGATACCTATCTACTAGAATCTTCAAAAAATGGCGTTTCAATTAGTGATATTGCTAAGCATCTTAAAAGAACTGAAGGTAGTATTAAAACAAGACTTGTTATTAATATTCTAAATAATTGCAGTGAAGATAAAAAGGATCTTGACGAACTTTGCGCTCTATATAATATCTCGTCTAAAGATGTTTCTACTTATGAAGAAAAAAAAGAGCAAAGAGATAAAAAAAAAACTGTAAGAAGTAATGATAAATCATATACATTCCCACCATCTGATTTACTTGAACTTTACGATGGACTATCGCAAGTTAATAAAAAACTTGATACAGTTCTTGAAAATCAATGCACTATTCTTAAAAAAATAAAATAAATTACTTTGTTATTTTAATTATTTTTACTTAATATTTCACTTCTAATATATTTAACTTCTTCAATGTATATTGAAAATCTTACTAATGTAAACAAGTAATCAGACATTCTATTATAAGCTAAGCATCTATTAATATTTTCCAAAGAAATATCTAATGTATCTTCGTTAAAATAATGTGGCGAATATTTTATTGGTGTTATATTTCTTTCTGTTCTTCTACATACTGTTCTTGCCTTATGAATACAAGAAATTAATAGACTTATGGCCGGTAATATAAAATTGCGAAGAGGTGGTAATATATTTGTCATTTCATCAATATATTCTTCAATTTTTTTAACATAATCATTATTTTTATCAAATAAAATTTCGTCTTCTTTGATATTATTTGGATTTTTTGCTATAATTGAATCTAAATCAAATAATTCCGATTGAATATTATTTA
>Ga0213866_10003025_pt1 | contig 11573 bp, 13 predicted proteins | sample PICome_11_FD_160079 | JGI IMG/M metagenome (GOLD analysis project Ga0213866, IMG submission 160079) | Coastal seawater microbial communities near Pivers Island, North Carolina, United States - PICO284 | ecosystem: Environmental > Aquatic > Marine > Coastal | place: USA: North Carolina... | reverse complement strand
GAGGTATTTAAATATTGAGCGCATTGATGATTTTTAAACTCAGTATCTAGATACTCCATTACCCTATCCTCCCCCGCCCACTGATTACTAAAATCACTGGCCCCCTGAAAAAATGATTTTAAAGACTCCTCAGAACAGTCATTCCAAAAGGCAGGACAATAGTTTTGATCACTATGGGTGAAAAGATTGATATAGGCATCTAAGATCATAATCTCAAAATTAGGATAATTCACTTTAATGAGATTATCTTTTGGGGAATCTCCAAATTGTCTTTGACTGGGATCATAATATAAATCAAAATTTAAAAGACTAGCTCCTGCATAGTTTTCATTAAAAAATTGAACTATATTTTCTCTTTTTTCTTCTTCCTCTATCGGATCAAGAGCCCAATAAACCTCCTCTAAGTAGCCTATACAAAAATCTTTATTAAGATTGCCTGCGTAAGATGAAAAAGTAAAAGTTAAAAAAAAAAGAATTTTTAAAATCATTTTAAGTATCGTTGAATATCAAAAGCAAGATTAACAGGCATATCCCGTAACATTAAGTTTGTTATTAACTTTCCTGTGGTAGGTCCTAGGGTCCATCCGAGATGATTATGACCAAATGCATAAAATATATTTTTAAACTTGGGCGATCTTCCTAACACTGGCAGACAGTCTGGAAGTGTTGGGCGAAAACCAAGCCAAGGATTTTGATAATCTTGAAGAGCGGGGAGTAATCGTTTCGCATCACGAGCAATATAATCTATACGGGCTTGGGAAATCTCAGAATGTAGACCTCCTAGCTCCACTGTCCCAACAGCTCGAAGTCGATTGTGCAAGGGGGTTAGATACATTCCCGACTCCACCAAGCTGGTGGGACGAGTTAAAAGTCTTTGTTTTTCAATAAACTCAATGTGATAGCCTCTTTCTGTCTCCAGTGGAATGAACTGACCTTCAATCTGCTTAACTAATGATTTTGAGAATGCTCCTGTACATACAACTACCTTATCATAATCACTATTATTGATTTGAGTTGATCCCTCTTCGGGATGAATAGCTGAAACTTCTTCTTTTTGAAATTGACCACCTCGACTAAGAAAGCTTTGATACAATTTTTTTAAGATAAGATCAGGATCAAGAGTGTGATGCGCTTTTGGAAAATGCCACCCTCCTTGAATTTGATTTGATAGATTAGGTTCCAACTCTCTGATTTCTTCACCCGATAATTTAATTTGCTCTATGTCTGCCTCCGATCGGATATTAATTTGTAAAGAATTAGGTTGTTGGCGAGGATTAATCCAGACATACAAAACTCCGCAATGAGCTAGTAAGTTTTGAGCCCCTATTTCTTGTAACAGTTCTTGATAATGGGGGAGTGCACTTTTGAGAAGAGAGGAAGTGTGGAGGGCTGTTTTCTTCATCGAGGTCGTATTACAGTTTTTTAAAAATTGAATTAACCAGGGAGTGAGTTTTGCTATTTTGCTCCACTGAATAGCCATGGGTGAGGAATTAGAGAAAAGATATCTTGGTAATTGGCTCCAAACTTGAGGTTGATTGATGCCCGGAACGCCGTAATTAGCGATCATGCTCGCATGTCCTCGCGACGTACCAGTACCCGGATCTTGTTTATCAATTAAAAATACTTGGCATCCAGCTTTTTGAAGGTAATAAGCAGTGCTCAGACCAATAATCCCCGCTCCAATGACTGCAACTCTCTTAAGACTCACTGATAAAACTTACAATTGAGTTAATATTTTTGTAGTTTTTTTTAGATCAAGAGATTTGTTTTTATGTTTTGGAAACATAAAACTACCAGCTACAGCAAAAACATTTTCATGAGAAAGTATTTCTGAAAAGTTATTAATATTAACCCCGCCAGTTGGGATAAATTTAATTTCAGGAAATGGTCCTTTTAAAGTTTTTAAATACTCAGAGATATTCAAAACATTGGCTGGAAAAAGTTTTAAAATTTTTAATTTTTGTACATTAATGATCTCAGAAGGGGTGAGAACTCCAGGTAGATAATTCTTTTTTAATAAACTTAAATTTTGGATTATCCCAGGACTTACAAAAAAATTAATCTTTTTTTTATCGAGTATTGCGATTGTCTTCTTATCCTTAACTGACCCCGCTCCTAAAATAATATGAGGAAATTTTTTTCGAAGAATTTTTATATGATCGATAGAGTCTTGATGGCGTAAGGTATACTCGAAAATAGAGAACTTATGACTGGTCAAAAGTTCAATATATTCAATAACTTCGTTGATATTGTCATGATCAATTAGAGGAATTATTCTTCTTCCTTCATCTAATTTTTTTGTAAACTTTTTATCTAAAAAATAACTCAATGCTGTATTTCTCTTTAACCAAATAATATAGAACTTTTCTTACTCTTAAAATATAAATAGAATTTAGTTATTATGAACTTTCAAGGCCAAACAATTCTTATTACTGGTGGTGCCCATGGTATTGGCAAATCAATTGTTCAATCGTTTCTCAGTTTAAATGCCAAAGTCATCACTCTTGATATTGATCCCATAGAAAAAACACTCTTTGATCATCACGAAAACCTTGGGTCAATAAAATTAGACCTTTCTTCAACCAAAAAAATTGAAGATTTTTGCCTTTCAATCAAAGATAAAAAAATAGATACGTTTATTGGTAATGCGGGGATTCTGAGTTACAAAAATATTGATAATTTTTCTCATCAAGATGCCCATCATATTTTTGATGTCAATTTGTTAGGTCACTTAAAACTTATTCAAAACCTTAAAACTAATATCGCTCAATCAAACTCAAAAAAAATTATATTATTGTCTTCTATTAATGCTCAGTTTGGTACCCCAGGATCCATTCTATATAACATGACAAAGGCGAGTATTGAAAGTGCGGTTAAATCTCTTTGTGTTGATTTAGCTGATCAACAAATCACGGTGAATGGAATTGCGCCTGGATTTATCAAAACAAGAATGTCTGTACTGGCGGATGGTACAGATGAATTTGAAAATAATGATTTTAAAGAAATTTATCTAAAACAAAAAAAACTACCTATTGGAAGACACGGAGAACCTCAAGATATTGCTAATGTTGCAGTATTTCTAGCAAGTCCTTTAGCAAATTACATTAATGGGCAAATTATCAACGTTGATGGTGGCGTTACCTCCACATTTTAAGATTTTTTTCATCAAAATGTTGAATGGGGTGTCCTTTGAATTTTGTTTCAATGAGAAAAGTATTCCCTGGTTGCGGGTAACTTTTTAAATCTTTTTTAGCATTATCCACGCTTGCTGAAGTGACCAGCAAAGTATTCTTTTTATTACCAATAAAACAAAGAGAGGTGATATTTTTAGAAGGGAGATTAATTGAAAAATCTTTTTTCATTGAGGGTTTAAAACGTGTAATTTTTCCCGCACCCCAATGTGCAAGCCAAAGTCCACCCTGTTGATCGAAACAACTTCCGTCAGGAAATCCTGATTTAATCGATACTGTTTTCAGGAGTTTTTGTTGTTTTTTGGAGTAAATTTCAAGTCGTTTGTAAAAGCTATTTGAGTAAATTATCTGATCTTTATAGAGTGATGGTCCATTTGCGACAGGAAAATTTTGAGCCGTAATATCTAATGAATTATTTTTTAATTTATAAAATAAACCAATGGGTTTTTTTTCATTTCGATCAGATAATCCGATGTAAAGAGAATTTCTGGTTGAAATGCCATCATTATAAATAAGAGATTGATTTTTGAGTCTCAAATCAAAAAGAAAATCTAATTTCTTTTTTTTGAAGTTATATAAATGCACTCCACTATTCGATGTAATGATAAAATTACCTTTAGAAGTTAGAAATAGACATCCAAGTGGAGCTTGAAGTTTTAATCGTTGTTTGGTTATAACTTTTTTTGATAAGTCATATTGATAAATAAACCTATCATCTAAATCTAACCAGTATGCACAATTTTCTTTAGCATGATAGATTGGGCTCTCCCCTAATTTGCATACTGTATTTAAAGAAGAAATCATTTTTGAATTATAATAGTTAAATTTGGATGGTTAATTAAAGAAGTCACAGGAAAGTTTTTATCGACTTTCTTTTTTAATAATTTTTGTAGTGATATTTCTTTCTTTTTTCCAGAAATCAATAATAAGATTTTTTTGGCTGATAAAATTTTCTTAATCCCGAGTGTCCTGCCATGAGTGATTGGAATAAAAATATTTCTTAAATCATTTTTAGTAATTTTGTGTAATGGGGTATCGAAAAATTCTAAATCCCAGTCACATCCGGGTTCATTAAATGCAATATGACCATTTTTTCCTAGACCCAAAATACACAAATCTATTTTTTTGAATTTCTTGATGATGGACTCAACTTTACTTTTCTCTTTTTCAATAGGTGTCTTGTTATTAATCCAATAAAAATTTCTATTCGGAAGATTTAATTTGTTTGAAATATTTCTTTTTAAATAGGATTGAAAACTAACTTTGCTATTTTGTGGGATACCCAAATATTCATCAAGATTTGTAAAAAAAAATCTATTTTTTTCTTTTGAATTTTTTAAAAGATAATCAGTAAATTGTTGATAAAATCCAGTAGGGGTATTGCCAGTGGGAAGAACGAGGAGCTTTTGGCGAGAGCCCTTTGTAAGCTTTAAAGTCTCTTGGAATGCCGCAAAAGAAAACCCTTGATAATCCTGGGTTTGAATAACTTTAAAATTATTCTTGGAAATTTTCGTACTTTTGTTCAATTGTTGATTTAACTTGATCTACAAAAGCATCATCTAATTGAACATCGTGGCCAATCGAGTGCCAAAGACCTGACTGATTTAAAAAAGATTTTAAATTCACTAAAGATGTTCTGACATCATCCCAGGTAATTCCCATTGCCTCTGGTCGAATATCAACACCTGCTTTGACAATATAGTCTAACATTTCTGCTGCTTTTGAATTATGCATTAAAGAGCCTACATAAATACCTAAGCATACAGGCTGGCCATGTATAAACGGCTTTTTAGTATGGTACTCCAATGAATAAAAAACGAAGTGATCCATACCCTCGATTGGCCTTGGATTCCATCCGTTATTATGAAATGCAGGACCGCCCCATCGATTACAATCCATTAGTCTTTTAATTCCTGCATCATTAACCTCTTTAATATCATCCATGCCTTCAAGTAGATAAGCTAGAACAGATTTAGCCTCATCGACCATTTCTTGATCATAAGACCATTTAGGTTCACATTTTTTTTGATCTGTAGAATATTTCCAATCTAAGTGAGCGGTGTGGTAACACATAATTTCACAAATACCACTTCGATTTACAATTTTAGGAGCTGATTGAATAATATCATAATCAACGTAGACAGCCTCTGGAGTCGTCCAACCTATGTATTTCACTTCGCTATTGACACGAACACCCGCTCTTTGTCCAAAGGCAGCATTGACAGACATAGATGTAGGAACATGAAAGAGTTTTGCATTTTTTTGCCATGCAAAGTATTTTGCAGCATCAAGGGCTCTGCCTCCGCCGATGCCCACTACAAAATGAAAAGGTTGAAAAATTTCTATCGCCTTATCTAAATTTGTGACTTCCATTGAATTTGCAAAATGCACTTGAACATTTAAATTTTTAAATAAATCTTTCCACTTACTCCATAGATCTTCCATGGTTACAATTAAGCTTCCTCGAGGAATAATGTTTGCAATTTCTGCTAATAAGTTTCGACCATAAATAGTTTGGAATTGATCTTTGTTTTTTAAAAATTCAGGTAGATTAGACATCCTCGTATTATTATTAGGAATATTAAAATTACAATAATTATTGATAAATGGTTAACCTCTTTAGTCAAAAAAGATTAAAAAAAACATAAAAAAATGAAGGTTTTTCAAAAGTAGTTGAAAAATTTTTGCCATAATCAATAATTTTATCAGGTTAATAAAGGAAAAGGAGGAACAATGAAAAAAATTATCTCATTAATTTTATCTTCTTTGTTTATCGTATCTCTTCCAATGGCTAACCTTTTTGCCATGGATTGGAAAAAACACTCTGGTGAAGAAATTACTATTCTTATGAGTGAACACCCAGTCCTTGATGGTATTAGAGAGGTTTTACCAGCGTTTGAAAGAGATACTGGCATAAAAGTAAATATCAATGCATTAGCAGAAGATGTTTATTTTGATCGTATGGAGGTTGCTCTAAGATCTGACAAAGGTGTAGCAGATGTATATTTCTGTCCCATGGACTCTACTGCTTTCAACCAATATTTAGCAGGTCTAATTGAGCCTCTAGATGGATACTTAAATGACAGTAACAAAACTGCATCGGACTATGACGTCAAAGACTTCCCTGATGGATTTTTACAATCTGCCAGATTCCCAGGCGGCCCAGGTTCAAAGCAATATTGTTTGCCCGTATCGTTTGAGTCCTACATTTTGTTTTACAATAAAGATCATGTGAACAAATATTTAGGTGGCAAGGTTCCTCAAACTATGGATGAACTTATAGCTGCAGCAAATACTGTTAAAGAGGCCTCAGGTGGTGAAGTAATGGGTGCTGTGATTAGAGGTAAAAGAACAGATACCGCTATCGATACAATCACTGGCGTAGTAATGAACTCTTGGGGTGATAGCTCTGTCGAGTATCCTCAAAATATCTGGTTTGATGGTGGATGGGACAATCCTCAAATTGATAATCCATCAATTATCAGAGGTTTAACTCAATACGCTGCCCTCATGTCAGCTGGACCAGAGGATATTCAAGCCTATGACTGGAATGAAGCAGGAACAGCTATGCAACAAAACTTAGCTGCATTCTTCCTTGATGCCTCTTTATTCGGTCCATGGTTTGAGTCTGATGAATCTCCATCTCAAGGCAACATCGGATATACTGTCATTCCTCCACAGTCAGCTGGCGGTCAGTCTTATACTGCTCACTGGCAATGGGGTATTGGAATGCCTGCAAATGCAGCTAATAAAGATGCAGCTTGGTATTTCATGCAGTATATCACTAATAAGCAAAATGAGCCGATAATTGGTGCAAAACATGGTGGCGCAGCAAGAATGTCGACTTGGGATAACCCTGTTTATGCTAATACATTAAATCCAGAATATGTCTCAACAACTCTTGAGTCTATGAAGACTACTCGTAGTTCAGTTGTGATGAAAGAAGGATGGGCTAAATATGCTCTCGAAATTGATGATGTTATTCAGCGTATTTATGAAGGTACATCACCTGCTGAGTCAGCAAAAATTGCTAATGAGCAATTTTTAAAATTTAACGCTCAGTAAAATAAGTATAATCATCCCAGGGGTATTTCCCCTGGGAAAAATCCATGGCTAAAAACTCAACAGGATATTATTTTCTTCTTCCTAGTATTATTGTACTTGGTTTCACTTCTGTCTATCCTGCAGTTTATTCATTTATTCTCAGTTTCTATAATTGGAATTGGGGCGCCCAACAAGATTTTGTTGGTCTAAGTAATTATCTTTTTTTATTAGGTGATCGAGAATTTTGGATTGTCATAAAAAATACTTTTTTATTTGCTTTTTTTGCATGTTCGATTGAAGTTACTTTGGGTATTTTATTAGCAATTTATATTGATCGAATAAGTTTTGGTGCGGGCATTATTCGTTCAATTCTTTTAATCCCTCTAATGATATCTGGGATCGTAGTTTCCTTAATGTCAAAGATGATGTTAAATAAATTATTTGGTGTTATCCCCTATTTAATGAAACAAATTGGTTTTTCTTCCGGATTTTATGGAACCAAAGATAGTGCCATGTGGACTTTGATTGGGGTCGATGCTTGGTGGCAAACAGCTTTTGTTTTTATTATTATTCTGGCTGGCCTTCAAAGCATACCTAAAGAACCCATTGAGGCTGCAAGAATAGATGGAGTAAGTGAATGGGGAATAACAAGATATATAAGACTTCCGATGATACGCTCACTAATATTTTTAGTCATCTTGTTTCGCTCAATTGATACTTTGAAAATTTTTGATTTGGTTTGGGGTGCAACTGGAGGTGGGCCTGGCTTATCGACTGAGGTTGTTCAAACTTATGCATACCGCACAGCGTATGGATTTCTTCAAATGAGTAAGGCAATGACGATTATTGTAATATTCTCAATTATAGTGGCACTTCTCACAATTTTTTATCATCGCGTCGATCGGAAAATGAGATGAGGTTTTATAAAAAACATCGACATATAATATCGGCTTACATCGTTGCGTTTATTGCTGTTCTTGCAACTCTTTTACCTATTATTTGGGTGGGAATGTTATCCTTGAAATCAAAAGGACAGACTTTTACCCGACCTCCAAAATGGTTTTTTGAACCTACCTTTTCAAATTATTCAAAAATTTGGGAAAATGATTTGTTCACAGATACTTTCATCAATTCAATCATCATAACAATTTTTGCTATCATACTTTCTATTACAATTGCCCTATTTGCAGCTTTCGCTCTCAAAAGATACAACATTCGTTTTAAAGGAGCTTTTATGCAATGGCTAATAATAGCCTATATGTTGCCTGAATTTTTATTCATTATTCCAATGTACAGTATTTATCAAACGCTTGGACTTTATGATGCTCACATTGGATTGGCCCTCATGTATCAAGTCCATGTCTTACCATTTTCAATTTGGATGTTGAGAAGTTTTCTTGATGAAGTACCAAAAGAAATTGATGATGCAGCCACAATGGATGGCTGTAGCTCTTTTGAAACACTCTATAAAATTTATCTACCTTTAATTCTACCCGGGATAACCGCTACCGCAATCTTAAATGCTATTTGGATTTGGAATGAACTGACTATAGCGCTGGGTTTAACTTTCTCAAACTCACAACCCATCACTCTTGGTATTGCTTCGTTTAGGGGGTATATCAGTATTGACTGGGGTGGAATGACAACTGGTAGCATCATCGCAATAGTACCGATGGTTATTTTTGCATTACTAGCACAAAAACATATTGTCAAAGGACTGACCTTAGGTTCAGTAAAAGGATAATGAATAAATTATTTAATAACAAAATTTTAGATTTATTAATTAAACCTCCTGCCCCAATTGGCAATTTTAAAAATTTACAAAATATAAATGGAATAATTTATTTATCTGGGCAAGGGCCGTTTGATGAATCAGGTAATTTAATTATTGGCAAAGTTGGAACAGACTTTGACGTAGATAAGGGTTATCAAATCGCCAGAAGAGTAGGAATTACCATGCTATCAATCCTACATCATGAATTTGGATTAGATAGAATTGAACGTGTAATTAAATTAAATGGTTTTGTGAATGCGGATGAAAATTTTAAAGAACATCCTCATGTCATTAATGGTTGCTCAGATCTAATGGTTGAGTGTTTTTATGAAAATGGTGTTCATTCTCGATCAGCCGTAGGTGTGTATACTTTACCTAACAACATAGCAGTAGAAATAGAGGGTATCTTTAAGCTAAAATAAAATTATGGAAATTAATCTTCAAGAAAAAGTCATCGATTTCATTAAAAAAAGCAAGATACAAGCCAATAAAAGACTTCCAAATGAAAGAGAACTATCCACTAAATTGAATACGACTAGAGGCAAAATTAGAAATGTTCTTCTAATTATGGAGAATCATGGGTTGCTTTTTAGAAAGCATGGCTCAGGGACTTATTTATCAGAAAAGTTTATTCACCATGTTGAAAAAATTGATGCCAGAGTTTTTGAGCGTAAAGATCAAATAAATGGGTTTCTTCACAGTATTGAGACTAGAATGCTCATGGAGCCATCGGTTTGCCAAAAAGCAGCAGAAAAAATCAATGATAAACAACAAAATGAATTAATCAAAAGAGTGAATTCTATTTTTAAATCGAAATATTGGATTAATTTTAAAAAAAGTATTTATGACTTTTTTTTAACAATTTACACGATTGCTGATAATGAAGAGGTGCTTCATGTTTTTGCTGAGTTATATCATGAAAGAGAAAAATTAAATTTTGATGGTCGTGGGACTCAAACACTCGTTTCAAGTATTGTTCGACATAATACCCATCTTGAACTAAATCAACTATCTCAGTTGATCATTCAAAAAAAACCGCAAGAAGCAAAAAAGTTTTCAGAACAATACTTAAATAAAATTTTCTTATCTCTATCTGCTTAATGAATAAATTTTATAAAAAATATAATTTAAAACCAGTCATCAATGTTGCGGGAACAATGACCTCAATTGGGGCTAGTATTATTAATAAACGGTCTTTAAATTCAGTGGAAGAAATTCATGATAAATTTATTTACATTGATGAACTACAAAAATTAGCTTCAAAAAAAATAAGCTCTAAATTAAAAACAGAGGCCGCAATGGTTACTGCATCATCTTCTTCAGCACTGACAGAGTCAATTGCTGCTATTTATACCAAGGATGACTTAAAAAAAATTTATTCTTTACCTAAAATGAATGGCAAAAAAAATGTTCTTATTCAGCAAGGGCATTTAGTTAATTATGGTGGAGAAGTTGAACAAGCAATTAAGCTATCGGGCGCTAATATTTTAACAACTGGCAAAAAGAATTCTTGCTCAATTTTAGATTTAACAGCTACATTAAAGAAAAATAAAAAAAATATTTTATGTGCTATTTATGTGCTGTCCCATCATTGCGATGAATATAAATCTCTTGATTACAAATCATTTTATAAAATTTGTTCTAAACATAAGGTGCCTGTAATTTTAGATGCGGCCTCTGAGTCAAATATGAAACAACTTTCTAAGTATGGAGATGTCTCTATTTTTAGCTCTCACAAATTTATGGGTGGTCTTACTGCAGGTATTGTTGCAGGCAATAAAGAAATAATTAGAAATCTCCACTTACAAAATTTGGGTATTGGAAGGGGTTTCAAGGCTGGAAAGGAATCAATTTTTTCTGCGATCATGGCAATTGAAGATTGGTATCAAAGAGACCATAAAAAAATTAATCAGAATTTTGATCAAACAATTTACTATTGGAAAAGCAATTTAGAAAAATATTCAAAATATATTGATTGTAAAATTATACCTGATCCAACTGGTAATCCCATTAATCGGTTAAGAATTATCCCTCATAGAACATTTAATGCCCCTAGCCTAGCTCTTGCTCTAGAAGATCAAAATCCATCAATTATAGTGAGAGACGATCTATTACATCTAGGTTATTTTGAACTAGACCCATGCAATCTCCATATTAATCAAGAAAAAATGGTACTTAAGGGTTTTCAGAAAATATTTGATAAAAAAATTAAATTCAAAAAAATTAATTTAAAAGATTACAAAAAAATTAAAATCTCTAGAACAAAAAACTGGCTTTAAACAATTTATTTCTGTCTTCTGTATTCCCAAGGAAATACAAACTTCATACTCCACATTCCATTTTCTTTACTTTTAGCATACTCTTCATCTTGAATAAATTGATCGGAGTATTGTCGATACGCAAAGGCATAACCTTCTCGAACTAAATAACTACTCAGGGAATCATCTCCTAAAAACATTCCGCTAGTGTTCGTCCGTATTGATCGTTTCCTTCTCTTATACAGTTAACCTCTTGGTTTGCGATTTTTTGAATTAACAACGTTTTCGAAAACTCACCACATTGAA
>Ga0213866_10003024_pt1 | contig 11575 bp, 13 predicted proteins | sample PICome_11_FD_160079 | JGI IMG/M metagenome (GOLD analysis project Ga0213866, IMG submission 160079) | Coastal seawater microbial communities near Pivers Island, North Carolina, United States - PICO284 | ecosystem: Environmental > Aquatic > Marine > Coastal | place: USA: North Carolina... | reverse complement strand
CCGCGCCTGCCAATGCGCGCACGGTTTCCAGGCCAATGCCGCTATAGCCGCCGGTCACGACGGCGGTTTTCCCGCCAAGGTCAATGCCTGCAAGAATGTCGGCCGGTTCCGACTTGGCGTGAAATCCGCTCTCAATCGGTTTTTGATGTTCGGCTGCCATGGTTTCTCCCCCTAATTTTTGGCCTAATTTAGCTGTGTCGGGCCAGCCAGTCAGTCAGCAAATCATTAATGGTTTCGGGCGCTTCCTGATGCAGAAAATGCCCGACCTCCGGAATTTCGCGAAGCTCCAGACCAGCCGGAAAATCCTCCGCCTGCGTGGTGAGTTGGAAAAAATCCGTGCCAATGCACCCGTCTTTGCTTCCCGTGAGCGCCAGCGTCGGCACCGGCACCTTAAAGCCCGGATCGGGCAAATTGTTTGAACTGCTGGTTGCGCGCGCCGAGCGGTAATAGCCCAGCGCGGCTTTTTTGACGCCGGGCCGCTTCAGCGTTTCGATCACCGGGCCAATATCTTCTTGGGTAAAGGCCCAGCCCGGACTCCAGTCGCGCCACAATTTGTGAATGAAAGCATAATTATTGAAACCGACCACAAAATCCGACAGGCCGCGCAACTGGAAAAACGACATATACCAGGACCGGCGCATTTGCCGGCGGTTGCGGCGAATTTCCTCACCGAAACGGCCCGGATGCGGCACAGCCATGGTCGTCAGGCTCAAAAAGCGGTCGGGAAAGGCGGTGCCGGCCATATAGGTGATGGCGGCCCCCCAATCATGGCCGACCAAATGGGCTTTTTCGACGCCCAGATGATCCATGAGCGCAATGACATCCGTGGTCATGGCGGGGATGGGATAATGCCCGTCGGCGGTTTGCGAAGACGGTTCATATCCGCGCAGGCAGGGCGCAATAACGCGGAAACCTGCGGCGGCCAGCGCCGGCATTTGATGGCGAAATGAATGCAGGCAATCGGGAAACCCGTGCAGGCAGATTACAAGCGGCCCCTCGCCCAGACCCACGGCGCTGAGGTGCAACCCTTCATTTGAAAAACTTAATTCTTCCATGGCGATATTCTCGCCGTTAAAGCCCCGCATTGACAAGCGCGAAAATGCGTGTCACCCGGATAAATCGACCGGCAGCGCGTTTCCCAAATCTGCCGTTTGTCCCTTAAGCCGCTGACAATTGCCGGCGCGAGATAATAACCGCCGAAGCCAGCAACCAGCACACGCCCCACAGCAGCCAGGCGGATCCGTAAGGTACGGGGCTTGCGGCCATTGAATATATTTGCGGAGCCCAGACCAGCGCCAGACCGTCCAGCAACAAAGCGGCGGCCGTGCCGACGCACAGACCGGTGCACAGGGTTTGCGCGGTCAGTTTTGCCAGTTTCTGCGCTATCAGAACCGAAACATAACTGACCGGCACGGTAACAGCATATAAAATGGCAAGGTTCTGGTCCGGTGCGCCGAACAGCATGGCTTCGTAATAGCGAATAAAAAGCGCTGCTGCGAACCAGACAACAACGCCGATAATGGTCATAGAGATGTAGTTGTATTGGGTCATTATTATTATACCTCCAATACAATCAATATCGGCCTGTTCGCCCATATTGTCAAAATAGCCGGTTTTCTGCCGTTTTAGACGACGATATGCTTCACCGTGCCGATTTGGCGGGACAAAATAATATCATCTTCATTTGTCACCTTGAATTGGTGGCGCAACACATCTTTCTGTTTTGCCCAGAAGATGAGTTTGCCGAGCCGGACATAATGAATGATGATTTCTTCAATTTCCTTATTGGCAATTGCGGCATCGGGCCCATCAATATATTCGCGTTCCATCCCGGCTTTAAGTTGCTGATTGGTCTGGCTTTTGACACCCATAATATTCTTGTGGAACTGCTTGTATTTCTGCTCCAGAAAGTCGGACAGCTCAAATTTGCGCTCAATATCCATTTTGGGCAGGGTAACGACGACGAGCTGTTCTTCTTTGTGCTCTTTGAGTTTTTTGAACCCTTTTTCGTCTTTCAAATATTTCAACACGGCGGCGCGCACCTCTTCATCTAGCGAGCGCACGAAAATATTTTCTGCCGTACACTGCACCGTCACAAGGTCTGAGGCACGCCGTTGCTTGCCTTTGATTACGAATCTCGCATTTTTCAGAATATTCAGGTTTTCTTCGCTGGCACCGGCATCTTTGATTTCTTTCAGAAAAACCATGAATCGGTCGCGCACGCGCGCTTCGAACGCATCGCTATAGCTCGTCAATTCTTTTTCGGTTTCGAAAAGAAATGGTTTGATTTGTTCTTCAATGTCGACGGTTTCTTCACCGTCTTCAACTTCGGCTTCACTCATAACACATTACCCCCTGAACGCAGCGCCACCCGAAGACCGGCGGCGCGAACTCCGCCAAATAAACATTATCACAATAGCATTTTTTGGGATTTGGAAAAACCTCTTCGCGGCCCGCAATGGGTCAATAATGCGTGCGAGATGGGGTATTTTCATCGGAAATCCTTGAGTTTTCGCGTCTCTGCGGCGGTTTCTTTTTTACCACACTTGCCGCCATCAAAGGCGGGCGGCTTTGAAATCTGCCAGCATTTGTGTCCAGGCCTCGAAATGGGCAGGCGTCCAAATTTGCGCGCATCCGGCGGCGATCACGTCGCGGGTTATCTCAAAAAACACATCGAAATCAGCCTCAATGCCGTAGGGAATATGGCTCATGCGTGCACCGATAATGCGATTGGCGGCCGCGTCGCGGTCGGACAGATAGGTGGTGATAATCTCCAGCGTCGTGCGCATCATATTGGCCCGCAAACCCTCATCACTATCGAGCAGAAACAGGCCCTCATAAGCCGCATCATGGGCATAAAGCGCCTCATAAGCGGGCGTATAAGGGTCGCCCTGATGCTCGGCAAAATGTTCCAGGCTTTGCGTGATGAGGTCTGTCATAAGCTCTTTGGTCGGAATTTGCGTCATGATGGGGGAGTTTAGCCGCAAAAACGCGCGCAAGTTAAGCCCGCCCAAGTTGATAATGAGATGCAAACGCAGTTTTGTAGAATTATTCTAAAAAACCTTGATTTTGGCAGATAATCATTAGATAAGAAGGAGAGGGCGTCATTGGCCCCAAAAGGCCCGATTATTTTTATGGAGGTTGCGATGAAAGGCAATCCTGAAGTCATTAAACACCTGAATATAATACTGAAAAACGAGTTGACCGCGATCAACCAGTATTTTCTGCATGCGCGCATGTTGCGCGATTGGGGCTTTGAGGCGCTGGGCGAGAAGGTGTATCAGGAAAGCCTTGGCGAAATGCACCACGCCGATTACATCATCAACCGCGTTTTAATGCTTGAGGGGCTGCCCAATTTGCAGGATCTCGGCTCTTTGAAAATCGGGCAAAATGTGCCGGAAATGTTCGAGGCGGATCTGTCGGTTGAAATGCTCAACCAGTCATGCCTGAAAGAGGCCATCGCGCTGTGCGAAGCCGAAGCCGATTTCGTCACCCGCGATATTTTCATGAAAATTCTCGACGACACGGAAGAGCATATTGACTGGCTGGAAACCCAGCAGGGTCTGGTTGAAAAAACCGGTCTGCAAAACTATTTGCAGGAACAAATCGGCAAATCCGAGGGTGAGGGCTGAGGCGCGAAACCTATTCGCCGGGGCTCGATCTATTCGCCGGGGCTAAGAACAGCTTCGCCCGTCGCCCTATCCAGCATATTCAACATGGTTTCCATGCAGCGCCCGCATTGGGGTTGTGTGCCACAGGCTTTGTACACGTCTTGAGGCGCGCGACAGCCTTTTTCAATGGCACGGGTCACTTGTGTGTCGGTCAGCGCGTTGCAAATGCAAATATACATGGCTAAAACTCATCGCTCCCCAATTGCGAATGATTATCACTAACATAGGAAAATATGCCTCGCAAGCAAAATTCCTCCCTTCAAAAACCTGTCTGTCGGCGTGGGCGCGGCGTTTTCGCGCCGTATTTTTATTTTTGGAGGTCCGCCAAGCTTCCTGTACCCTTGTCGCCGGATATGTAAGCAATGCACGGAAAATTTCGGGGGCAAAAATCGCATGAGCAAGAAACCTGTATGTCTCATTTTGGGTGCCGGCGCCGGTATTGGCGGCAATGTCGGCAAGAAATTCGCAAAAGAGGGCTATCACACCGTGCTGGCCCGGCGCAGCGATGAAGAAGGGCTGAACAAATTGCTCGCCGACATTAATGACGCCGGCGGCAGTGCGGTCGGGCGGATGCTCAATGCGGTGGAAGAAGACGCCATTGAAAATCTGATTGCTGATATCGAGAATAACGAGGGCCCGATCGAGGTGGTGGTGTTCAATCTCGGCGCGCAATTCGGCGATCGAACGCTCGAGAACACCTCTTACAAGCTTTTCGAATTGGGTTGGCGTATGACGAGCTTTGCTCTCTTTCGTGTGGCGAAAACACTGGCGCCGATAATGGAAGCACGTGGTGGGGGCAAAATATTGGTCACCTCGGCAACCTCCGCAATGCGCGGCAATTCCGGCCAGCACGCCCATGCCGCAGCGATAGGCGGGAGGCGGTTATTGTGCCAGACGCTTAATGCTGAACTTTCCCCTAAAGGTATTCATATTTGTCATATTTATATAGATGCCATGATTGAGGCGCCTGACACCTTGGGCAGGCTTGTTGGGGAAGAGGCCTATGCACAGCTTCTCGCCGCAAAGGCAAACGGCAAAGATGAAATGGTCATTCCCGAGAAAGTTGCAGACACTTATTACCACATCGCCCACCAGCATCGCTCGGCCTGGACATCTGAAGTGGACATTCGCCCATTTACAGAACAACCCTGGTGGAACGATTGAACCATACCTCACGCTCACTTAAACGGGATGCATATTAATGATTGGCCAAGAATTTTCGAAAGCCCTCCTTGGCGTTTATAATGGCGAGCAATTCGGAGAGGCTTTCTTTAACCGACTACTTCCGACCGCGGAAAATCAGATGCAGAGCTATATTCTTGGCTCGTTACTGCAATTGGAGACCGAAGGAAAGTTAGTAATGCGGCCTTTAATGCTTAAGCTTGGCCTGCCGCTTGCCGACAATGAAAATGCGATGGCTGAGGGTGCATCGGCAGCGCAAGCTATGATGGACATGTCTTGGACAGATAAATTCGTCGCCATAGTCTCGATTATCCGCGAACACGGATTACCGCAATATGAGGCACTTGCCGGCATGGTGTCGGCGGAGGAAGAAAAAGCTGCGCATGACTTAGCTTTGTTCATGGGCGAGCACGAGCGCGTTATTTTAGCGGCGGCTGAAAATATGGTGGCAGGAAAAAAAGACCCGATGGCACCTTTAGCGAAATTTTTAAACTTCCCGTTGGTCGCGCCGCATTAACCGCCGAGAAAATTGCGGATGACATAATTGGTGGTCGTCCGGGCAACCAGCTTTTCGCTTTCATCCTTCAAATCGGCAAGCAGAGTGAAATCAAAACGGCCATCCTTGTCGAGCGTGTCGTTCATCTCATCGGCTTGGGCTTGCGAAAATTGCGTTTCGGCGGTGACAGAAGAAAATGCCGGCGCCTTGAACTCAATTTTCAGATCACGCACCACTGGCTGGAATTTTTTAGGCTTCGCGAGGTGTACCATCGGTACCAGACCACCTAAAAATTCACCGCCAGCGAACAAATAAGCCGCGTGCATCATCTTAAGGTGGTTTTCGGTTTCCGGTCCCAGCGACATGCGAACCTTAAAGGTTTCATGCGCCTCCAGAATTTCAAGATGGGCGTTTGCGTAAAGGCTGTAATTGGCGCGAATATCCGCCGCCATTTTTTTAAGATCCATGGAACTTACTCGGCTGCCTGTTGAACGGCGGCGGAGGATGACTTCACCAGCCTGCCCGGCAGAGCACCGGTCGCCACCCCATTTTCAAAGATTTTCTCACCGGACACAAAAGTTGCCACCAGCCCGTCGGCATTTTGCACGAAACGGCTGCCGCCGCCAGGAAGGTCATCCACCATATGCGGGGTCTTCAGGCGCAGATTGTCGAAATCAATAATATTGATATCGGCCTTCATGCCTTCTGCCAGTGTCCCACGGTCGGTGAAAGAGAAGAACTCGGCAGGTTCGCGTGTGATTTTTCTGATACCGTCTTCCAGCGAAAACAGTTTTTCGTCAAACACCCATTTGGTGAGCACAAACAAATTGGCGCTGGTGTCGCATATTGACCCGACATGCGCGCCGCCATCGCCCAGTGCTTCCACCGTATGCGGGTGTTTCAGCAATTCGGCAATTTTGTCCTTCGACTTGCTGGTTGCAGGAATATAGATCAAATTCTGGCTATCGTTTTGAGCCAAGAAATCATACAGCCATTCTTCCGGGTCACGCCCTTCGGTTTCGGCACGGGCGGCAACCGAATTTTCGTTTTGCGGTAGATATTCGATGGGGTTTTCCATCGGATACATGGCCCCGAAATTGGTCGACAAAAGCTGCACGAAAATATGCGGATTGTCATTTTCTTCGGCCAGAATCTGTGCCTTGCGTGCCGGGTCTTTCAGCTTGGCAGCACGTTCGGCCGGCGGCAGATCGGCGACCGCCACATAGCTGGGGCGTTTGTAAAACGGGCTCATGGTTGCGATATGTCCCATTAAAATACCAATCGGGCGCGAAATAACCTGGCCGCGAATATCGAGCCCTTCGGCCTGTGCGGTTTCGATGCGCTTCAGCTGGTCACGCCACAAATCCGGATTTTCGTTCATCCCCGCGCTGGGATTTTCAATCGGGATGAGGGTAAATGTGCCCTTGGCGCCGGTTTTCCGGCTGGTTTCGCGCAAAATGTCAAATTCTTCTTCGGCATCCTCCCAATCAGAAATAAACTGCATGACATGGCCATGCGCGCCATCAAGGGCTGTGCCCAATGCTTTCATCTCGGACGCCGCTGCCGCAAATGTCGGTACATTTTGGCCGGAACTGCTGAGATGCAGCAAGGTGCGCGAACTGGACAAACCAATGGCCCCGGCCTTCAGGCTTTCACCGATGATTTGCTTCATCCGGTCGATATCTTCGTGCGTTGCGGCCTCGCGCTTCACTCCGCGCTCGCCCATTACATAAACACGCAATGGTCCGTGCGGTAAAAACACGGCGATATCAATATCGCGCTCGATGGCGTCCAGTGTCTGCAAATATTCGGGGAAACTTTCCCATGTCCACGGAATGCCCGCCGCCAGCGCCGTGCCCGGTATCTCCTCGACACCTTCCATCAATTGTACCAAAGTTTCGCGATCTTCCGGACGACACGGCGCAAAGCCGACGCCGCAATTGCCGACCACAACCGTGGTCGTGCCCAGATTGGAAGAGGGCCTCAGGTGCCGGTCCCAGGTTGCCTGACCGTCATAATGGGTGTGAACGTCAACAAATCCGGGTGTTACAGATTTGCCGGAGGCGTCAAATTCCTCACGCGCATTCTCGGAAATTACCGGTTCTATCTTGGCAATCTTGCCGTCGCGCACGCCAATATCGGCAATGCGTGCCGAGGCGCCTGTGCCGTCATAAACCAGCCCGTTGCGAATAATCAGATCATAGCTCATTGCTTACTCCCATTTTCCTAAACGTTAAACCGAGCCTGCAAGCATATGCAAATGAAACCCTATTTCGACACGGTGCGAAATCCGATATGGCTGGTCGGCAGACCGGCTTCTTGGGCTTGGCGCGCCGCGGCGCGATAGCGGCGACAAAAATTCGGCGCACATAAAAACGACCCGCCCTTGATGGTATAAACCGTTTCCAGATCGGTTTGGGCGGCCACGGTGTCGGTCCATTCCCACACATTGCCAATCATGTCATAGAGGCCAAACGCATTGGCCGGAAAACAGCCGACCGGCGACCGCTTGGCATAGCCGTCGGCTTGCGTGTTCTGGATGGGGAAGGTGCCCTGCCATGTATTTGCCATCTCGACACCGCCGGGCGCGCGTTCGTCACCCCAGACATATTTGGTGTCAGCTCCTGCATTTGCGGCATATTCCCACTCGGTCTCGTTGGGCAGGCGGCGACCGGCCCAGGCGGCATAGGCGCGCGCATCATTAAAAGACACTTGCACCACCGGCTCATATGGGCGGGTCTTTGCAGTCATTATGGGGTTTCCGGGTCCTTCGGGGGTGCGCCAACTGGCACCTTCCACAAAATGCCACCAGCTTGGGTTTTCAAGCGTGGGAGGACGAAACACCACCCCGCCCGACTGCTCAAAGCCGGGTTGGAGGCGTTCGGCATCCGTGACATAGCCGGTCGCTTCAACAAATTTTGAAAATTCGGCATTGGTCACTTCCGTTGCATCAATGTCGAAGGATAAAACTTTCACGATGCGCGGTGGGCCTTCTTCCCCATAGACAGGGTGCGCGCCCATGGTGAAGCTGCCGGTGGGCAATGCAATTTTGCGTGAAACTGTCTGGCCGGTGCTCTCACACTCGGCCTGTTCTTCAGCCTGTACCAAAGCAGTTTCTTCTTCGCGCTCACAAGCAGCCAGTAAAATGCCTACGAGACCAATGGTGGCACATGCGTTTAAGGCTTGCTGTAATTTCGCCCGCTTTGTAATGAGCGTCGTCACGAGCCCTGATTAAATTTCGGTTCGCGTTTTTCAAGAAAGGCAAGCATGCCTTCCTTCGCGTCCGGCGTGCCTTGCGTGAGGTGCACCGCCGCGCGCTCGTCTTCTATCGATTGCTCAAGTGTTTTGGCCTCGAAACCGACCAGCGTATCCAACATGCCCTTGACGGCCAAACGCGGCTGTTTGGCGAGTTCTTCACCAAGCTCCTGCGACCGTTTTTTGAGATCTCCAAGCGGGCAGATTTCGCCCACCAAACCAATCCTCAAGGCTTCATCTGCGTCAATCATGCGACCGCGTAAAATCATATCTATTGCCGCGTCACGCCCGACCACCCGCGGCAGGCGCGCCGATCCACCCCAGGCCGGCACGGTTCCCAAATCCATTTCCGGCAGGCCGATTTTGGCATCGTCCGCCGCCGCAATCCGGAAGTGGCACGCCAGTGGCAATTCGAGCCCGCCACCCAGACAATATCCGAACAATGTGGCGATAGAGGGTTTACCCAAATTTTCGATCTGGCTCAAAACCCGCAAGCGTTGGTCGAGAACAGCATCGAAAGAGCCTTTTTTTTCGACCCCTTCGCCCCATTGTTTGAGGTTCATGCCGACGGAAAAATGTTCCTCGCCCGCGGCGGTAAAAACCAGCGCACGCACATTGTCGTCGTCACCCAGCTCGGGCAGCGCAGCTTCCAGCGCGTCCATATATTCGAGGGTCATCCGATTATAGGGCGCGTCATTATTGGAGATCGTCGCAACATTATTTTTGATGCTTATTGTGATCGGATCCATCGAGCTTTCCTCGCGTGTCAGGATTGGTTGTTCAGTACACCCAGCATTAACGCCAGCATTGCCTCGCGCGCTTCGCTGATGCTGAGGCTCTGGTGGTGGCGGAGCCGATGCCATATGTCGAAAGAGGCCGCCGCGTGCACGGCTTCGCGCCGGGCATCCGGCAGGGCCTGCAGTTCAGGCACCCATTTTTCCAGATGCTTGCGCAATCGGCGCTGATTGCGCGCCCAGTTATTTTGCAACGCCTTTGACTGCCACATTTGGAACTGTGTGCTCAGCATGGGCCGCTTCAAACGCTCAAAGGCATTCGACAATACGTCGATATAGTCAGACAGGCGTGCCTCAATATCACCATCGGGCCTGGGCAAAAGAAACAAATGTTCGTAATGTTGGCGTGCCTGCTGGTCGACGGCTTCCAGAAGTGCGTCCATATCCTCGAAATGCCGAAAAAAAGACCGCAGGCCTACGCCGGCTTCTTCGGCTATTTGCTTGGCCGTCGGTGACAAATTGCCATTTTCGAGCAGTGTCAGCGTCGCCGTGATAATCGCGGCGCGGCTGCGCGCGCTGCGCTTGCGGCGACCGTCAATACTTTCTATCTGCGCTTCTTCATTCATCATGATCTGCTTAGTTTGGCCAGTAGATGAACTCATCGTCAAGTGTCGGTTGATCGGCCAGCGATTTGTCGATCCAGATGGGAATTTCCACATTGGACGGCCACATCGGGTCGGCCTGCCGGTTGTTATGGGCGTCGAGCAATCTGCTCAGCTCGGCCACTTTATCGCCGCGTGTCGCACTTAGATCGCTTTTCTCGAAAGGGTCTTGCGCGAGATTGAACAAACGGACCATTTCCGGGCTGGCACTGCGCTGCATTTTCCAGCCATCCGACAGAATTGCCTGATAATGGCCTTCGCGCCAAATGAGGCTATCGTGCGGGCGCGCCGTGATCTGCCCGCTCAGATGTGGCAGCAGATTGACCCCGTCAATCAATTCGGCCTGTGGGCTCAGCGATGCCGCGCCCAGCGCGGTGGGCATAATGTCCAGATGCGATATGGCATGCGGATAGGTAGTGCCGCCCTTCAGCCGGTTTGGCCAGCGCATCACGAAAGGCACATGGGTGCCGCCTTCGAAAAAGCTCAACTTCCAGCCGCGATAGGGCTTGTTGATGTCGGGCATGCCAATATAGTTTGCGCCGCCATTATCACTGGTGAAAATAATCAGCGTGTTGTCGTCGATTCCGTTATCTTTCAGTGCCTGCACGACACGACCAACACTGCGGTCGACGGCGCGTATCATGCCGGCATAGACGCGGGTGCGGTGATTGGGGAAGTTGTCCCCGACCGCTTCAAAATCCTGCCGGGTTGCCTGTAAAGGTGTGTGAATGCCCCAATGCGCCAGATAGAGGAAAAACGGCTGGTCTTTATTGGCGGCAATCGCTTTAACCGCCTCGTCGGTGAAATAATCGGTCAGATAGCCGTCGGGTTCGAAGCGGTCGCTATCGTTGAAACTGACGGCGTAGCTCATTATCTCCCATTGTACCTTGTCTAGAACGGCAAACTCATTGCGGGCATTCGCGACGTCGGGGCTGTCGACAGGCAGATAAAGCCCACCCTCCATCATCAGACTTTCGTCAAACCCTTGCGCCACGGGACGCAAAAGCGGGTCCCGACCTAAATGCCATTTGCCGATATGCAGGGTGCGATAGCCACTTTGCCGCAATTCTTCGGCCAGCGTTATTTCTTCCGGCGGCAGGCCGCGCGCCTCAAATGGTAAATCATTGCCCGTGGTGTCTTCTTGGCTTTCGGGAAAGCGGAACTTGCGCGGCATCGGGTCAACATGGGTGAGTTGTCGCAGGATCGGGGCAAAAGCACTTGGCGCGGGCGTAAATTCAAACCCAAAGCGCGTCGAATAACGCCCCGTCAGAAGCATGGCGCGCGAGGTTGAGCACACGGCGCTGCCGGCATAGCCATTGGCAAATAAAACGCCCTCATCGGCTAGCGCATCAATATGCGGTGTCTCGATCAGCCCACCGCCATACATGCTCACATCGTTGAACCCCATATCGTCCGTCAGAATGACGACAATATTGGGCGGCCTCTCGCCATTGCCCTGCCAAGTACGGCCATCTTCCCAATTCACCGGCCGGTTGGGTTCGGACGAAAGAGCCATGCGCTGAGCAAAACCGACCGCGGCAATGATGATGTTGGAAGGGTTAATATAAGCCAGTG
>Ga0213866_10003021_pt1 | contig 11580 bp, 10 predicted proteins | sample PICome_11_FD_160079 | JGI IMG/M metagenome (GOLD analysis project Ga0213866, IMG submission 160079) | Coastal seawater microbial communities near Pivers Island, North Carolina, United States - PICO284 | ecosystem: Environmental > Aquatic > Marine > Coastal | place: USA: North Carolina... | reverse complement strand
ACCAACACCAAGTCCAAGCATAATAATCATAATAGGCTCAATCATATCAACCATTGTGTCCACTGCAGTTGTAACCTCTCTTTGATAGAAACGTGAAAGCGTCTGCAAAATTGAACCTAAATTACCCGTCTCTTCTCCAACCTTAATCATCTGAATTAAAATATTTGGAAACTCTTCATGTTTCGCAAAGGCATCAGAAACTGGCATACCTGCTTTTACATCCTCTAAAGAATCTTCAATTGCATTTTTAAACAACTCATTATCAACAACATCGCGAGTAAGCTCAAGAGCTTTAATCATTGGAATACCTGAAGCAAGCATCGTATTCATGTTGTCTGAAAGACGAGACAGATAAAGTTTTCTATACAAATTACCAACATAAGGAATACTCAACTTCACACTATCAAACGCTTCTCTACCCGCCTTTGTTCGTGTAAATCTAAACCCAAAGAATCCACCAACTACAACAAAAATCAGAATCCACAAGCCGTAATTAACAAAGAAATCTGAAATACCAATAACGATTTTTGTGTACACAGGAATTTCTTGTCCTGAGTCTAAAAGAATTTGAGAAATTTTTGGGATAACAATTGTAAGCATCAAAACCATAACTGATACGAAGGTGAAGATAACAAAAGCTGGGTAAATTAATGCATTTTTTGCTTTTGAAGTTACTTCGTATGTTCTATCTAAATAGTCAGCAAGGAAGATGAATGTTTCGTCTAGTCGCCCTGATTCCTCTCCAGCCTTCACCATACTCACATAAAAAGTTGAGAAAATATCAGGATGCTTTGAAAGCGCATCAGAAATTGAACTACCTCCTTGAAGTGCCTCAGCAACTTCTGCTAAATGTCTTCCTAGTTTTGGATTTTCAATTTCAGTCGAAAGGAGTCTGAAGATTCTAAGCGCCGAAACTTGAGCCTCAAACAAGGTAGCCATTTGTCTTGAAAGAATAACAATATCTTTATTTTTTACTCTCTCTAGAAAAGTAATGCTCATGTTCAAACCACTTCCATTTTCTTTCACTGGCTTTATGCCAGAAATTACAAAGCCTCTTCTTTGAAGTGAACTAATAGCGACATCCACTGAAACAGCTTCAATCGTTCCCTCTTTTTCACTTCCTGCTTTATCGACAGCTTTGTATACAAATAATGGCATAACGTATATTTACAGTCTAAATTGTATCACGAACACAGGATGAGTATATATATTAGTGCACACTTTTTAGATTTAAAAAGTAAGATTTAAGATAAAAGGTCGAAAGCTTTGCTTTCGACCTTTTTCAAGGTAATTTATTAAACTCTAAATTAACTTCTCGAGCATATTAGGTCGAAGAGAATAAGCATAAGCATTTTCTACAGTAATCTCTCCTTTTCGAACCAAATCAGCAAGAGATCTGTTCATCTCAATCATTCCGTGTTGCATCCCAGTTTCAATCATTGTGTCAATTTCATGAGTTCTCTTTTCTCTAATTAGATTTGAAACAGCTGGAGTATTAATAAGAAGCTCAAACGCTGGAATAAGACCTCCCGAAATTCTTGGAATTAGACGCTGAGAGAAAATTCCCATAAGCGAACTCGCTAACTGTAATCTAATTTGATCTTGTTGTTCTGATGGAAATGAATCAATAATTCTATCTATTGTCTGTGAGGCATTGTTTGTATGTAAAGTAGAAAAAACTAAGTGACCAGTTTCAGCTGCTGTTACTGCTGAGGCAATTGTTTCTTTTGTTCTCATCTCACCGACTAAAATAACATCTACGTCTTGCCTGAAAGTTCCAATAAGACCTGTGTAAAAATCATCCGTATCAATAGGCACTTCTCTCTGATCAATTATTGATTTTTTTTGTTGATACACATATTCAATTGGATGCTCGATTGTAATGATATGTTCTGCTCTCTCTTGGTTAATCATCTCAATCATTGCCGCAAGAGTTGTTGTTTTACCTTGCCCAACAGGCCCAACTACTAGAAAAAAACCTTGCTTCTTTCTTGCAAATTCAGCAACCTGCTCTGGAATATTCAACTCATTTAATGAACGTATAGTGTTTGGAATGAGACGCATTACAACTCCTACTTGTCCTTGTTGTATAAAAGCATTACCACGGAAACGTGAACCTTCAGTATACTGATAAGCAAAGTCTAATTCTTTTTTATCCTCAAATTGTTTATACAACTCAGGAGTAATTAATTCCTTTAACAAGTCTCGAATTATTGAATCAGTCAAAACTGGCTCTTGAATTAAAGGTATTAATTCCCCATTTATTCTAACTGTAGGATAAGAACCTACTGAAAGATGTAAGTCTGAACCAACTTGAGAAATTACCTTTTTAATAAGTTCTTCTATAATTTGTTTTGATGCCATACTGAATTTTATTAAATTTATTTTTTAGAAGAATATATTTCTTGAACTCTACCAACGACCCCAGAAGGCGTTGTATCTGCCTTGATGATATAACCATCGATGTTATATTTCATCGCCTCATCAATATCGCTTTGTTGACTTTGATTACTCAAAACTATAATCAATGCTTCTTCTGCAATTTTTTCTTCATGAATAATTTTCAAAAGTGCCGGACCATCGATGTCTGGCATTATCATGTCTAGCATCAAAATATTTGGTTTCTCTCCATCACGTAACATCTGCAAGCATTCTTCTGAACTTGTAGTTGTTACAACTTCGTATCCTTTAGTTTCAAATTTTGTTTTATACATTTCTAAAAGAAACGTATCGTCATCGAGCAACATTACTTTCATTTTTTTCTCGTTAGTCTCTTCAGTCATAATTTCAGTATATCATAATTGTAATACGGAGAGAGAATTAGTAAATAGTAAATAGTTTGTAGTTAGTAGTGAAAAGATACACCCTTCGGGCGCATCTTTTCTACCGACCATCGACTACCCACTACTTACTACAAATTATTCACCTCTTCAAACGGAATTCTTTTTTCCATTGCTTTAATCAAAGCATGCTCTTTCATAGTAATCATTCCTTTTCGTCTCGCTTCATCATAAATTTTAGATTCAACAGGATTACTCAAGATAATATTTTCAATATCACGGTCCATTTCAAACATTTCAAACACAGCTTCACGACCTCTTGTTCCATTAGGACACTCTGGAGTTGGTTTTATTTTCATAACTTCAGTGGCATTAGGGAGCATAACTTTAAACTCTTCTGGCAAATCATTAAACTGATTATCGATAATTGCCTTCATACTTCCTTCAATTGGAACTGCCTCACCCGAACCTGGACACAGTTTTCGAACCAATCTTTGTGCAACACCTAAAACTAAAGTAGGTGCAATAAGATAAGGATCAACGCCCATATCAATAAGTCGAGGTACAATTCCAGCTGCAGTATTGGTGTGAATTGTTGAGAAAACTAAGTGACCTGTCAGTGAGGCTTGAATAGCAAGCTTTGCAGTTTCCGCATCTCGAATCTCACCAACCATTATGATGTCTGGGTCCTGTCGCAAAGTAGTTCTAAGTCCATTTGCGAAAGTGTATCCAATATCAGAACGAATCTGTGACTGACTAACTCCAGGAATACTGTACTCAACAGGCTCTTCAAGTGAGAGTACATTATTTTTTTCCTTATCAATCGCACCTAAAATAGAGTAAAGTGTTGTTGTTTTTCCAGAACCTGTAGGACCAGAAATCAAAATCATTCCGTAAGGCCTATCTATAGCTTTTTTAACCATCCCTAAATATCTTTCTGAAAGACCAATCTCTTCAATTTTCTTAACACCTTTTTCTTGATCCAAAATACGCATTACGACTTTTTCTCCGTAATAAGATGGAAAAGTAGAAACACGAAAGTCAATTTTTCGACTATCAATCTTGGCTGAGAAACGCCCATCTTGCGGCTTTCTCTTTTCATCTAATTTCATCTTTGCCAAAATTTTAATTCGAGCAACAACGGCAGGATGAACTTTCGCAGGCAAAAGCAGACTTGTAATCAAAGTCCCATCAACTCGAAACCGAACACGAACTCTGTCTCTCATGTGCTCGATATGAACATCAGAAGCATTACCTTCAACGGCGTATCTTAATATTGTTGCAACAATCTTTGTTACCGGAGCATCTTCAATAATTTGTGTCTCACTTCCCTCCTCCTTTTCCGTCGCAATATCCATGTCCTCTTCAGAGAGGTCAGACTGCATTTCATCAAGTGCTTTTGTAACCTGACCAGAAAGTCCTTTATAGACTTCAAGAACTTTTTTAAAATCTTCTTCTGATATCAAGAAAATTTTATATGGAAGATCTGCTTTTGAAGAAATGAAATTCAAAGCATCCCGAGCCTCAATATCGTTTGGATCGACAAACCCGACCTCTAAAAAACCTTCTTTTATTGCAATCGGTGCAAACTTGTAATGCAAAGCAGACTCCTCAGGAATATATTTTAAAATATCAAATGGAACGTCCACGTTGTCCAAGTCTTTAACTGGAACATTATAGTACTCACCTTTTGCATTCAGAAGTGCATCAGGTTCCATACCTCTTTTAACAAGCGCGTCATCTACAGATATGCCCGACTTACGAACTTCTTCTGTTACAGCAGTAACATCTTTATTATCAATCACCTTTTTGTCGGCTAAAAATTCAAGAATGCTCATATTTTTTAAAATTATAGAACTGGCTCTGAAGTTGAATCCGCATTATCACTCTGGCTATTTGAACTGGCTGAACTAGCTGGCGTTTCAGTAGTTCCGTCTTCAACTCCGACTGGTGCAAACGGATTAAATCTTCCAACTGGTTCTGGATCAATTTCTTGACTTCTGTCTTTCAGACTTAAATAAACTTCATCATCAAATAATGATGCGTCTAATTTGATCGTATCAATCACACGTAGCGCGGTAACAATTTCTGCTCCCAAAACTTCAGCTGAAGTTCTTTCTGTACTTAAAACGTTACTTGTAAGTAAATCATCTTGAACAGGATCTCCAGAGAAGAATACTTTGTAACCACCGAAACAGACCGCAATTACTACTACTCCTATTATTATGTTTTTAATGTTATGTGACATATTTTGATTTTATTTACCTTAACCAATATGTATCCAATACGACCTCAAAATCGTAGAAGATATTTTCAGTACCAGCACCTCCAATTGAAAGCGTCCTAATATCCACAACTCTGAGCGAATTTTCAAGATCCTCCATTAATGCTTTAAACGTATCGTAAGTTGCTGAAACTGAGAATCCTAAAGTGATTGTTCCAACTGAAGAAGTGTTATCTATTACACTATTGTCAACGAAATCATCAGTCTGATCTCCTTCGGCACTACTTTCACTTTCAATTGAAATGTCTCTGATTGCAATTCCAAAAGTTTCAGAAATATTATTAATATCAAGAATTAAACGAACGTTATCAACTGTGTCAGGAATAAGTTTTTGTAACTGTTCTTTATCTTCCTCACTAATCTGATTAAATTCTTCATGTAATTGTACACGCTTTCGCTCAAGTTCTTTAGCGAGTCGAAGCGTTGCTTCATTATCTTCTCTTTCAAACTTCAACTCTTTAATTCTTTCGTATTGAGGATCAATAACTACAAAAAATATTCCGACTGAAACTAGTATTAAAATAAATGGTAGCCATTTTTTCATAATTAAAATGTTATTCCTGAGTTATCTGGTGTAACGGTTTTTGGTGTCGTAGTTGGAGTTACAACCTCTTCTTCAGCAGTTGTATCACTATCTGATTTATTAAAGTCTAAAACTCCTTCGCTTTCTACTGCATCAAATATATTGCCAGAATTTCCTTCCTCGCCCAACTGCAAATTTCTTCTGTAAAGTACTAGCTTCGGATCAACTGTCGCCTCAAACGAAAATCCTACATTATCTTCCTCATCTACTTGCAAATCAGTGAACAGTACGTCTTTTAGAAATCCTGTTTCTCCGAATGAGTCTGACTGCAAAACAATAGAAGCAAATCCGCTAGCAATTCCTGATGCATTAACTTTCACATTACCTTCAGCACCATCTGAAAACTCAAAATTTTCAAACGCCACTGTTTGCAAAGTGTATTCTTCGAGTAGTGCAAATATTACCGATGGAGACAAGTGAGAATCTAAAATCTCCCTAGCAGATCTTATTCGATCGCTTAGTCTTGTTGCTTCATCAACAAATTCAGGCTCAAAAGAATCACGAGTTTTTTCTAGTGAAGCAAACTGCGCCTTAATTTGTTGTTCCAAACTTAACTTATACATATATACTCCGACACCAAATGCAATCACAAGAAGAAGTATAACTACAGACAACAAAGAAAAAACTCCCATGCCATCATGTCGTCTTGAAACTACACCAGGTCTTTCCTGAGCTTCGATTGGTTTTTTTGGAATGAAAGAAGTTTTAAATTTTGTTTCCATAATCAATATAATTATATATGTAAATAAAATAAGTGCCAGAAGAATATGTGGAGAGGCGTTGATAAGAGTGGTAAGTGAGTAGTTAATAGTGAGTAGTGAGTAGTTAATAGTAAATAGTTAATAGTGAGTAGTGAAAAGATGCGCCCGAAGGGAGCATCTTTTCACTACTTCACTGACTACTTACTAATTACTACTCACTAATTACTATTTACTCCATCTCCTGAAGCTTCCTCAAAGCCAAACCAATTGCACCACTAAAAGCAAACCCTGTTTTCTTTAAAACCTCTTGCAAAAATGCAGGTGTCTCAACACGAGAAAAAGGATCTCCAGGAACTGTCTCAATTCCAAATCTCTCACCGGCTTGTTCAATAACACCATGCAACAAGACTCCCCCACCAACCATAATTACTTTTGCAACATTCTTATTATATTTTCTTTGGTAGTTTAAAAGAACGCTATTAGCCTCACTAAAAAGCGGGGATAAAACTAAATCCGCAATTTTTGCAATATTTTGATCTTGCACCTCAGAATTTCTTCCATGATTTCGTTTTAGCTTTTCGGCAACGTCCATTGAAACATTCATTGCTTTTGAAATATTTATTGTAATGTCTTGCGAGCCACGATTGACCATATGTGAATCACGAACGATTCCTCTTTCAACAATATAAAGTTTAGTAGCACCTGCGCCCATATCAAAAATCATAACTGGCGCATTATCACCATGCTCAAGTGTCGCTCTAATCGCACTAAACATCTCAATCTCAAAAAAACTAGCTTGAAGCTGAGAGCCCGTAACAATAGACGCGTAAGTATTTAAAACATCATTGTGAATTGCAACAACAAGTATCTCGACTAAATTTTGTTCTCCTTCTGGTTTTTCTTTATTATCTTCTGCACTACTAATTTCCGGAATCACAAACCAATCGAGTGTAACCTCTGAAATTGGTACTGGGATATATTTTCTTGCTTCAATCGGAATCATTTGTTCCATCTGTTTCCTTTCCATCTCAGGCATCTTAATTAGAGAAACCATACTTGATCGCATTGGAATACAAAGTGCAGAATCCATCGTTGTTACATTTGCTTCTTTTAATACATCGCCGAGCGCCTCTACAATTTTTTCAGCAGGAAGTTTTGTTGCACGCCCTATCTCAATTCCTGCATACGGCCCAAGTGCAAGCTCACCATAAGTTTCCAAAACAGCTTTACCTTTTCTTCTACGAAGTTGCACAACTTTTATTGAAGCTGCTCCTATATCAATTCCAAGGACACTGTCCCCTTTATTGTCTCCAAAAGATTTAAAGAAATTACCAAACATGTTTATGGGTATTTATACAAAACATTATATCATCCCTTTAGTTTTTTATTATAGTTAATAACCCCACACTAATTTAATATTTCTTTAGGCTCTCTTCATACAGTTTGTTGTAACCTTACTAAATGAAATTTTTGCAATTCATTCTGTATTTAATATTTCCAAAAGATAAAACTGTCCGATATTTGGAAAAGTTGTCGATTAGTGAATTATACTCGCTACTCAATAAATCTGCAGATTCTTTAAATCAGGAATTCTTTTCCCTATTCATGTATCGTGATCGCAATATTCAAACAATTGTTCATCAGATAAAATACTCTGCTAACCAATATTTTATTGATATTTGTTCTATATATATGTATGAGCAAATAATTGATGACCTTAATGACTTAGAACTATTCCAGAATTTCACGAATCCAATTATAATTCCCGTCCCTCTAGCAAAGAAAAAAGAAAAAGAGCGAGGCTTTAATCAGTGCGAGTTGTTGGTGAAATCAATAGAAAAGATAGATTCAAACAATATATTTGAGTATCAATACAAAAGCGTAATTAAAACTGTTGAGACAAAAAGCCAAACTAAAACCAAAAACAAAAAGGAGCGATTGAAAAATGTCCGAAATTGCTTCGCAATTTCGGACCCATCAAAAATAGAGTCCCGAAACATCATCCTCATCGACGACGTATGGACAACAGGTCAAACTCTTTCTGAAATTAAAAAGACTCTCCTAAAAGCAGGCGCCAGACAAGTAATCGCTTACACAATCGCACATTAGAAAAATCCTGAATTTTATGATACATTTTACGCACTGAGGAGCACAACAAAAGAATCCTCAAGAGTGAAATATCAAACGGAGAGTTGGCTGAGTGGTCGAAAGCGCTTCACTGCTAACGAAGTAAGGGTTTATAGCCCTTCGAGGGTTCGAATCCCTCACTCTCCGCAAACAAAACTCCAAAAAGCACAGCTTTTTGGAGTTATTGTTTTGCGAGAGAGTGAGGGATTCGAAAGACGGAGGCGCAGGGCCCCTGTGTCTGTAGCAGAGCGGAAGACCTGGGATAGCCGAGTTGGGGTCGAGAGTACTTAGGCTTTTGGAGTGATATGAAGCATTACGAACAAAAGACTTAGTAACTCGTGACCGAATCCTCTGTCCGCACTTTAGAGCTAGCACTAGACACTATGTTTCGAGCTGGTTTTATTTATAATAAAAACATGAAGAAACTGATTGATTCAATTGGACCGTTTGCTTTGTATGAGGATGGGGAAAAGTCTTGGATTGAGAACACAATGACAAAAGACGAACATGCTGCATTCATTAAGAAGCAAGAAGCTTTATTGCCTGGGATCGTTAACAAAGCTGAAACAGAAATGTCAGAGTTAATTTCAAATCTACTGAAGCAAGATATGTTTTTAAACTTGCGGTGGGCTTTTGATGAGTTTTTTTCGATGAGACTTAATGTCACCATTAATCACAAAGGCAAAGAATCTGCTATGGGACAAGATGAAGCGAATACACAATATTTTGTGTTATTTTTGCAAAACATATTAGCAAAATACGGCAGAGGAAAAATTGAGCAGTTTGATAAAGCCAAATATGACGAGTTGAGGGAAAAATTTTATGAGCTCAATGGTACTTTTAGCTATATTAAGCACACTGAAATATTTTCGGACAAAACTAGGAATAGAGACGACCTTAGGCAGTATGTTTTGTACTTGAATGAAAACGGGCATGTTCGAGGGGAGTGTTATCCAAGGCATGCGTTGGAGACACTTGAAGTTTTGTTAAATAGTTCTAGTTTGGTATTTAAGAAAAAGACTGGAGTGTCAGTTGCTGAATATATATCGGGACTTAAGAAGATGGAATTAGCTGGAGGTACAATTTCTAATTCTATAATGGGGAAACTTCATGATTTATGGAAAGAGACAACAAGTGAAGAGTATTTTGATAAGTTCCAGGACTTTGAAGAATATAGAAAAGAAATTCAGCAAAAAAGTGAACGTGAAATATTCAACAACCTAGACATCTTTGATGTCATTAAAAATACAGGATGGAATGAAAGTTTTGTGAAAGAACTATCATGGGACGTCGACCAGTTGAATGTGTCAGATATTAAGTTTACTAGACAAGAATTCCTGAAAGAACCAAAGATTGCCCAAAAGCCGTTTTTTAATTCATATGGCCGCTACTTCAATTTTGATCCAATGTTCTATGACTACGAATACAAAGTCTTGTGGAAGTTTTTACAAACAAAGTTGACTGAAAAGGAAAATACTTTATGGAATAAGAACAGAGCAAAGTCTTTTGAGGATTTTGTAGTTAAAACAACAAAAAAATGTTTTAACTCTAAAGGAGAGAGTTTTCAAAACTTATATTATGCAAATGAAGACGGTCAGCCTGTAGAAGTAGATGCGCTATATGTGAATGGCTCCGATGTATACTTAATTGAAAGCAAATCAGCTCTTATGGTTAGTAAAGGTGGTGAGACGTATGATGATAAATATAAGACTTATATTAAGAATTATATTGAAAAAGCTCGCGACCAATTAGAAAAGGTGCAAACTGCAGTTGCAGCAAAGAAGTCAGTTTCACTATATGAAGATCCTAACTTTCGTAAGCACACAATAGACCTTACAAATAAACAAAATCTTTGGACCATCTGTGTGACTTTAGAACAATTAGGCTCGTTTACTTCTGACCTAAAGAAAATGATTGGAAAAAGGACTAAGATGCTCGTTTTCTCAATTTATGATTATTTAGTGTTTGGAGATTTGTTTCGCTCAGATAAAGCGTTTAAAGAATATTTGGTGTCTAGGTTGAAGGCTCAGGATTCAAGCTTTGGTTTTGATGATGAGCTTGACCATCTCGGACTTTTTATTGCTCGAGGGGATTATGTTCGGTACTTAGAAAGTTTTGCAGTAAAAGGTGCTGAAAACTGGAACTATGGTTATAGAGATATGATTGATAAATATTATCATACCTTGATACAGATAGATTTGTCTGAAGCAAAATCATTTCTTGAGTCTTCTGAGATGAGCAGACTCAGGACCAAGAAAGGGAAACTGTCTGGAAATGAAAAGTGTTATTGTCTAAGCGGTAAAAAAATGAAGAAGTGTGACCATTCCTAGTATTGGATTAAGTATGGTTGTTTTCTAGAAATAAACTCAACGCTCGAGACACTATAAAACCAACCTTGAAATATCATTGAAACGGTCAAACAGGGCTTGGTATTATACGGTTCTAACTTGAGACCGCTCGCAAACAAAACTCCAAAAGCACAGCTTCTTGGGATTTTGTTTTCAATCTTTGACCCAAAAATCTCCCCATAGTCCCCCGCCCCACTTTTTGCTATAGTTTCTCAACACCATGAACAAAAAAGACGCGACCAGAAAACCAACACTCGTAACACTACTGAAGAAATATCCTAAATCAGTCTTTTTTCTTGCACTCTCCGTTTTTTTAGCAAACGTCTTTTATTTGATTGTTCCAAAGTTAATATCAACCGGAATTGATTCTTATGTAGAAAAAAACTTAGTTGGAAATACTTTCTATATTCAATTCGCACTTGTAGCAATTGGGATGCTAGTATTCACATATTTACAAAGTGTTATTCAAGTATATGTTTCAGAAAGAGCGTCATTTGATCTACGTAATGAATTAGCGAGTAAAATCTCAACCCTTAGCTACAAACAAATTGAAGATCAAACAGTTTCAAAATTACTAACCAACTTCACATCAGACATTAAGGCAGTGAAAGAATTCTTATCATTTGCAGTTGGGATTGTAATTTTTTCTATTGTTGTAATTTTAGGAGCAGCCACCCTACTTCTTTCAATCAATTGGAAACTTGCCATTGCCGTTTTATTGATTGTTCCCCTTATTGGTGTAATTTTTGGCGTTCTA
>Ga0213866_10003020_pt1 | contig 11581 bp, 4 predicted proteins | sample PICome_11_FD_160079 | JGI IMG/M metagenome (GOLD analysis project Ga0213866, IMG submission 160079) | Coastal seawater microbial communities near Pivers Island, North Carolina, United States - PICO284 | ecosystem: Environmental > Aquatic > Marine > Coastal | place: USA: North Carolina... | reverse complement strand
TTGCAGTTCATCTAACTCAAGAGAAAGATGAATCAATTGTAAAAAGTCTTTTAACTGATTATGATACAAGCAATGGAGAACAATTATTAAAATCTTTTGACTTATATATCGTAACAGGAGAAAGCACCTTTAAATTAGAAGGGTGTGTAATAACTCAAGGAGAGTTTAATTTAGCAAAAGGCTCGCCCCTTATATTAACTGTAAGTGGTCAAGCAAAACAATTGAGTAGAGTAGGAAATGCTAGCTATTCGTTACCAGGTTCACTGGTAAACGCCAGTTCGACTAGAACTCCCACCCTATCTTTGTTAGATGTAGAGGTAGATTCAACAGATGTACCTAATCTAGCAACCGCCACTTTACAAGTGCAAAACAATATCAATTGGACTCCTTTTGAGACTTTACAAAATAGTTTGTCAGTTACTTCAGCAAGTAATGCGATGTACCCGACAACATACACATTAGGAGATAGAGTAGTAAGCGGAAATATTACACAATATTTAACAAGTAATAATTCTAGTACTTTTCAATCTTTTGATACTTCGGCAAATGTAGCAATTAAAACAGTAGTTAATAATTCTACTTTCTTAAATGCTAATCTTACGGGTTGCATGTTTACAAAAAGAAGCAACATTGCTGAAGCTTACACGCAGACTATAGACTACAGATTAGTTAATAGTCCTGCAAATTTAGGAACCATTATAACATATTAGGAGAAAAAACAAAATGGATTTGAAATCATTACTAGTAGATAGTAAAACTACTTGGGCAGAGTTTCCAGGTTTAGATGGATTTGAAGTAGAACTAGCAAATTTATCAAGAAAAGAATTAGTAAACTTAAGAAAAAAGTGTACTACAAATAAGTTCAACAGAAAAACTAGAGCATTTGAAGAACAATTAGATGACGAAAAGTTTGTGAAGGAATTTACAGAAGCAACTGTAAAAGGATGGAAAGGACTAAAACTTGGCTATTTAGAAGATTTAATTCTTGTAGACCTTAAAGGACAAGACCCAGAAATGGAAATGGACTATAGCGCTGAAAATGCACAAATTTTAGTAGAAAATTCATCAGAGTTTGATAATTGGCTCAACGAGGTAGTCTTTGATTTAGAGAACTTTCGTACGAAACAATCAGCAAAAACTACTAAAAAGTCTGGAGACGTTTCTAAATAATAAAGATATAGGAATGACTAAAGACCAGTATCTCATGATGTGTGAGCAAACTGAAAAAGAAATAGATTGGGAAAAATGCCCACCAGACTGGGAAGACTTCCCCCAATTTATAGTAACCGTATTAAATATATTTAATAGTTTAGGTGATAGGATTTATGGAGATGTAGGTTATATCGGAAAAGATTTCACAAACTTACAGTTTCTAATAGAATTGAATGGAATAGAAGAACATCAAAAAGATTTTTTCTTCGAATTAATACTGTGGTTAGACAGTAGAGCTATCGAGAAATCTCAAAAGAAATTAAAAGCAGAGTACGATAGAATGAAAAATAGAAATGGCAGATAATAAAGTAATAATTGAACTGATAATTTCCGAAAAAGGAAATAAAGTATCTTTGCTTGAAAAACAGACTGCTAAACTTAATAAAACAACAAGAGACCACAAAAAATCTCAAGACGAAGCTAGTAAATCCGGCGACAAATATCACAAACAACAAAAAGCACTTCATCAAACTAACTTATCCTCTGCAAAAGGTTTTTCAAAAATGAACCAAACCATCGGAGAGGGTGGTTCATCAGGTTTAGTTGGAGCATATGCTACTTTAGCGGCTAACGTCTTTGCGGCAACCGCTGCTTTTAATGCTTTACGAAGAGCTTCCCAAGTACAACAATTAATCGAAGGATTAGAAGCTTTAGGAAGAGCATCGGGAGATAACCTAACATTATTAGCAGATAGAATAAAAGATGCAGCAGGACAAGCCATCGCACTAGACCAAGCCTTAAGAGTTGCTTCAGTTGGAGCTTCTGCAGGATTTAGTGGAGAGCAGTTAGAAGGACTAGCAACTGTAGCTAGGTCAGCTGCTATAGCACTTGGTAGAGATGTTGGAGACGCGATTGATAGGCTAGCAAGAGGTGCTGCAAAACTAGAACCAGAAATTCTAGATGAATTAGGTATATTTGTTAGATTAGATGACGCTTCTGCAAAATATGCAGCTAGCATAGGTGTAGCTACTTCCGAACTAACTAGATTCCAGCAAAGACAAGCTTTTGCAAATGAGATTATAGAACAGGGCGGACAAAAATTCTCTGAAATAGGAGAAAATGTAGATGTGTCACCTTTTGATGCGTTAGCGGCTACTCTAGGGGACTTGTCACGTACCTTTACAGATTTCTTTAATAAGGTACTTGGACCGATAGCAGGTTTCTTTGCAAATAATACTGTTGCTTTAACAGGTTTCTTCATGGCGATTACTAAAGGTATTATGGCTCAAGCATTACCTATGTTAAATAAGTTTGCTGACTCTGCTAGACAAGGAGCATTACTAGAACTAAAAAGAGCGGAAGCTGCAAAGAGAAGAATAGAAAGAGAGATAAATGCACAAAGATCACAATTAAAAGAAATCAAAGGTAGTGAATTAGCTTATAATAAATTATTTAAAAAAATACAAAAAGGCACTGCTACTACTGAAGAATTAATTAAAGCAGAAAAAAGTTTAACAGATTCTATAAAGAAAAGACAAGCTGCTTTATTAACAGGAAGTGCAAAAACTCTCAAAGCTAGACAGAAAAATTTAGCTGCTACAATCAAACAAAGAGAAGAACTTCGAAAGCTCATGAAAATGGAAGATGAAAGAGCTGCCAAAGCTGGTGGTATTCAAACGCTTTCTGCAGGTGCAAGATCAAAAAGAAGTGAACAAGCAGTATTTAGAGAGTTAGATAAAGACCCAAGTTTTAAAGGGTATATGAGAGCTTTTGGATTATCAAACCTTGCTACAAAAAAATATAGAAAGAATTTAGGCGATTCAATAAACTCTGGAAAACTATTTGGACTAAATTTAGGTTTTATAGGAAAAGCAGCAAATAAAGCAAGACCTGCAATATTTCAGTTTGGTCTTGGAGCAAAAATAGCAATCAAAGGAATATTTACAGCAATACCTGTTATAGGACAGTTACTATTTGCTTTAGATTTACTAATTGTAGGACTCAAAAACACTATAAAGTTTTTTGCAGGATTTGCAGGAGAAGCCAGCAGATTAGAAAAAGCAACAGATGCTTTATCTTCTCAAACTAAATTCTATGCAGAAACACAATCAGCTTCTGCAGAAGCAAATAAAAGTGCTTCCGAAGCTCTAAAAACTACTTCCGCAGCTACAGCAGAATTAATAAATACTACTAGAGAATATTCGCAAGCTCAAGAGGGCGCTAGAAAAGAAAGTAGTGCATTTGGAAAACTACTTCAAGGAATATTTATGCGTATAACTTTCAGATGGATGCAGTTTACAGCTTTATTTAATGGTTTTGATGGAGCAATTCAAAGAATAGGACTTAATTTCGATATTATGGTAGCAGGTTTTCTTAAGAATTCTACTAAATTAAGACCTCTTCTTAATGGCATTATAACGGCTATTAATTTTATGAATAGAGATTCAGGAATAGAGCCTATCGAACTGATTAAAGTTGAGGACCTAAATGCTGATATTAATGCTGCAAAATTAGCACTACTAGAACTTGAAGATGAAAGAGCGAAGTTAATGACTTCAGACAGTTTAAGTATCTTTGGAAAACAAGCTGGAACTAGTGCGGAATTACAATCTTTTAACACAGTATTACAAGCTTCTGGAAAAGCAGCACAAGAACTCCAATCTTTTCTAGGTACAGACAATATAAATACTTTTGCACAACAAATTCAAGAAGCAAATTCAAGCAAAAGTCTAGGAGGTTTCTCTCCAGAAATACAAAACTTAATTAATAGCCTAGGCCTTTTTGATGACCAAGCTTTATCAAGTTCTGAATTAATTACTTTATTAAATAGTGCATTAGAAGAAGGAACAAAAGTTAGTGTTAATCAAGGGGATGCAGCAACTTCTTTAGGAGAAACTTTTAAAAACAGCGGAGAAAAAATTAATGAGTTTTTAAATTCTTTTAATAAACAAACTAAAATAAGCACTTTTTCAGGTTTAGTAAAAACTATTAATAAAGACTTTCAAGAGTTAAGCGCAGATACCGCAGGAGAAGCTATATTAGAATCTTTTGATGGAGCGACAGCTTCTTTTAAATCATTAATAGAAAATGGTTCACAACTCGCCCCTCTGTTGAAACAACAAGAACAAGAACTAGATGCTATACTTAAGAAGAATGGAAAAATAACTGATGAAGATAGAGTGAGAATAGCATTAAAATTACAAATACCTGCAACTATAAAAGCAGAAACTGCTGCTCTAGACACGTTAGTAGGTAAAATTAGAAAAGCACAATTGTTTGATAAAGCTAGATTAGATACATTAAAAGCGCAAGAAAATGTTGTTAAAAAATTCGTAAAAATGAACGCTTCAGCTACAGCAGAACAAATTAAACTTACTAATAACCAAGCAACAATTAGGCTTTCTGCATTAAATAACGAAGCAAAGCTACAAGAACAAACTTTAGGCCTTTCAAAAGGACAAATTCTTTCAGAAACAGAAGTAGCTAATTTAAGTACTGAACAACAGGATAAATATGCAAGTTTACTAGAAAAAAGAGTTGAGATTGCAAAAGTGTCAGCATCGCAAATTGGAACAGAAGAACAACTAGCTATGGTAGCCCTTGAAGCAAATAAGCTAGCACAGGCACAACTAGCAGTTGCAAAAGAAAAACAAAACTTTTTAGCTACTGAATTAAAAACAACACAAATTTTATCTAACGTAAGTAAAGGTCTTGGAGGAAAACTTACTCCCGCACAAAAACTAGAAAATGAAAAAACACTTGCAGCGAACAAAGTTAAAAACTTACAAGACGAACTAGATTTATTAGAGTCTAGACTTGAATTCGAAATAACAATAGCAAACGCACGACTTGTTGCTGAGAAGATTGATGAAACAACTAGAGAAAAAATTATAGAAGATTTAAGAAAGCAACAAAAGATTCAAAAAGATATATTAGGTCTAAAAGTTAAAGGAGCAGAAAAAGAAAAAGAAACAGTTGGAGCAGGAAACTTCGAGGGATTATTAAGCACAGGTACTTTTGCAGACCAAAACATGGCAGCTAATACAGCTAAATCTGAACTTGGAACAGAATCAGGAAAATCCGCACAAGGACAATTAGAAATAATGAATGATTTTATGAGTCCAATGAGAGACGCTTTAAAAGACCTCGGTCCTGGTGGAGAACTTGTAGCAACAGCACAAGAAGGCATCCTTACTTTAGCAGCCGCTTTTGATGTAGTTGCAAATACAACAGACAATGCTGCAGGCAAAATGGCAGCAGTCGGAGCAGCTGTAACTGCTATAAGTGCAATAATGCAAGCAGCTTCAAAAGCCCAAGTTGCAGAAATAGATAATCAGATAAAAGCAGAACAAGCAAGAGATGGTAAGTCAAAAGAATCTGTAGCAAAAATAAAAGGATTAGAGAAGAAAAAAGAAGAAATACAAAGAAAAGCTTTTGAACAAAAGAAAAAGATGGATATTGCTTCTGCAGTAATCAGTACAGCTTTGGGTGCTACAAGAAGTATGGAACTAGGCGGCATTATAGGACCTGTACTAGCTGCTATGACCGTAGCTATGGGTATGGCTCAAATAGCAATAATTAAAAAACAAAAGTTTCAAGGAAGTTCAGGAGAAGTAGCCGCTCCGAATACTGCTCTACAGTTAGGCAAAAGGTCAAATAGAGTAGATGTATCAAGAGAAGCAGGTGCAGGAGAAGCCTCTTACTTAAGAGGAGCAAGAGGAATGGGCAGCGGGGCAAATGATTTTGTAGCCGGTGCAGCTATGGGAAGAAGAGGCTATGCAAATGGAGGAGACGGAATAGTAGTTGGAGAAAGAGGCCCTGAAGTTATAACTCCAGCAGAGCCGGTGGATATTACTCCAAACTTCGCTTTAGGTTCTAAACCTCAAAACATTACTTTTAATATAAATGCAATAGATGGACAAAGTGTACAAGATATGTTAATGAATCAACAAGGAACAATTGTAGGTGTAATTAGAGATGCAGCAAATTCATATGGAGAAGACTTCTTGCCAGATGTAAACGTAGGCTATGATATGGGAGGACAATAATGGCGAGTTTTAGTAGTTTTGCAAATAGATTACCAGACCCAAACTACGGGGTATCAGAATTTGGTAACAATGTAAATAGTGCGGCTAATTATGGCCCCGGCTTTGCTTCAGTAAAATTTTCTACAGAATATCCTACTATGGTTTCAAGAACAAATAGTGGAAGAGTTGTAACTAGGTCTATAGTAGGGCAGAAACTAAAAATAGGAATAACTTATAATCCTCTTACAAGAGACCAATTTGAACCTATATATTCATTCTTACAAGAAAAGAAAGGAAGACTAAAACCTTTCTTTGTAGTATTACCACAGTATACTAGCGCAAGAGATTCTACTTTTTCAGGAAGTATCACAGTGGATGGCTCAATTACAGCAGGAACAGACAATTTTTTAGCAGACCATTCTTCTCTTACTGGAACTCCAAAAAGAGGAGATGTATTTACTATTACAGATTCAAGCAACAGTAATCATAAAAAACTTTATACAGTAACAAGAGTACAAGATAATTCAACTTACTATTCTGGGGAATCTCAACCTTCAGCAAATCAGTATAGAATTTATTGCTCTCCAAATATTTTATATGATGTAACAGACAATTCAGTTTTAAACTTTGAATCACCTGAAATAAGAGTAATACAAGCAGGAGATGTTAGAGAGTACGATTTAGGAACAAATAACTTATATAGTTTTTCACTTAATTTAGAAGAGGCTTTACCATAATGGCAACAGAAAGAGATATAAATAGTACAATAAGATCACTGCTTTTAAATAATGAAGCATTTGAATACGCACATCTAATAAAATTTGAACGTCCTCAACTACCTGGCGCAAATAATATATTTTCTACTAATGCCAATAGATTTTCATATATTACAGACGCTTCTCGAGATATTTCTTTTAATGACGGTTCTACAAACGATGTAGGTAGTGCTAATGGTTCCCAAATATATAGAGCAAATAAACTTCTAAATATTTCAGGCTATAAAGAAAGTGTACAAGCAAAAGCTGACACAATGACACTCACTCTAGCTTCTGAAGTATTAGGCACTACTGTATCTGCCAACTTAACTTTTGCAAGTAATACAATCACTACTAATACTGTAGGTGTTGACTTTGTAGAAGAAGGACTAAAAGAAGGCGACAAGATTAAACTAGAAGCGAATGATGGCTCTGGTTCAAATCATAATAAACATTTTCTAATTACAGGATTTTCAAACTCCAATCAAAGCATAGCAATAGAAACTTTAGACGATTCCTTTACTACAAATAGTACTGGAGAATTATATAATGTATCTATTGAGTCAGAAGAAATCAAAGGGCCTTTACTTGCTAGAGGCACAGATTTAGCAAACCCTAGTTTTTTAAATAAAAATGTAGAAGTACACAAAGTATTTCTTGACCCTGAAACAGGTCAGATAAAAGGAAATGCAAGTATACTAATATTTAAAGGACTCATTACAAAAGCAAACATTACAGAAAATCCTGAAAGGTCTAGTAGAGTTCAATGGACATTAAGCAGCCACTGGGCAGACTTTAATAAAGTTCAGGGAAGAATGACATCTGATGAAATACATAGAGCTTTAAATGCTAGCGGAACTCCTCAAAGGGATGCGGCATTAAAGAAAGAGTATGCAGATGATATGGGTTTTATGCACGCAGACACTAGTGTAAATCTTGTTGCTACTTATAAAGAAAAATATCAAGAAATGGAAGTGAAAACTTCTAAACATGGATTGTTTGGGTTAAAGACTAAAGTACAGACAAAAATGGTTGATAAAACCAGAGATAGAGATGTAGACTTAAAAGTTGATTTAGTATCAAAATATCTCCCAGTAGTTTATGGTGTTCGTAGACTTCCAGGTATTCCTGTATTTGCTGATACTCCTTCAAATGACCCAGATACAATTTATGTACTATATGCAATAGCAGAAGGTGAAGTAGAAGCGATTTATGATATCTATATAGATGGAGAGCCTCTTGTATGTTTAAATAAAGAAGATGCCGACGCTAGAACTGTTACAGGCTCAAACGCAGAGAGTAGTGGAGTACTATGTGCTGGAAGAGCAGATAGAGGAGAAACAATAGCAGGTAATAGTGGTTATGCAGCTACTACATCAGATTATGCTACAGGAAAACAAAGTAAATTTTATGAACAAGAAAGAGAATATGGAACAGGATATTATGATGGCTATGACGTACAAGAAGTAGACTATCAAGATGCCGCGGGAGTTTACTATGATTACTACAATACTGGTAGTTCTACTTCATATACAGGAAGTACTCAAAATACTGTAGGTTTAAGAGATGGAGAAACATTTTCTATAAGTGTTCCAATGAATATGAAATTTTGGTTTCATTCAGGAAAACATGACCAAGTTGCAAACTCAAAACTTATTCAAATAGCACAAGGAACAAAATTCAAAAGACAATTAGATTATTTTAACAGTACAGATGGACAAGAGTATTGGTCAACAAATCACAGATTATTAGACACCGCTTATGTACTAGCAGAAATTACAGTAAATGAAGAAAATACTGACATACCAGAATTGGAGTTTGTAGTTAGAGGAAGAATACATGAAGGATACAACTATGACTTTACTTATAGGCATGATGATAAAGGACATTCAAGTGAAAATGTAAGTAACTTCACTTTAGGAGAAAGCATAACTTTTTATAGAACAAGTGATGATACCGCATTAAATACAACCACAATTAGAGACGTATTCGAAGAAACAGACCCTAGAACTGGTGTAGTTCATAATAAGATTAGATTTGCAGACAGGCCTTACCATGCAAGTAACTTTGCATATACAGATGCAGCCCCAACACATACAGAATTCTATGCAAAAGATTCTAGTAATAATACATGGCATATGTTAACTTGGAATCATAACGATATAGATAGTGACGATAGTGCTTTACCAAATCAAGGTTCAAATATATCAAGCCTTGCAAGAAACTCATCTTCAGGAAAACTAGAAGTATCAGTTGGTGATACAGATTTAAGTGGGCAAACAAAATTCAAAGTAGTAGGAACAGGTGGCGGACAACTAGATGGAATAGAAAACTCTACTTTTACAGGAACATATTCAAATCAAGTAGTAACACTAGACCTTTATGTAGCAACTTTAACAGGCAGTGATGTAATTTCAAATGGCAGACTTATAGGTTCTAAACAAATTAAATTACCTTCTTCTGCTTCTGCAACAGATAATTTTTATAATGACCAGTTTATAGAAATAACTTCAGGACAAGGAGTTGGAGAGAAAAGAAGAATTACAGACTATAATGGAACTACTAAAATAGCAACATTAAAAACAAACTTTATTGACCATCCTAATGCTTCTAGCAACTATAAGGTATATGGAAGAGGAAGTGATTTACGTTCAGGAAATAATCCAGCTCTCCATACACTAGACTATTTAACAAATGGAACTTTTGGTAAAGGATTAGAACTAGAAAAAGATATAGCACTAAATACTTTTACAAATTCAGCAAGAACTTGTGACTCTCGTTCAGATATTACAATAGCAACAACAACTTCTCCAACAGTTGGAGACGAGTACATATTAACAGACGATGGTACAGCTTCTGGAAATATAATTGCTAGAGGTAAAGTTAAAAGTTCTACTCTAAATGTCACACACTATTCTGTAGTATTAGAAGATGTTATTGGACAGTTTCAAAGAATATATCAAAAATGGATATACTATAAGGTAGGAGATATTATCTATACTAATGGAGGGGACTTATTTAGAGTTCCTTCTTCTAAAGGAAATGGCTACATTGATGTACAACCTACTAACGGTAGTAGACAGGGATTATCTGCTATAAATAATGTTACTTTATATAAAGCAACAAATACAGGAGTTACTCTTACAACTTTCGGAAAGAAATACGTAGAAAATTATAGTTTATATGATTCTGATTTTGTACAATATTGGAGATGGGTTGGATGGGAACATGACCATCAAAGATGGTGTACTCGTCATCAAATGAACTCAATAATAGAAACTAGTTCTTCTGTGTTCCAAAATACAACAAATATGCTAGAACACTATAATGGTATATTAAGTTATTCTAATGGAAATTATGAACTAGAAGTAGAAGCACAAGAAGATGCACCTAGTAATGATACTCCTTATCATATAAAATATGGCGATATTATAGGTTCTCTAAAAGTTACAGAAGACCCTAGTAGAAAAAGTTTTAATACTATTAATGCAACTTTATCCGACCCAGGAAATAAATGGTCAAATACATCAGTAGCTTTTTATAATTCTAATTTTGTAAAAGCAGACAGAAATGTAGTAAAAACAGGAAATTTACAATTTTCAGGTATTACAAACTATTGGAATGGAAGAATAAATGCAGAAAGATTTTTAACAGAATCACGTTTTCCTTTACAAATATCTTTTGTTATGATGCCAAAAGGAATTATATTAAAAGCAGGTCAAGTACTAAAAATAGACTACGATAGATTTGGATGGAGTGGCAAACTTTTCCGTATACAAGACCTATCTATAAATCCAGATTGTTTAGTAACTGTTTCAGCAGTCGAGTATGATGATTCTATGTATCTTATATCAAATACTAGAACTTCTGCATTAAGTAGTACACAAAATCCAGGAGCAGCAGGTACAGGAACTCCTACAGCACCAACAAGTTTAACTGGAACTACTGATAAACAAGGAGTATCAATACTTACCTGGTCAAACGCAAGTAATTTTATTAATTCAAGCGACTCTACAGAAATTTGGGCTTCTAATGATAATAACAGATCAAACGCTGAAAAAATAGGAGAAGCAGATAATGAAACCTCATTTAATCATGCTTTAGGAGAGGAAGCAGCAAAATACTATTGGATTCGACACAAGAGAGTTATTTCAAAAAGAAGGTCAAAACAAAAGACAACAATATTTTCAGCATATCATCCTAGTGGTGTAACATCAGGTGTTCCTGGGACGGCTAAATCTCCAGCACAAATAACCGTTAACTTAACAAATCCAAGTATGACCTTGCAACAAACAAATACAGGTTCGATAAACTATGCTGCAACTGGAACAGATATTCAAGTCATACTCGGAGAAAATATACTAATAAATGACCAATCCGGTAGCCAAGCAAATAGTAGTTTTAGAGTTGCAGTATCTGCGTCAAATATTACAGCAGGTTCAGAAAGCACTGTCAATGACGCAAATAGTAATGCAACAATATTTAGAATAGGAAATCATGGCAATGCAACTTCGGATACTCCTGTAATTACATATACAATTACAGTTAAAGATGGAGTAGGATCAACTACAACATTACAACGTTTTCAACATTTTGCTGTTGCTCAAGATGGAGCGCCGGGGGACGATGACTTTACAATCACAGGTA
>Ga0213866_10003019_pt1 | contig 11581 bp, 8 predicted proteins | sample PICome_11_FD_160079 | JGI IMG/M metagenome (GOLD analysis project Ga0213866, IMG submission 160079) | Coastal seawater microbial communities near Pivers Island, North Carolina, United States - PICO284 | ecosystem: Environmental > Aquatic > Marine > Coastal | place: USA: North Carolina... | reverse complement strand
GAAAATTGGAAACTGCTGGAGACAACGAACCCGCATCCGCGCGATCTATGCGTATTCCTCACCTGATGATCTAGTAACCGTGAGCGAGCTTCAGACTGCCCCGGTCCGAAACAAAGCGGGAGTTGCTAGGAATCTTCTTTGGGTGGGAAGATCGTGTAGACAAGAGGTTGACGGTGGAGAAAGGGACATAGCATATGATAATTAATACTAAATCCAATGTCTTTGCATCTTATTTAATTCTCTTTGTATCACTAGCTTCGCACCAACTATTATCAGCAATAGTCTCTCCAAGCAACAAGACAGAATCAATTACAAATAGCTTATTAGGAGTGACATACGCTACCGAATTTTCATATAGGTAAGGTTCTCCGATTTTAAATTTGCGTGAATTACCTACCTCATCAACAACTCGATACTTTAAAGGATAGACTTTATTTTTTTCCTGTGTGTAAACATAAAACTCTGTAGGCTTCATTGAGCATCTGTTCGAATTTGTCTGCGCATCATACCTAAAATCAAGCTCATAGTCTCTCTCTGTAGGCGTATAATTGTAAGTGTATTCTGGCAATTCACCCATGGTAGGTTTAATATCACCTTTCTCTAGATCCTCTAGAAGACGCTTTACAAGATCTCTGTCATTCTCCCAGATTCGCTCATATAAAGTATCCACAGTATCTCCAGCCTCAACTTTAACAGAATTGGAATACAGAACCTTACCTGTATCGAGACCTTCGTCCATCTGATGAATGGTCATTCCAGAGGTTTTATCTCCATACCAAATAGTCCAAAAGCCAGGATGCTTACCACAATGACGAGGCAAATGAGAGGTGTGAAAGTTAACTACACCAAGAGGAGCTAGCTCAAGAAAAGCTTTAGGAAGGAGGAACTGATAACCAATAACTACAATTAGATCTGGCTGCAAATCCTTTACCCACTCATGCAATAATTTGTCACCGGGCTTTCCAGACATAACAATTGGAATGCCAAGATCTTCAGCCCATTCATTCAGAGGTTTATTCTTGCTTCCTCCTGATGTTGAAGACGTAATAATATCAGTAGGAGATTCGATAACACCTACAATATTAGCACCTTCTTCGACGAAATACTTCATATGGATGCTCGTAAGCTCCCACGTTCTCGTTCCTACAATTAATATTTTCATTATTTTTTCAGGTGGTTTTGCGTTCGACTTAAACAAGCCTAACTCCGATCAAGCCACCCACCCATTTTATGGGCTCGGTTGAGGGGAGGCCTGCACTCTTTATTGGGTTTCGCAAGGTTGAAAATCCGCGCTCCATATCACTGGCAAGCCTCGCACTCTTCGCCGTTCATCATGGCCTCGATGCTGCAGGCTTGGACCTGCTCAGGCGTAAATTGCTTTTTGTCCGCCTTGGCAACCGTCGATTTCTCGATGTCGCTGGCTTGGCGGGTGCGCAAGTAGTAGGTGGTTTTGAGGCCGGTGTGCCAGGCGTGGCGGTACATGTGGCTGAGGCTCTTCATGTCGGGTTTGGCGAGGAAGAGGTTCACGCTTTGGCTCTGGTCGATCCACTTCTGGCGTCTCGCGGCGGCGTCAATGATGGCTTCGTAACCGACTTCGAAGACGGTTTGGTGCTTCTGCTTGAGGTGGTCGGGGATCCCTTCGATGTTGGCGAGCTCGCCGTTGAAGTATTTGAGCTGGTCTATCATTTCGCTGTCCCAGAGGCCTTCTTTTTTGAGATCATTGACCAAGACGGGGTTGAGGACGGTGAAGTCGCCACCGAGGTTGCTCTTCACAAACAAATTGGTGTAGTTCGGCTCGATGCAGGGAGTGGTGCCCATGATGTTGCTGATGGTGGCAGTCGGGGCGATGGCGAGGACGTTGGAGTTGCGCATGCCGTTTTGAGCGATGGACTCACGGATGGGGCGCCAGTCCATTTTGCCGCCACGGGGGACTTTGATCTCGACTCCCCTTTCGTCTTCGAGGGTGTCGACGGTGTCCTGCGGGAGGATGCCGCGATCCCATTTGGAACCTTTGTAGCTGTTGTAGGTGCCGCGCTCGCCAGCGAGTTCACTGCTGGCGGAGTAGGCGTAGTAGCTGATCGCTTCCATGAATTCGTCGTTGAAGTCAACGGCGGCATCGGAGGCGAACTGGAGGTTCTTTTTGAAGAGGGCGTTCTGCAGGCCCATCACGCCAAGGCCGATGGGGCGGTGGCGGGAGTTGGCGGTTTTGGCAGCTTCGGTGGGGTAAAAGTTGATGTCGATGACGTTGTCGAGGGCGCGGATAGCGACGGTGACGGTCTCGCGGAGCATGTCGTGATCGAGCATGCCGTCCTTGGTGATGTGGGTGTCGAGGACGACGGAACCGAGGTTACAGACGGCGGTTTCCTCATCGCTGGTGTTGAGGGTGATCTCGGTGCAGAGGTTGCTGGAGTGGATGACACCGGCGTGGTCCTGGGGGCTACGGAGGTTGCAGGGGTCCTTGAAGGTGATCCAAGGGTGGCCGGTTTCAAAGATCATCTTGAGCATCTTCTTCCAGAGCTCGATGGCTTCGACTTTACGCGACCAGATTTTGCCTTCTTCGGCCATTTTCTCGTATTCAAGGTAGCGGATTTCGAAGGCTTTGCCGTAAAGATCGTGAAGGTCGGCGCATTCGTTGGAGCGGAGAAGGGTCCAGTGCTGGCGGGCCTCCATGCGCTTCATGAAGAGGTCGGGAATCCAGTTGGCGGTGTTCATGTCGTGGGTGCGGCGGCGCTCGTCCCCGGTGTTGACGCGAAGCTCGAGGAAGTCCTCGATATCGTTGTGCCAGCTTTCGAGGTAGGCGCAGCCGGAGCCGCGACGCTTGCCGCCCTGGTTGACGGCGATGAGTTGGTCGTTGTGGAGTTTGAGGAAGGGAATGACGCCCTGGGATTCTCCGTTGGTGCCCTGAATGTAGCCACCGGTGCCGCGGACGGCGGTCCAGGAGCCACCGAGTCCGCCGGCCCACTTGGAGAGGAAGGCATTCTCGGCAATGCCGCGGTGCATGATGGACTCGATGGAGTCATCGACCTTATAAAGGTAGCAGCTTGAGAGCTGGCTGTGGAGGGTGCCTGAGTTAAAAAGGGTTGGCGTGGAGGAGCAGAAGCGGCGGCCTTTGTAGAGGTTGTAAAGGCGGATGGCCCAGTCTTCGGCGTTGGTTTTTTCGGCTTTGAAGAGGCCCATGGAGACGCGCATCCAGAAAAACTGCGGCGTTTCCATGCGGCGGGGCTTTTTGCCGGTTTTGTCGACCTGGAGGTAGCGATCGTAAAGGGTGGAAATGCCGAGGAAGTCGAAGTCGAGGTCGGCCGAGGGATCGAGGGCGTCGGCAAGGCGGTCGAGGTCGTATTTGTCGACAATATCCTGGCTAAGGCGTTTGATTTTGACGCTGTGGAGGAGGTAGGACTTGAAGTTCTGACGGTGCGCTTCCTTGAGGGACTCGATGCCGTCGGTCTGGATATTCCAGGGGAGAACTTCTTCATAGATATAGGACAGGAGGATGCGCCCGGCAAACTTGGACATGTCGGCGTCCTTTTCGAGGAGGGTCTTGGAGTTGAGGATAATGGTCTTCTTGAGGTCCTCGCGGGAGATCTCGGCCCCGATGGAGCGACGAAGTTCGTGCTCAATCTGCTCCTCGCTCATGGAGAGCTTAAGGCCGATCATGGCAAACTGAATACGCTTTTTAAGCTCGACTCCGTCCCAGAATTCGGAAGCGCCATCGGAGATGACGGTGACGAAGGATTCCTGGGCGGGGTCCTCGATCTCGACGGGATTTTCGGCCCGAAGGCGGGCTCGTTCGTCGCGGTAACGGACGTAGTGGGCGGCGACCTTGTAGTGCCCCTGCTTCATGAGTTCTTCCTGAACGATGTCCTGGACGTCCTCGATGTGAACGAAGGCCTGATCGCCATCCTTGACGCGGCCGGTGACGGCATGAGCAACGTTGAGTGCAGGAGCGGGGTCTTCCTTGAGGGTGAGGAAAGCGCGGGCGACGGCTTGCTCGATTTTGCTTTCGGACCAAGGGACGACATTGCCATTACGGCGAATGAGGCGAACGGCGATTTGCTCGTGGGGTTCGGCATCGACCGAGATCTCGCCGGTGGATTCGAGGGAGCGTTTAAAAATGAGAGATTTAGCGACGTCGTATGCATCGTTTTCGATGAGAGCCTTCTCGATGAGAAGGTAGAGGTCGTTTTGGGAGAGCTTGAGGTTGCCGCCGCGCTGGACCTGGTTCATGAGGGACTTGGAGACGCGGTGGGCGACGGCGGAAACGAAGGAGCGGTTTTGCTCGGAGAAGATGTCGTCCTCTGGAGTCTCGCGGGAGATGAGGAGGTTGGTGAGGGATTCGCCAATGGCATCGGCGACGTCCGCGAGGGAGAATTGCTCTTCGGTGCCGGCGCGGGTAACCGTGATTTCAGGGACGGGATTTCGCTCGGCGGTGGCGAGGATTTCGCGCCAGGCGAATGGAGTGGAAATGCCGGCGCGGCTGGCAACGGTTTCTTTGAGGGCCTGGTCTTCGTTGAGGGATAGGGAGCGGTACATGTTGTTACGTGATGTGTCGGGAATTAAGATTGGAAGGAGTTTTGGAGAAAATTCGCTTGGTCTCTTGAATCATTTCGAGAACGCCTTAATGGGCCGGGAGTTCGAGTGACACGTGATTTTTCGGGCGATATAAAGTGGAGTTCTGAGTTCGGCGCAAGAGCTTGAGGCAATTCTTAGAAAACGATCGGCGTCTCGGGAGTTGTCTCGTTCTCTCCCTTCAGCAACATTTGAAGGAATAAAAGGAGTGGCGGGAGATTTGATCTTTTAAAGTTAAGTCATTGAGGTCGTAAACGGAGATGAAGGCGTCGATGGCCAATTTTGACTAGCGCTTCCAAACCTCGAGATCTTCACAGGTTTGAAAGCCCATCGGTTCGGAACAAGTGACTGAAAAATGACAAACTCCCGCCGGAGGCGGGCTAGAGATCATCGTCGGTGTAACCAGTGTCTTCGAGAGCAGAAGCTTTTTGGTATTCGGTGACTTTGCCTTCGAAGAAATTTTGCTCCTTTTTGAGGTCGATGGCTTCGGAGAGCCATGGGAAGGGGTTTTCGACGTTGCCTCCTTTGAGGGGTTCGAGGCGGCAGTTGACGAGCCGGCGGTCGGAAATGTAGTCGATGTATTGCTCGAAGTCGGCGACAGAGAGGCCGACGGAATTGACAGGGAGACAGTCTTTGATGAATTCTTTCTCGAGGCGGACGCCCTCGGCCATGGTCTGGCGGAGGTCTTCCTTGAACTCGGGTGTCATGATGTCGGGGTTTTCGGTGGTGAGCGAGTTGAGGAGGTTGCGGAAGACCTCGATGTGGTTGGATTCGTCGCGCAGGGTGTAGCGGAACATTTGTCCGATGCCGGGGAATTTATTCTGACGGTAGAGACTGAGGATCATTCCAAAGAGTCCGTAGAACTGTGTTCCCTCCATGACTTGGCCGAAAAGGAAGATGTTCTTGGCGAGAGCCTGCTTGTTTTCGAGGACAGTGAGATCGACATCGCGGCGGAGAGCCCGGGAGTTGGAGACGACGAAGTGGTTCTTGGCCTTGATGGTGGGGATATCCTCAAACATCGCCTCGCACTCGTGCGGGTTAATACCGAGGGAGGAAATCATGTAGACGAGGGAGTCCGCGTGGATGTTTTCCTCATGGGCGTGACGGCCAAGGACGAGCTTAAGCTCGGGGGCGGTGACGAGCTCGCGGACAACGTGGAGGATGTTATCACCGACAATACCTTCGGCGGCGGAGAAATAGCCAATGCCCATCTTGATGATCCAGCGCTCGACGTCTGAGATTTCACTCCCCTGCCATTGCTGGATGTCGGTTTGCATCTGAATGTCCTCGGGCTCCCAGTGGTTGCCCTTCATGGTCTTGTAGAGTTCGTAGGCCCACTGGTATTTCAGAGGGAGAATGTTGAAGAACATGGTGTCGCGGCCATTGATGACGGATTTGGCGGCGATAGCGGCGTCGGCTTTGTCTTTGTCGAGGACGAAAGTGCGATCTCCGAGGCTGATTGTGGTGGTGCTGGACATGGCTAGGTTGTTGGTGTGGCTTTTATTACAGGCTATTTACTTTGGAGATCTTGACTAATGAGCCAAGGAGAGAGGGGCAGGAGAATAAGTGAGCATTCCGATTTTGAGCAAGGGCAATTTTGCTCATGTGGTATACACAAATTATTAACAATACTACATGTTGTGGTATTGCGATGTTTTCGACATTTGACGAAAATACTTTAACCACGAGTTTCTCTTGATTTTACGGGTGATTCAAAGGGTCACCTGCTCCGTGAGGGGCATGTAAAACCGGATCTCTTGGGCCCGAAAAAAAGTTCAATCTGTTAGAGAAATCGCAAGCTGGCCGGAATATTCAAAAAACTAGAGCTCGCCCAAAGATTGTGGGAAGTTTTGGGGCTAAATTTAAGAAAACTTAAGGAATAAAATTTTGAGAACAGGATGCAGAGGGTCCGACAAAATCGTCACCATGAATGGAGTTCGCGTTGAGAATGAGCCAAAGTGGACCAAATCGAAGTGATTTTAGGCGCGGTGGCAGCCCTTGAGGTGGTCGTTGACCAAACCCATGGCCTGCATAAAGGCGTAACAGGTGGTGGGTCCGACGAAGGACCAGCCACGCTTTTTGAGATCCTTGCTGAGGGCGGTAGATTCAGGCGTGGTAGTGAATGTTTGCGCCTTGGCCCAGGTGAGAGGTAATTTCCGCGGTTTGGGCTGAAATTGCGCAAAATAGGAGTAAAGGTCCTCAAATTCGGTGAGAAGCTCAAGGGCGCGGTTCGCGTTGTTGATGGTCGAACGAATTTTGCCGCGGTGGCGGACGATACCGGCGTCGAGGACGAGGCGTTCCACATCAGAATCATCGAACTTTGCGACCTGGTGGAAATCGAAAGCAGCGAACGCTGCGCGGAAGTTATCGCGCTTTCGTAAGATGGTAAGCCAGGAGAGTCCGGCCTGAAATCCCTCAAGGCAGATTTTTTCGAAGAGGCGAAAATTGTCGGTCACCCCCCTGCCCCATTCCTCGTCATGGTAGCGGATGTATTCTTTATCGCCACCGCACCACCAGCACCGGACCCGGCCATCGGCACCGGACACGAGACCATTTTTGGGGAATCTCACTGAAAAACGTAAACATCGAATTGAAAGTACGGCAAACCCCGTAGTCATAAAAAAGCCCCCGGAACCAGTCCGGAGGTTTTTTCACAAGGGACGTCCCCTGAAGCCGCTCTTAGCGACGAAGGTAAGCACCACGCCAGTCGGGAAGACCAGCATGATGATACTGAGCCCGTATATCCTGCCGAGATTGCAATGCAGCCAGGCCGCGTGCTTAAGCAGGAGCTTGGAATATTGAAGAAGACTGGCAGCCACACACACCGGGCCTCCGAAAAAACGGGTCACGAGAGCGCAGCGCCACCAGCCTTCAACGGCGAGGTCGATTCTTTCCATGATAAAGCCATGGAGGCGACCCCAAAGAAAGTAGTCGCGGCTCTCGCAGGCGATGGTGGCGGTGCCCGCAGATCAAATGAAGTAAAAACCGCTATCTCAAAGCGCTGAAACGAACTGCATGCATCTTTTTAATAGACGCAAAAGGGAAAGATTCGTTGGATAAAAGAATTGTAAACTCTCACTCCCGAGATCTGCATGGTCTCAGCTAGGAGAAACTTAATTTCCGGTCCAACGAACGATATTGGATGGCTTCGAGAACGTGATCGGGGCCGAGGTCGTCCGCCCCGGCAAGGTCGGCAATAGTCCGGGCTACCTTCAAAATACGATCGTGGGCGCGGGCAGAAAAATTGAGCTGCTCCATGGCTTGCTCGAGGAGCATGGAGCACCCGGGGCTGACCATGCAATGTTGGCGCATGACCTTGGGTCCCATATCGGAGTTGGTTCGCACTTCGGGGATTCCCTGGAAGCGATCGAGTTGGAGTGAGCGACACGAACTGACGCGACTGCGAACAGTCGCGGAAGACTCGCTCTGTTCATTCGAAGACAGTTGCTTGTAATCGATGAGTGGAACTTCAACGTGGAGATCGATGCGGTCCAGCAAGGGGCCCGAGATTTTTGCGCGGTAGGATTCCACCTGGCGGGGCGAGCAGCGGCACTGTCGCACGGGGTCCCCGAAGAACCCGCAAGGGCAGGGATTAAGGGCGCAGACGAGGAGGAATTTTGAGCGGAAATTATAGGTGCCAGCGGCCCGGGAAATGGTGACGCGGCCATCTTCGAGAGGTTGGCGGAGAACCTCAAGCGTGGAGCGGCGGTATTCCGGGAGTTCGTCAAGAAATAGGACGCCATTGTGAGCGAGGGAGATTTCGCCGGGCCCGGGATTGGTGCCGCCACCGAGAAGGCCGACATCGGAAATGGTGTGGTGAGGAGAGCGGAAGGGACGGTTAGATACCAGGCCTTCGCGTGCATCGAGAAGGCCGGCCACGGAATGGATACGGGTGGTTTCGATGGCTTCTTCCTCACACATATCGGGCATGATTCCGGGCATGCGTTTGGCGAGCATGGACTTGCCGGTGCCGGGGGGACCTACCATGAGAATATTGTGTCCACCGGCGGCGGCGATCTCGAGGGCCCGCTTCACATTGTGTTGTCCCTTGACTTCATCGAGATCTGCGGCGTGCTCGCGATTGTTGGACTGGACGAGGGTCGGCCGGGGTTCCGGAGGTTGGATGGAGTCCTCACCGGTGACAAATTTCCACGCTTCGTGCAGCGAGTTTAGGCCGTATACCTCCAGGTCGGAAACCATGGCGGCTTCGCGGGCGTTTTGCGCAGGAAGGAGAAGGCGTTTACGCCCAGCCGCCTTGGCACCCAGCGCGATTGAGAGCGCCCCCTTGACCGGGCGCAAGGTGCCATCGAGCGCCAATTCGCCGACGATCATGAGGTCCCGGGCTTGTGGTAGCTCCTTCTCCTGTTCGCACGCGATCATGGCGAGGGCAATGGGAAGATCAAAGGACGGGCCTTCTTTTTTGAGATTCGCCGGGGCGAGATTGACGGTATGAACGCCGTAAACGAAATTCAGAGCGGAGGCAAGAATGGCGGTGGTAACGCGGTCTCCGGATTCGCGGACGGCGGCATCTGGCAGACCCACAATATTGATACGCCCGGCATTGGCACCATCCGCTTCCCGCGCCGAAACCTCAACCTCGACCTCGACGGCTTCGACCCCGCGCAAAGCGGCACTGTAGATTTTGGAAATCACCCTTAAAAAATACTGTTCAATCAAACAATAGTCACGCTTTTGTTTCGCGAAGTTTGAGTCGCGCGGGAAATTCGCCTATGGTCCCTGCGTGCTACAAATCGTTTTCAACGAAATCAGTGCGGCTGAGATTTCCCAGCTGGACACCCTCGAACAACTCGAGCTCCTGGACGAGTTCAAGGTGACCCGTGATGATTTGGAGAACCTTGATGGCAAACGCTTTGGTAAGATCGAGCGAGATGGAAAGACACTTTATCGGTTCCGGTCACAGGAGTGGCGTTTTTATTTTGAGGTCGTTGACGAGCAGGTGACAGTGCACCGGGTGCTTCACCGCGGAACATTGTCCGACTTCCTCTTTAGGTCCAAATTGCCACTTGGAGAGGATGAGGCGCTGGCCGATTCCAAACATTTTTGGAGTCTCATCGACGAAGGTCGCAAAGCGAGACCCAGCTGAGAATTTTGATTCCCTCGGCGACCCATAAGAGGTAGTTAAGATCCTAAGAACTCATAGAAAAGTTTAACAAAAATTGGCCGTGTCCGTGTATTATATTTTGATTTTTGCGATTCTCGCGTGGCCCGCCGGGGCAATGACGATCTTCGTCAAGAATTTGGACGACCGAACAATCACCCTGGAGGTTGGACCATCGGATACGATCGCCCAGGTCAAAACCAAGCTCGAAACTCAGGAAGGTGTTCTGTTTGCTGGACAGCGCCTGATCTTCGCGGGAAAGGAACTCGAATCCGACCGAACGCTCGCGGACTACAATATCCAGGCAGAAGCAACGCTCCACCTCCAACGCACACCTCTTGAATCTGCCGAGGTCTTCATCAATAACGCGAGTCAAGAATATGACGGCAAGTTCAAGTTTCCGTTGATCTCAACCGATCCACCTGGGCTTGATGTGGAAATCGACATCATTCCGAGGGACCAATCTCAAATTGTTTTCGAGACAAATCCCGAAATCCCACAACCCTCTCACTCCAGCTATGGCCTTGATGGAAAGGTCGATAAAGCGCTGGGAGACACCGTCACTTTGGATGGCGACCTGCGCCGGCTGGAATCGGTCGATGTCACCCTCGTCAATTGGGCTCGGGCAGCACAGTGGCCCTCGTTATCAGCGCAAAACCCTAACGGCTTTAAGCATCCACTCACCGTCATCGTTTATGGAATTGTCGGGGAATCGCTGGTTTTGCTCGGGCAAGAAACTCAGGAATTCCTCATCCCTTGGAGACCCGAAAGCCTCGATGACAAAGGAAAATATCCCTTTGGTGGACTGGCCTTTACTGCCCGCTTTGACTTCCTCGAAAAGATCATCCTTACCGAGAAGATCGCCGTCTTGATCACTTACAACACCCAGTCCTCCGGCTTCGAGCCAATCGGGACGGCGGGCCCCTATGATGGCATCAACATTGCACTATCCAACAAACAGCCAACAGTCGGAGGTGATGACGATGCCAGGCGGGTCATTCGTCACGTGAACGGAATGTCAAACTCACGGGCCTTTGGTAATTTTCACCCCATGTTCACCGTCAGGGCCTTTGCAGAAGAGCCGGAGCTAGGACTGCCAGTTGATGCTGGAAGCTACCTTGTGCAGGCACGAGTGACGGAAGAGGGATACACCGGCCAACACAGCCGTAATCTTGAAGTTACTCCACTGGAAGCCGAGATCGTCATGAAAGGCATGAAGCAAGCCGCAAACGGCTCCGCAAAGGAAGTGGTGATCGAGACGATTCCTCCAGGTCTCTCTTATCAGGCTGTCTACGCACGCCAAACCGGCCCTCCAACCGACCGGGGGATCTATCAGGTCTTTGTCACTCTTGATTCTCCGAATTATCGAGGAAAGGCCTCTGGCACCCTGCGTCTCGGCCACTCTTTTGAGTCATGGCTCCAAGAAAAAGTGGGAGGCAACCAAGTTCCGGAAGCCCTTTCAGCACCCGACGGGGATGCCGACCACGATGGCTTTACGAATCTCATGGAGTATTTCTCTGCGAGCGACCCCACCTCGGCCGAAAGCAGACCGCTACGTCTCGTGACACCCCCAGGGATCAATCAGGAAAAACGAATTCGTTTTATCAGGAATAACAGCGCGACGGATCTCGTCTACCAGCTGCAAGTAACCGACAACCTGAGCGCCCCCGGCCGCTGGACCTCGATTCCCATTCCCGCGGAAAACCTCGCCAATCCCGTTGATCTGGAAACAATTGACCTTCCTTTTCCCATCGACGAAGAAGCAGGATCTCAGTTTATCCGGCTGGGCGTGACTCGCACGCCAGCCTCGGAGTAGACTTGCCATCGAAAAGTCGGGGGTGAATGGGATGCGGAGTGACGCCTGGTGACTTCCTAAGAATGAGCTTTCACTCGCAG
>Ga0213866_10003018_pt1 | contig 11581 bp, 11 predicted proteins | sample PICome_11_FD_160079 | JGI IMG/M metagenome (GOLD analysis project Ga0213866, IMG submission 160079) | Coastal seawater microbial communities near Pivers Island, North Carolina, United States - PICO284 | ecosystem: Environmental > Aquatic > Marine > Coastal | place: USA: North Carolina... | reverse complement strand
GCTGAGAACGGACGACGTGACCCTGAACACGACTTCGGTTGTAACCCGTGCAGCGAGATTATTCTGCGCCCGTACCAGTTCTGCAACCTGTCAGAGGTAGTTGTTCGTCCTACGGATACTCTCGAAGACCTCAAGCACAAGGTACGTCTTGCAACCACTCTGGGTACGTTTCAGAGCACCCTCACCAACTTCAAGTATCTGCGTAAGATCTGGGAGAAGAACACCAAAGAAGAACGTCTTTTGGGTGTGTCTCTGACAGGCATCATGGATCATCCCGTGCTGTCTAAGACAGAGGATTCCGTGCGTTGGCTGAGTGAGATGCGCCAAGTGGCTATTGACCAGAACGCATACGTAGCAAATCAAATAGGCATAGAACAATCTACAGCTATCACCTGTGTTAAACCGTCGGGCACTGTATCGCAACTCGTCGATGCTGCCAGCGGTATCCACGCACGGCATAACCCCTACTATGTTCGAACTGTACGGGGCGACAACAAAGACCCGCTGACACAATTCCTGATTGATCAGGGCGTACCCAATGAGCCGGACGTTATGAAGCCAGACAACACAACCGTGTTCAGCTTCATCACACGTTCGCCGCACGGTGCCACCTGCCGCAACGACATGTCAGCTATCGACCAGCTTGAACTGTGGAAGCTGTACGCTCTGCACTGGTGTGAGCACAAACCATCTGTTACCATTAGCGTCAAAGAGGACGAGTGGGTCAAGGTGGGTGCATGGGTGTACGACAACTTTGATCTGTGCAGTGGCATATCGTTCCTGCCGTTCACTGACCACACCTACAAGCAAGCCCCGTATCAGGATATCAGTGAGGAAGAGTACAAAGGCAACTACCAGAAGGTATCGAACGTCAACGAGGACGGTATCGTGGAGTGGTCTGAGATAAACCTCGAAATACCCGACGACATAGACTGGTCGGGGCTCGAAGTGTTCGAGACAGAAGATTCAACCAACGGCAACCGGGAACTGGCTTGTTCTGCAGATGCCTGTGAGGTTGTAGACATAGTTGCAGCGGAGTAAACGATGATGATTTCAGTAGACGTAACCGAAGATATGATGAAACAGGCCGCTAAGAAGGCCGCGCAGATGCAGTTCCTTGCTGGTAGCATCACCAACGGAACGAGCAACGTTCTGGGAAGTCTTGGCGAGGTCATCGTTCAAAACCACCTCAATGCCTCCCCTAGCAATACGTTTGACTACGACCTGATGCACGAGGGCAGACGCATTGATGTTAAGACCAAGCGGTGTGACTCTGCCCCTCTGTCGTACTACGACTGTTCTGTTGCTGCACACGGCTCAGACCAAAACTGTGACGAATACATCTTTGTCAGAGTGCTACACAACATGAAGCGGGCTTGGATATTGGGCAGCATATCTAAGTCTGAGTTCTACGAATCCGCGACTCGTCACAAACGTGGCGAAGTTGACCCTCGTAACAATTACACGTTCCGTGCTGACTGCTATAACATACCAATCAGTAAGCTAAAGGACGTAGGATGAAACAAAAGGCAACAACCAAGATAGATGATCTGTTCTCCCTCCGTATGGGTATGACCCGATCCGGGGACATCAAGATGGAGATGGACTACGTAAACGCAGAAGTGTTTACCAAGACTATGGAAGAACACGCCCCTGAGTTCGATGATACATGGAAGGTTGCATCACTGCTCCGGTATCTGAAAACAAAGGGCGAGGAGATAATGGAGAAGTCTAATGGATACGTCACCTGATACAGAAGACAAGGAACTAGAACAAGCTCGTAAAGATTCCCGCCAGATGGAACTGCCTATTGACCCAGCGGACAGAGACTGGTATTACGATGGGGATGGAGTCAAACGATATATAGACAGCGACAAACCTGTGGAGTAAGCAATGCACAAAGATAAAGTAACACCGACAGACGATCTATCGTGGTGGATCAAATGGGCCGGAACTCTGATGTTTCTGGCTGCTCTCATTACACGGGCATCAGGCATTAGCCCTGCTCTGGACATAGCCCTGTCCTTCAACGGAGCAGTATGTTGGCTGGTTGTAGGATGGCTGTGGCACGACAGAGCACTAATCGTTCTCAATGCAGTAGCCAGCGTGTTGCTGATCATTGCGTTTATCAACACGACGGGAGTATAACAATGAGTGAATCACAGAAAGTAGTCATCGACGACAAAGAGTACGCTATGACGGACTTTACGGATGAACAGAAATACTTTGTCTCGCAACTGTCCGACATACACAAGGAGCGGTCACGTCTTGAGTTCAAGATTGCTCAACTGAACGCCGCACACCAGATGTTTACGAATGTTCTCAGACAGAGCATCAACACTGAGTAGGGGACGCAACATGTTAGAAGCACTAATACTAAAACTAGAGGGTGAGATAGCCGTTGCCAAAGCTAACGTCGATGTCTACCTCAATCACTCTGTAGGCATCGGAGAGCACCCTGATGTTGTGGAGGCCATCGAAACGCAGATAGAGAAGATAGCCGCCGCACAGGAGAAGATAGACACGATACGCCAGCACTTTGGATAAAAAATAACCCCGGCAAGAACTAACCTGCCGGGGTCTTTTTTGTATAGGTCGGGTTCACCCCGATCTTTTTTTTATGATTGTTTTACGCCGCGACCTTTTAGGATGTCGGCTTGTGTGACTTTTCCGTCACCAGTTAGATCAGGGAACTTGCTTTTCCCGCCCATAGCCATCATGCTTTTCTGCGTCATGGGATTGGGCATCTTGTTCATTCCTGTTGACATGGTGTTGTTGATCATGCCGCCCATCTGCTTTTTCTTCTTGGGCTTCATGGTCGCCTTACCACCATACATCATGGGTTTGCGAGACATTCCGCCGTACCGCATCCCCTTTGGTCCATTTCCGTAGGTTTTCATTATTGTGCTCCTTGTTGTCTTTCTCTAAGTATTTGCTCTCGTCTTTGTGATGGAGTTACTGGACGTGGCATGCTTCCGGGGATTACAACGGGCTGTTCTTGCTCAGAGAACAAGAAGTCTGCCCCTGTTTGAACGGTTGCGCTGGCGGTGCCAGCCACCGTAGAACCTATGAACTCAGATATTGATGTGTAGTAATCCCCGTCTGAGTACAAGGCGTAGTCTCTAGCAGAGTACGTTAAGAGTGCTTTGTACAGAGTTGCACTTTGCTTTTCAGTAGGAGGTTTGGTGCCTGTCAAAAGATCTATGAGAACTTTACCAGCTTCCGGATTATCAAGCAGTGCTTTAAAGGATGCTTGTCTTGCTCTAATCCCTGCACCTGCCAGTAACTGAGTTCCGTAAAACGTATACCCAACCCGTCCTGACCAAACTGCAAATAACCGACTTATCTCACTGACCTGATTAAATGGCGATGCCAAACCTCTTAGCTTGATACCATCCGTAGAATCTCCCAAACTCTTTGCATAATTTCCTAAGTACGTCCCCATAGCCGCAATATTGTCTGCTGCTTCGGGGGATAGTTCTCTCAAATTATCCATATACACTCTGTTGTTCGATAGCTCTAGAAACTTTTGTAAGCCTCCGGTGCTATCAGGGAGCGCAGTATATAGCATGTTTTCAAAAATTATATTTTTGTACTCAAGCTCAGTCTGTTTCGTAGCTTCATCTACAGAAAGACCCTCGTTAACACGACGTTCAATCGTACGTTGTTTTACTCTTCTCAACCCCTCCATGCCATCAGTATCGCCCAACATGCTAGAAAAAACTGCTTCGGGTCTATCCTTACCAAATTGTTTTTGAAATTCTTTAAGGTTATTAAGTAGTCTAGATCGTGTTTCTTTAGTAAATGACAAATCACCTTCTACGTTTTTAAGTTCAGCCTTTAAGTCACCTATGACTTCTTTACTAACAGCTTCTGCGCTTCTTTCCCGTGATCTGCCTTTTCCTCGTCTTGGGACGGTAGGCTCTTTTGCTGGCATCTTAGTGCTCTGTGAGAAGGTTTCAAACCTAAACGGATCCCATAACTCTTCTTCTGTAATAAGAGGTCTGACTGTCTCAACACCATTTTCGTCAACAGTTTTTACACCGATTTTACTTAGAGACTTGATTGTGGCTATTATGTTTTCGTCTGTAAATGGTTCAGTCCCAACAGCAATCTCACCTTCTCCCAGAACATTATCAAGCTGCGTTATCTTACCTTCAGACATGTTCAAGCCATATATTTGACCCGCCGTGCTTCTTTTACGAAACTCTATGCCCCAGTCGCTATTAAACATCTCATTGAGAGCATACTCTTTGATAGTGTTCTTCATCTCCTCAATAGCTTCTGCAGATTGATCGGATGTTCCGTCGATAACAAACGTGGTTATTTTACCCGTGTCGTCTCGAACTGCCACGCTTGCGTTTGGAAATAGTCGAGCAAAATTTGCAGTTATCATGTCCGTCATCACGCCAGCGCGATTTACTCCCGGCTTTTTAGATTCAGTTATTGCTGCGGTAATTATGTCAGGTATAGCAGTTCTGACTTTATCATCTCCCTCACTGACTGTTGCGTCAATTACACCATGAGTGGGAACATTTTTGTTGTGATACCGGGCTAAGTGCTCTCCATATATGGAGTCCACTTCCTCAAGAGCCGCTCTGTACTCTCCGGATACATCTTCGGGTTCGGAGCTATAGAAGTTCCTTCTAAATCCAGCGTCAGGATCAATGACCGGATTTCCTGCAGCGTCAAGAACTACGTCTCCTTTTTCATCAATTTTGTAACCCTTCATAATGTTGTTTTTTATAGTGTTACGAACACGCATCAACGCTATTCCAGAAGGAGAGTTAGGATCTACATTTTTTCCTAAAAATCCTACAATCTCTCTGAGAGCACCTGCAGAAACACCAGTTCTCATTACCCTTTCATCAAAGGGAAAACCTAAACTTTCAGCAAGGTTTTTGTTTCTCATAACTTCATTGAAAAATATATACAAGTCTGATGCAGACTGAGGAGCACCCGTTCCAAACATATTTCGTATGTCCGTAGGTATGTCTGTTCTTTCGTATATACTATCTGCTATGACTTTTACAGTGCCTTGAATTTCATTGAAGTCCATATCTTCTATGTTTTTCCCGGCTGTCTCAGCAATCATGGCAGAGAACTGAGGAGAGTCTCTAAAGAACTCCAAAGACAACTTGTTTAATAGAGTGTTACGCACCGCAGGACCTTTAAGTTTCCCTATATTTGCGCTACGAGCAGCTAGATCAGAGTTCACCTCAATGCCAAAATTGATGTCTGCTAGACTTTCATCCAATGCCTTTAAACCAGTTTCACCTCTTAAAAGAGTAATCAAAGCACCTGCGTCAGCTTTAAAATCTGCTCCGAAACTTTCTAAATTTCTAAAGCGCATATCTATCATAGCCCGCTGATTATGATACCTATTTTTTGCATCTTCTACAGCTTTTTCAGCAGCTACTGATGACTCTCCTAAACTACGCAATTCTTGTAACTCTGTGCGTCTGAGTTCTGTCGCCTCCCTCATTTTATTTACGACTTCAGCCTCAAAAGCCTCCATGTCTGTAATGACCCCATCATCGCCAATGTATTTAGCAACTGTAGACTTGTAGCTAGAGGATATAAAATTTTCAGGAGGGATGTCATTAACATCAAGAAGTTCCCCGCTAGTGTCGTATATCGGCCTTCCTGAGAGCACGAGATTTTTGTACTCTTCTGTTATAGCTTCATGTGCTCGTACAGCTTCGTTGTAGTCTCTGTCTACTCTTTGCTGTTCTTCTCGTACAGTCTGTCTAAAAGTGTCAACAAAGTTTTTAGTAGCAGGAGATAAAGAGTCGTCTGCTACAGAGTCAAACTTGCTTAAAACTTCTGATATCTGCTGGCTAACTTTTGCCTCTGCTGATTTTACACTTAATAGTTCATCAGACAGGTATTTTTTTCCTGCTAACGCCTGTGCGTTCATAACGCTACTAAGTTCTTCGCCGTATGACCTTAGAACACCTATTTGTGTTACGTTAGCCAACAACGTTAATATTTCAGTCTCGTTAAAGGCTCTTTCTCCGTTAGGTAACGTAATCTCCAACAAAGATTCTGTCATTTGCTTGTAGGATTTAGCTTGTTCAACAAGCATCTTTTTAAACGTTGGACTTGCATTGTCTAGCAAAAGTTCTTGAACTTCGCGCTCTGTAGAGCCCTTTACAAAACGAGCAAAGTAATCGTCTGCGTCCTGATCAGGATCTAACTCTCCAAGACCTTTGAGCATGCTAACGTACAGTTTTCTCATTTTAGGAATTTGAATTCCTACATCGTACGTTCCGAAGACAAGTCTTCCGGTAACATTAGATTTCAACGCTTTCAGAGCGGGAGCATAAAGCGTAAACGACATGAGTGCTCCGCCAAACTCTCCAAGACCTCTATAGCTTTCTCCAAAAGACGCAGCAATAGTTTCTCCCGTTACTGCAGCCCCGTATGCAAAACCAAATTCCAGTTTGGTTTCATCGTATAGAGCAGACGGAAATTCCCGGTCCCTGAATGTTGACATCAGGTTTTGCCTACCAAGATTTCCAACCTTGACAAGCTGTTTAGAGTATTCAGCCGCGCCCTTTACGCTGTAGGGATTTATTGCACGTAACTTAGATAACTCGTCTTCATATCTTTTTTGTATTTTTCCGACTCGTTCTAAAGAAATTCCCTCTAGGCTTCCCCTGTCTCCTTTGAGTTCCGCAACCTTTCTCAACCTTTTAGCCATGCCTTCTACTCTGGCTTCTCTAATAAATTTAAATCTATTGAAACCTACGAGGTCCATGCTTTCTTCTGCAAATTGTCGCTCTAGTGTAGCAGTTGTAAAGCCTTTGCTTTTAGCTATCTTTATCGCGTCGTCGTAATTTTCTGTACCAAACTTCTTGGTTGCCCAGCGTTGAAATTTAGGTGCTGTAGACAGAACACCTCTGCCAATACTGAATACACCAAGCCCAGCAGTGATAGGGGCAGCTTCTAGTGTAAAGGTTATGCCACCCTCAAATATATCTCCATTCATTCGAAGAAATAATTCAGACTGTTCCGGAGTAATTCCAAGCCCTGTGGCTACCTGATCTTTAAAGTAAACATGATACCTAGAGTCCAGTTTGTCTCCCTCAACATTTGCCTTGTCGGGTTCCTGTATGAGTATATTGTTGAGTATGTGACTGGCTACTGCGCTTCCGTACGCCGCCACTTCTGGTTTCTCAAAATCAGGCTCTCTTCCCTCTAATCGCGCAACTCTATCCTTCCCTAAACGTGCTTCTCTACGTTGCCTAGCGGTCAAAGGATCTTGTCTGTCTTCACCAAAAACGTACTCAAAATCACCTATGCTAAGAGCCAACATGTTGTTATACACACCCTTGCCAAAGTCTTTGAAAGTTTCTCCACGCCTATCTGCTAAGACAATTCCTCTGTCCGCAGCATTGAGAATGTCATTTTGAACTACGGGATTTACGCCTAAAGCTGTCAGTCTCCGTGCTTCTCTAAGCCTTTTGTTTTCGTCATCACGAAACAGGCTCTGCATAATTTGACCGAATATGTTCGAGGGCTCAGATGTTACTACGCCGTAATCACTAGGTTTCTGACCTGTTAGTTCTGCGTTCTCAAACCATTTGTCGAGATACGTTATAGCAATTCTAGCAGGTTCTCCATTTATTTTACGCTCGATTGTGCCTTCAGCTTTAGAGTCAAGAGGTACTATGTGACCAATTATTAGGGAGCCTCTGCGTAACATCTTGTGTATTCTTAAATCATCCCCTTCTTGCACTATCAGAGCTTTAGATTTTTCAAGGTCTTGTAGCCCATTGACTACTGCTCCGGGGTACTCAATGCCATTCGCGTCTGCGGTTGCAAACACTATATCTGCATCCATAATCGCGTCATACTCACTTTGAGCCTGTTCTGCATCTCCTGTGTAGTACGCATTGAGGTATACTTGTGTAGAACTATCACTAGGCTTTGCTTCAATAGCTTTGTACCATTTAGCTACCTGCATTTCACGCAAAGTTTGTTGATCAGAGGGGAGACCTGCGGCACCCGCCACCATACTTGCACCGGGTCCGGGGGTCGGGAAAAGAGGTACTTGTTGTTTAACTTCTGGGATAAGATCAGCTATCTGAGGAGATGGCTGCTCCGTGCCTTCTTCCTCATCTGGTTCTGCTGGCGGTGCTGCTGGTTGAACTGGGGTTCCAGAACGACTTAGTGTGTCTCTAAGTTCAGCAACAGTGATACCGCGCTCACGAGCAGAATCCTCCAGATCCTTCTCTGTTAAACCACCTCGTTGACCGATTGGTGTGTTGGCAACTTGTATTCTTTCAGAGCCGGGATTTGGTAAGTCTATGCTCTGTTCAGTAAGTGATACGTTATCTGGTTTCACGATAGTACCTCACTGATATCTTCAACATCCGGTATGGTCCCCGGATCTGGCAGAGGTTTTTTCATGTCTGGATCGTGTTGTCCTGTGGCTTCGATGCCGCCCAGTATTTGACGGGTTATTTCTGCGTTTGCTTCTTCGGCTGTCATATTAGTGTCATTCAGAATGTTGTCTGATATTCTTATCATGCTTTCAGTACCAAATGCTTGTTGCATTGCGTAGGCAGATTGCATTTCCTCCATAGTACCATTCAACATTATATCTTTGTAGTCTATTTCTTTTAAGGCACCACGCATCATGTACTGCAAAACTATCGGAGCAGTTTTTGCGTTAGCTAACAATCCTTCAATACCTTGAGCAATGCCCGCCAATCTAACATCAGTATCCGACAGCCGTGCGTTACCCGTTGAGCTTTCCAGACTTCTAGCAAACATGTAGGCAAGTTTCTTTCTTAACAATCCTGCTAACTGCTGTCTTTGAGCCGCTTTTAATGTGTTTCCTCCACGACGATTTGTACTGGCGATGGCTGCTATTTCTCTATCTACATTGTGCAAAAAATGATTTGGGTCATTTATAGAGCCTTCGTCAGTGGAAAATCTAGAGATTATATCGTTAAGATTACTACCGAATGTTTGAAACTGAAGTAAAGCCTGATCCAAAACACCAAGCGGCCCAAGTACCACAGGCCCACTTCCGGGATCTCCCTCTTTTCTAGGATTAGTAGCGAGTCTGTACAGGTCAAAAGCCGTTCTGTATAACTGTTTTGCTGAATCCCGGCTTCTAGTTAAAGACCCTCTGTCCAATCCTATATTTTCAAGAAATATAGGGGTAGATAGCGAGTAGGTTTCTCGAAGTGCATCAGGTCCAGTTTGTATTTCACTTCGAGAATAGTATGTATTTCCTTGCGTCATATAAGCAACGTTAAATACGTCAACAGCCTCTTTAAATCCGGCTCTGTAATATATAGGAGCCATAGCTAATTTTAATTGCTCATCTCCGTAAATTATTCCTCTTGGCGAACTTTTTATTTGCTCATTTCTACTCAGTCGATCTATCTGCTGCATAGTGTTAACGTAAATACTCGTGGGAATGTTGCTGACACTTTTTAGCTCTTCTCCTGTTTTAAATATTTTAGAAAATCTAGCTGTCTGATCTGGGGGTTCTTTCGAGTACTTAGACGCAAAATCAAACATCACCTGCTTTGCACCTGAATCTAAACTGCTCGGCTTTGTTATTTCACCATTCGGTGCTTCGTATATTACATCTGTGGTTATAATTTTAAGTTCTTTAGTAGCGGGGTTTTCTTGGAACTGAACGGATGAAATACCCTTGCTTTCCATAAAATCTAGCGTTTCAAGTGAAATAGGTTTATCAAGATTTTCTAAGTACTGCTCTAACTCAGGATCGTCTGGAGTAAATTGCAAAACGTTTGCAGCGTTAACATTTAGGTTGGCTGCTTTTTGAAGAGCCTTTTTTAATATCGCACGATCTTCAACTTCATAACCAAAGTACCCTATAGCGTCAGCGATAGGCATGGGACTCAAATCCTTACCTCCCTCGCCTTTTAATCTATAGTCCTTCATTATTTCACGCACCTGCCCTTCAATAATACCTATTGCTTTTTGATACTGTTGTGAGTTCTTGTCTATCAAACTCAACAGTGATTTTTCAGCAAAATTAGAGGGCCCTTTAATTGCAAAAATGTTTGCTATCGTTTCTTGTGGTGTTTTACCTCGCATTGCCACATTCGGCATGTTAAGTCCTTCACCCTCCATATACAGATTTGTATGGTTTTCTATAAGACCCATCTGTTCCTGTTGAGCAAGCGGTAGTGCAAAGGTGGTCTCAGGGTTACGTAGAATCGTTTGCTCTTGAGTTTTACCCTGTTGCATCCTTTTAAGAAGGCTGGCTTCACGTTTAGCTTGAAGATCTATGTTGTCAACATAACGTTCAGAGGCTCCTTTTGCAAATCCTAAAAAAGCAGCAAGCATTAGACAGACTCCTCATCACGTGTTATGAACCCGCCCGTAGGAGCAGGTGAGTTAGCTTTCTGTTGACGTTTCACAATCTCTTCTTCTCGAACTTTTAGCTCTTCCTGCTCGTCTTCGTCTTGTTTCATCTGCATGAGCTTGGCGAGTTGCGGGTTTTCTTCTTCCATCAGATTCATCATGGTGTTCTCAAGCTCAACCTCATCAATGTCTTCTTGATACGTAGGTTGAGGGGTAAGACGAAACGGACCCATGAAGTCATCCTCAAGGGCTATGTCGGTAAGAATCATGTTAAGAGCGGGTTTGATTAGCTCTGCAACGTCTGGATTAAATTGATTTTCTGCGTATCCTGTAAGGGCAATAGTTTCAGCGATAGTCGATACAGGTATACCCGAATAGATATACGCTTTTGTCTTGTTCCGGTTTTTTTCAACTTGCAACCCGGAGATAATACTCTGGAGAGCATCTTCTGGATCAACAAATCTTTGTGGTGTAGCTTTGATATCTTGCGTCATCCAGTATCCAGCAGGAGCACGACTCAGCATCTTATCTTTAAAGGGTCTATCTTTTGCCATTGCGGTTATACCATTTTTGTTTTAGGAGCAGGTCTTGGTCGAGGTGTTGGGGACGGAATAGCTTGAGCAGCAGTGTCCAACTTAATACGGGGCCCTGCAGCAGGTCGTCCTGCCGCCCTGCGGATCGCATCTGCAACTACAGGATTTTGAGATTGAAGAACTCTTTGTGTAGCACTACGAACCTCCGGCAAATCAAAACCAAGTGCTTTGGATTGTTGCGCTCTAGTTAATTTTTGAGTCCTAGTTCCGCCAGATAGTCTAACACGTTTAGTTTTTGAACTAGGGGCCGCAAATCCACCGCCTCCTGTTTGATTTTTTAAAATTGCATCCAGTTTTTCTTCTTGAGTTTCAGGAGCATCTGGAGCAATGTAATCTAAAATTTTGTCCCAAGTTGACATGCGTAGTATCCTTTATTTAAGTAACTCTGCAATAAGACCGCCAACACCAGCAGCAGCTTCAAACATCATCTCTTTATCATACAGATCAGAGTTAGCGTCGGCTTCCATAGCAGCAATAGTAAGCTGATGCTGACGCTCCAACGTGTTTTCAGCAGTCTGCATAGCCCATTGTGCTTTATCACGGTACTCATTCCACAGATTATTCTGAGCTTGTGCAGTCATGTTGAATAGATTCTGTGCGTTGATACGTGCTGCCTCGTTCGCAGCTTG
>Ga0213866_10003017_pt1 | contig 11582 bp, 14 predicted proteins | sample PICome_11_FD_160079 | JGI IMG/M metagenome (GOLD analysis project Ga0213866, IMG submission 160079) | Coastal seawater microbial communities near Pivers Island, North Carolina, United States - PICO284 | ecosystem: Environmental > Aquatic > Marine > Coastal | place: USA: North Carolina... | reverse complement strand
TGGCGCGGGATAGAAATTGAGTAATCGGGCAAAATCGAGATGTCGCGGTTTTACCGCTTCTAGACTTGCTTTTCGAGCAAAAACATTGTCTGAGAGTAAAGTCTACTTTCCACACTGATCATCTTTCGTACTCAGCTTATTTTGGCTTTCTTATGCCATTTAGTTGCTATTTCCCTGAGGAGTTTTATGATGATGACATATTTTTGGCTTGCACAAGGGCAACGCCTCCGTAGACTGAACTTAAAAGTTACTTCTTTACCCCCTTATCCTATGTCTAAGCAGGATATCATCAACACCATCGCAGACGCTGCTGGTATTACCAAGCGTTCTGCAGCTGCCTCTCTTGATGCACTTTGTACTCTTGTTACAAAGGAGCTTAAGAAAGGAAACTCTGTAACCATCACTGGTTTCGGAACATTCAAAGTCAGCAACCGTGCTGCGCGTACTGGTGTAAACCCACGCAATCCTAGCCAGCGCATTTCTATCCCTGCGATGAAAGTTCCATCTTTCAAAGCTGGTAAGACTCTTAAGGACGCTGTTCGTTAATCGAACCTTTCAATGAGTTATAAAAGCCTTCGCGAAAGCGGGGGCTTTTTTGATTTTCTTCCTTCCGCGGCTGCGCTATTCTGTGAGTAACATGAATGAAGCTCTGATAAAAGAAACCGTTGGCGGCCTCCTTACAAAGCTCGAACTTGATTTCGATGATGTTGTCGTCACAAAAGAAGAAGACATGATGCGTGCAGAGATAGTGTCTAAGACTGCAAGCCGCATTATTGGTTGGCACGGAGAGACCCTCAACTCTATTCAGCACCTTGCAAAATCTATTATTCGTCAGCAAGAGAAGCTTGCACGAAGCCCATTCCTTGTTGTTGATATTGATGGATACAGAAAGTCCCAAGAAGATAAAGTACGTACTATTGCAGAGCAAAAGGCAGACTTCGTTCGTAAGACTGGCCACCGTGTTGCACTTGCACCAATGAGTCCATACTTCCGCCGCATTGTGCATTTACATATTGCAAACACTCCAGAGCTTTCTGATCTTACAACAGAGAGTGCAGGAGAAGGAGACTACCGTCAGGTTATCCTTAGGCAAAAACCAGGCCAGACAGCAACAGACGACCAAGAGCTATCACCTGTTATTGAGAGTTCATCAGATGATGGTCTCGATAATTTGGATATATAAAAAAACATTAAGGGGTGTAAGTTTTGTGTAGAAAAAAAGTTGGAAGTGTACACGTTGTACACTTCCAGTCGTTTCAATCTTTCTTGGTTAACAGAGTGTTAATTGTCAGGAGAGCATGGGGTGCCATGCCGGTGCCTTTGCGCTTGCTTTCAGGTTGCCGATGACGACGGCGTCGCGCTGCACAATGGTCGCTGCAAGTGCGGATCTCCTTGGGGTTGTTGCTTGCGGCTCTTTGGCGGCAGCGTAGGCATGTTTCGCAATCGGATTCAGATTCATTTCTTGCTGATTTTGCAGTGCGGCCAATTTCTGTACCGCTTGTTGCATATCAGCTTGCTGCGCATCCATCTTCACTTTGACCAGGGCGGTGTCTTGTTGGCCCGGCGGTGCATTCGAACTTTGCATTGGCGTTGTGATGAGCGCAAGCAGGGCGAACCCTGATGCACAGAATAATAGACGTCTCATAACTTTTACCTCTTCTAAACGAATGTTCAAAGTTGTTTTCACTTTCAATCAACATGTACTTTGGTCAGTGCCTTTGATTTTTTTCCTTTCTATGAATCAAGGCTTCCTGTGTACATTTTCTCCGTTAATATGAAAGATCACTAAAGAGCACTTTACCTCTAAAAAATCTTTTTGCAAGAAGCAGATTAGTTATTTTTAAGCTCTTCATAGAGCTTTTTCTCTGCCTTCGAGAGCTTACGCGGTATCTCTATTTTTACCGTCACAAAATGATCTGCTGTGCGAGAAGAACTGAGCACAGGAAGTCCTTTTCCTTTGAGCCTGAGTATTTGATTCGGTTGTGTTCCTGCAGGAATTTTTAATGTCACATCACCATGTACTGTTTGTACCTTTATATCTGTTCCAAGAATTGCATCGAGCACAGAGACAGTAATTGATGTACGAATATCATCGTTATCACGAATAAATTTTGGATCGTTCTTTACGTGAATCTGTACATATAGCTCTCCTGATGCATCACCATGCTTCCCCGCATCACCTTGTCCTTGCATGCGCAGTGTTTGCCCATCATGAATACCAGCTGGAATATCAATAGTGATTTCTACCTTCTCTCTCTTTCGTCCTTCACCTTTACACTCTGTACATGGCTTTTCTGGCACTTGGCCAGAGCCATGGCAATTATTACATACCACTGCCTGTTGAATAGTTCCAAAGAACGACTGAGCAGTATGTGTAACCTGACCTGTTCCTTGGCAATTTTTACATGTCACAAGCTTGCCGTTATCTTCCGCCCCAGAACCTGCACAACCTTTACACATCACATATTTTTCAATTGCAATGACTTTCTTTGCGCCTTTTACAACATCGATAAAGTCGATCGTGATCCGTACTTGAATATCCCGACCACGATTACTGTGCCTTTGACGGCCGCCTCCGCCCTGTCCTCCGAAGAAACTACTAAACATATCACCGAGATCTCCCATATCACCTTGCTGGAATCCTGAAAAATCAAACCCACCGGCATTACCTCCCCCAAAACCACCTCCTGCTGCATTTCCTGTTGATCCAAACTGATCATATTGCTGTTTTCTCTTTGCATTTCCAAGAACCTCGTATGCCTCGTTAATCTCCTTAAATTTATCTTCAGCCTGTTTTTCACCCTTGTGCTTATCTGGGTGCCATTTTTTGCTCATATCGCGATATGCCTTCTTTATTTCGCTCTCAGAAGCATTTTTCGATATCCCGAGGATTGAATAGTAATCTTTAGACATGTGAGAAGCAGGATACCGCTATCCATAGGGCTAGGGCTAGGATTAGGCATAGAATATGGTAATTTTATGGATTTTCTGCTATAATAATCTGATGATTCAATTTACAAACCATACCGTTCGAAAGGCGTTACAACATGCAACAACGACACTTGGAGTACTATCGCTCATGCTTGTTGTGTATGGCTTTTCACACCAAGGTGGTACTGCTCTTGAGGGGCGATTGCTTCCAGCTCAAATGCAGAAAACTATTACATGGGAAACAATTAGCGCAGAAGAAATCATGTCTGGCACAACCATCCCACAGGACACAAATATTATTATTCATATCCCAGAAGAAATCACACGCATTACACGTCGAGTTCTCTTCGGACGATCAGGAGATACTGTGAGGTACTGGGGATACTGCTTCCCACATGAAAATGAAGATACGACTGCAAAGAGTAGTAATGGATTCCCTGGTGATCTCTTCTTGTCTGAGGCAGAAAGAGAGGCACGAACAGCTGCACTTGTACAAGAACGACAACGTACGTTTTCTGTCTTTAAGAACCTTACCGCTGAAGATTTAAACGAGTCTCAGCCTGAGATAAAATCTCGTGTTCGACACCAAAAAGAGGTTTTTGAGGGTGGTACAACGTGCTACGTCATGACTGAAAAATCACTACCAATTGGATCTGACACTGATGGAGATTCTTTAAACTCAGCACTCGAACGAGCATATGGATCTGACCCTAATAATCCAGATAGTGATGCAGATGGTGTGTCGGATGGACTAGAAGTCTTGCGTGCAAATACACTTCCTACAAAGCGCGACAGTGACGGAGACGGTATTATTGATGGTATTGAAGATGCAAACCGGAATGGACGATTTGAACCAGGAGAAACAAACCCTCGTGAATGGGATACAGACCGTGACGGACTCTGTGACGGAATCTGTAAAGTAAATAAAGGACAAGATCTCCGTGGAGAAGATAAAAACCTTAATGGTATTTATGAACCTGATCTTGATGAATACGATCCACGCTCTGTTGATAGTGATGGTGACGGTATCCTTGATGAGCATGAAGTATACCTTTGTGTGATTAATGGAGGAGATGGATGCTAATACATCCCTAATCTAAGCCAAAAAAGTATCATTGAGAAAAAACACAAATTCCTGTATAATACTATGATGATTCGGAAAACTACACTACTAACGGCACTGATGATTATTGCTCTCCCACAGAGTGCAATGGCCTATCTAAGCCCTGAAGATGTACTGCTTAACCGTGAACTCTTCATGCCACCAAGTGCACGAGAAGCACAAGGTCGCAACGCACTTCAAGCAGAGGAAGCAAGCGCAAGACGAGAACGCGAACAAGAACGCGCATTTGAATTACAACATCCAGTTGTGGAAGAGGAGTATAGTGAACCACTACAAGCTGCTGCACCTGAAATGCCAACACTACCAGCAGGGTACATGGCAGTTCCAATCAATGGTGCATACTATGGTCAGCCACTATTTGGTGCTGCACCAGCGCAAAGCCAAACACTTGATGCAGCAAACCTAGAACTACAACGCACTATGCGACTTCTTGATCGTGTAAACCAAAACCAAGTATTAGGCCAATACCAAGGGCAGATGCTTCATTCATCTGCGAATGATCTTGCACCATCTGGTGCTGGAACAGTCCTCTCTATTATGGCTCTTATGGGCGCTGTAGTGTTTATTATTCGACGGTCTCGCAGTGCAACTGCTGTCATGCAGGCGTAAGAAAGTATTGAGGTATAAGTATTATGTATAAAGAGGAAATTCCTTATACTGATTTCATGTTATCTCTGACACAAAAACGGTGGATAGTGCCCGATGCAGGAAAATATCTTAATGCCTCTCATATCGTGACACGATTACTTGCCGAACGCGGTATTCATCCAGATGTCCATCCAGAAATTGTGTCTCCATCTATCTTTACAGATATGCAAAAGGCAACAAGCCGTATCCAGCATGCATTACAGCGCGGTGAAGGAATTGGTATTTTTGGAGATTACGACTGTGATGGCGTTACTGCGGTGGCCCAACTCGTCCGTTACTTCCGTCGTAAAGGGGTTACACCGTTTGTACGCTTGCCTCATAGGGTGAAAGATGGCTACGGACTGCATAGCGGCATTGTGCAAGAATGCGTCGAAAAAAAGATATCCCTTTTGATTACCGCAGACACTGGTGTGACATCTATGAAAGAAATAGATGCACTCACTGCACATGGTATCGACGTTATTGTGACAGACCACCATAACGTGCTGGATACTTTTCCAAATGCTTACGCAATTATCCACCCTGCGCGCAGCGACCATCCTCTTCCTCATCCATCAGGAAGTGGTGTTGCCTTCTCTTTAGTACATGCATTGGAAGGAGGAGAGTGGGATGACATGTATAGCGATCTTGCACTTGCAATGATGGGAACAGTTGCCGACCTAGTCGAACTCAAAGGTGCGAATAGAGCACTGACAGAACTTGGCCTTGCTGCTCTTGAGAATATTGAAAGTGGCCCACTTGCAACACTACGTGATCGATGTCGACAAAAAGATATGCCCTTTCGTAGTCAGGATATTGCCTTTCGCATTGCACCACGCATCAATGCTGCAGGAAGAATGGGCGCAGCGGATACTGCTTTGCATGCAGTTCTCGATGGTGGGGAGTTTCTCAATCAAATCGATACATTAAATGAAGAGCGCAAAGTTATCACAAAAGATTTATTAGACTCGGTTGTAGAAACATTTGCCGAGATAGACACACCTGAAATACTCATCAGTATTAGCGACGACTATCCACATGGTATTGTCGGACTTATTGCAGGCAGACTCACAGAGCAATTTGGAAGGCCAAGCCTTGTTGCACATTCTGATGGAGAAACATGTGTTGCATCACTACGGAGTCCTTCATGTTACAACATTGCCGAAGGACTAAGCCGTTGTAGTAAGTACCTTCTCCGTTTTGGTGGGCATGCTCAAGCTGCAGGCTGCACTTTTTTGCAGAGTAATGCTGAAGATTTATCCCGTGCATTATTACAAGATGTTCAGGCGCATACATCACCAGAAATTTTACACCCAACACTTACTGCTGATGCAGAAATTTCTGCACATGATATTACCGTAGATTTTTGTGAAAAACTCACAATGCTCGAACCATACGGACAAGGAAATACTGAGCCTGCATTCTTACTACGCAATGTTTCACTTCAAAGTCTGCGTGCATGTGGAAAGGAAATGACGCACTTACAATGTCGAATTGGAGGCATTCAAGCTATTGGTTTTAATATGGCAATTTTGGTATCAGAAAGCGAAAATTATGATGTTTTAGCACAGCTAAATATCAATGAATGGAACGGGAAAAAGAGCCCTCAACTTGTTATTCAAGATATAAGAATAGCTACTGTAAAAGAGGAACAAAAAAAGTACACCGAAGTGCACTTTTAAACTCAAATGTTAAAAGGCCTAAACAGGTACCAAGCTCCCTTCCATCTGGAAGACATCAACAATTGGCATTTCCAATGCTGCAGCAATTTTAAATGCAAGAAGAACAGATGGGTTCGTGTCTCCACGTTCGATACTCATGATTGTCTGACGACTTACACCAGTTCTCAAAGCAAGCTCTTCTTGTGTCATAGATTTTTCGAATCGAAGACGACGAATGCTATTTTTCAGAACTGCTGTTGACATGAGTGTGAGTGGTAAAGTTAGAGTAAAAAATTGTTTGCCTTAGTTCACGCATTTTACTGACTCTCTCATGTTGTGCAAGGAAAAAGACGCAACACTTATTGTATTACTGACAGAAAAATTGTGAGCACTGAAAGTGCAATAAGGTACGGTGCAAATACTACTAGTCCACGGTGCACGATGTAGCGTCGAAGGAACATTATACACAGCACGCTTGATACAAATGATGCACTAACTGCAGCAGTTGTAATTTGTAAAGATGGCAACTCTATTGTTCTATGAACAACATCAATCAATGTTAAGAGTGTTGCCCCACCAATAACTGGAACAACCATGAGAAAAGAAAAATCGAGCGCCTGTTTTCTATCGAGACCAATCATGCGACCAGCACTAATCGTTAAACCACTACGAGAAAGCCCTGGTATTAATGCCAATGCTTGTGCGCATCCTATTGCAACTGCGCTCCGTGCTGTGAGATGTTTCGCTGCTGGTGTCCGTGGATGTAATATTTTTTGCAACAGTGTTTTATTGCCCTCTTTACAGCACTCACCAAGGAGAAGAATGAGTCCGGTTACAAGGAATGCAAGTCCAATGCTTAGTAGTGATTGAAAATGTACTGCAATCGCGTCTTCAAGAAAGACTCCAGCAACTCCTGCAGGGATAGTTGCAATAATAAGAAGTACTAATGTTTTCTTATTTGCTTTGTCTTTTTGAAATGGAGATATAAGCAACTGTAGCCATGTTTGAAAATACACCATCAAGAGTGCAAGCAGCGTTCCTGCATGCAACATAATGTTTAACCCCTGCATACTTTGTGGATCGACATGTATGCCAAGCAACTGCTCTGCAAGTACTAGGTGTCCAGAACTCGACACAGGAAGAAACTCCGTAAGCCCCTGAAGAATGCCGAGAGTGAATGCGTGGTAGAGCATCATATTATTTTTTCTTATGCGCAATGAATTCTATGGCAATCACGACGATGCAACCAACAGCCATGATGCCAATCAACTCCCATGCTGCACTATCCAGTGTTGGGACGATATTTATTTCCTCAATCTTCCATGGCCAGATCTTTCTGAGACTTCCAATCATCAGCCCTGTAAGTAGTGCGACTGTTCTGTCGTGATACTTCGCAAACAACCAACCAAGTATCTGTGAAAAAAGAACCAGTCCCACGACAGCACCTATACCAATATATGCGATACTAATGATGTCTCTATCATTCACAGCAGAAAGAATGAACTCGTACTTTCCAAGGATAACCAAAAGGAAAGCACCTGATATCCCTGGAAGGATCATCGCGCAGATTGCAATTGCGCCACAGAGAATAAGGAACCATGGTTCATTTGGCGTAGACACTGGAACAAGCCCCACAATGGCATACGCAACTACGCCACCAAGAAGGAGCATGAGGATATTTACAACTGTCCACGACCTCACTCTTTTTGCGACAAGAAATACTGATGCTGTCACAAGTCCGAAGAAGAATGACCACACTATTTGTGGTGATGTTTCCAATGCGTGCTCAAGTGGTGCTGCAAGTATTGCTGCGGCCATTAGTATTCCTCCACCAACGGAAATAAGAAAGCCCCACCGTGGCAATCGCATCGCAGCGCATAATTTTCCTCTGAGTATTTCATGCCACATTTCTTTTCGTCCAAACATACGAATTGCATCAATGAGCTCCTCGTATATTCCAAGTATAAACGCCATTGTTCCACCAGAGACACCGGGCACGATATCGGCTGCACCCATACAAAAACCCCGAAGTACAAGGCCGATGTAACGCTTAGTATTTTGAATCATTTTCCTGTCTATCCTAGGGAAAGGAGGGTGCTCCCACAAGGAGTCTCTATTGCCTACTAGTCTGAAAACACCGTGTGTACGCAAGATACTCTGTTTGCACAAATGTATATTTCATCTGTAACATTACACGAAATGACACCTTCACCTTTTCATGGGATCTTTAGTAACTTCGGAAGCGATGCTTCTGCACCCGCTGCGACCCCTTTAAATATTGCACAAGAAGAAGAGGTTTCATTACCAGTGAGCCATGCTGGAAGTAACCAGCCAGGACAAATTGCTGTTGATATTTACGAACTTGAAAACTACTACATTATTCGTGCTCCTATTGCAGGAGTGAAACTCAGTGATATTGATATTGAAGTAGATGATAAGGTAATCACTATTTCTGGTACACGTAACCCGAGTGATGAGATTGCTCATGATCAGTACTACTTACAGGAATGTTTCTGGGGCGAGTTTCAGCGGTCTATTACACTACCTATCTCTATCGATCCTAAAAAAGTAAAAGCAACCTTCAGTAAAGATTCCGTCCTAAAAGTCCTTATCCCAAAAGAGGAGAAGGTGAAGATTGTAAGAATCTCTGAGGGGTAATTACTTCTTTTTCTTTGCTGGTGTTTTCTTTACAGCTTTCTTTGCCTTGTTTGCTGTTGGCTTCTTTGCTGTCTTCTTTACCGCTGCTACTGCTTTTTTCTTTGGGGCAGTTTTGAGTTTTGATTTCACTTCACGCGGAATCATCTGCAGACTTTCAAGTACATCCTCTCCACCCATTAGTCTCCAGTCTACTTCTTTGAGAAGTGCGCTAAATTCCTTGAGTGTTTTTTCCACTGCTTTCGCATCGTCTGCTTTGTTGTCTAGAAAGTTCCACAATTCCACCTGCATAAGGTAGAGGTTTTGTACTTTCGATAGTGGTGACTGTTTCTTGGTAGACATAATATTTGAAGTGGAAAAATCAGATCATTGTAGTCAATATTGGAATCCTTGTCAATTTCATGATGTAAACTAAAATTGTAAAGGTCGCAAACCTTACACCAGAATCGCCAAATGCAAAGAAAATACATATTTTTTTCTTTTGCCTCGCAATAGTGGCTTCCTAATGAATTCCTATATATTTTGTGCAGGATTATGCAAAAACCCTGCTACTATCGCGCCAATGGCGATTACACAAGCAATATTACCGGTAGCAGGACTTGGAACACGGTTTCTTCCATGGACAAAAAGTGTCGCGAAAGAGATGCTTCCTATCGGGAATCAGCCAATAATAGCCAAAATCGTTGATGAATGCATGAATGCAGGCATAAAAGACATATGCTTCGTTATAAGCCACGGTAAGGAGATGATCCCTGCATACTTCTATGAAAGCCCTGAACTCGAAGCAGAGCTCGAAAAAAGGGGCAAATTGGAGCATTTAGAGCAGCTCAAGAGGTACAACGAAGCCGATTTCCATGTTGTGTATCAAAATGAGCAGCTTGGTGATGGTCATGCAATCCTTCAAGCTGCCGACTGGGTAAAGAGTGACCACGTTGCAATTCTCTTCGGTGACGATATTTTTTCAGGCGAACATTCGGGTATTGAACAACTCATTGCAGCGCATGAATCACTATCGCAAGATGAACAAGGGGCGATACTTGCACTCGAAAATATTGATCGATCTCAAACAGAGAAGTATGGCATCGCAAAGACTGATGGTGTGCATGCTGACAAAGCAAACCTTCATACCATTGAAGCACTGGTTGAAAAACCACGCCCAGAAGACGCACCTTCAACACTTGGTATTGTTGGTCGCTACATTGTTCCAAAATCTACTATTGATCTTCTCCCAAGCATCGGCGCTGGTCATGGAGGAGAAATTCGACTGATCGATGCTCTCATCGCACAACTAGGGAACATTCCTATTCGTGGACTTGAATGCACTGGCATTCGACTCGATACAGGAACACCTGAAGGATACGTCCGAGCAGTTCAAGTTCTTACTGCGAACCTTTAATCGTCGTCGTCATCATCGTCGTCTGAGTCGTCATCGTCGTCCCCAAAGAAATCGTCTTTGATGTCTTCCCAATCATCATCGTCGTCGTAATAATCGTCGTCGTCATCATAATAATCGTCGTCATCGTCACGACCATTATATCGGCGCTCGTTGTACAGATAATTTCGGTCGTATGTTGGTGGTGCCGAGTAGTATGTATTGTTGTTTCTATTCTCGTAGAATTGTTCGATCATACATTCACCATTTGCATTGCGGTACAAGCAGTTGCTATTACGATTATTATCGTACGTGTTTACAGTATTACTATATGTATTTCTTGAAGGCTGTGTATACCGATATGGTTGCACAGTCGGATAGCTATATGTTCTCGCTGGAGGCGTATATGACCTCAGCTGAATATGTTCGTAATAAGAAATTGCCTGAACAGTATGCGCACTTGCAATAGAGAGTAGTGCAATCGTAAAAATTACATGCTTTTTCATAGGGGCAAACGCTATCACGAAAACTCATGACGCTGCAAGTTCCGAAGATTACAAACCTTCTTGCATACTGTTTACTCGTGCTGCACGGTCTTGCATTTTTACCTCTGCATTTTCTTCAGCTTCTGTATACGGCGGCCACACTTTCATTCTGACTTTATGAAGAAGTGCGCAGAGACGTGGGAACCGTTTGCAGTTTGGATCTCGTGGCTCATTAATAATTCCATGTTCAAGCCAAACATATAACACAGGAATAATCACAAGTGTGAAGAGTGTTGCAATGACAATACCAATCGCCATCACAATTGCGAGGTCACGGAATGTTTCTCCAGTAAAGATAAGTGGAATAACACCAAGTGCTGTTGTGAGTGTTGTCATCAACACTGGCTGCAGACGTTGCTTACATCCTGTCTCTACTGCATCTGGAATGTTATCGGCAAACTCACGGTTTTGGTTGATTCTATCGATAAGAACAATGGCGTCATTCACCACAATTCCGAGAAGCGCTACCATTCCGATCATTCCTGGGAATGAAAGAGGAAGACGTAAAATCGCAAGCCCATAGAGTACTCCCATCACAGCAAGTGGCATTGTTGTCAGAACAATAAACACCTGACGGAACGACTTAAACTGATAGACAAGAATGACGAAGATAAGAAGCATCGCAACAATAGATGCACGAGCAAGGCTCGCCATCGATTCTGCAGTAT
>Ga0213866_10003015_pt1 | contig 11585 bp, 7 predicted proteins | sample PICome_11_FD_160079 | JGI IMG/M metagenome (GOLD analysis project Ga0213866, IMG submission 160079) | Coastal seawater microbial communities near Pivers Island, North Carolina, United States - PICO284 | ecosystem: Environmental > Aquatic > Marine > Coastal | place: USA: North Carolina... | reverse complement strand
CTTCGCATCGCAGCTCGATCAAAGCTCGAATATTCAACCGGGGCGCGGGCAAGTCCTGCTGACTGAGCCGCTTGCGCTCCCCTGGAACGATGCGCTCGGCTACCTCAATCAAGGCTACGACTACTTTCGTTCAATCAAGGGTCGCCTGCTGATTGGCGGCGGGCGTCACCGTTTTCGCGAGCTCGAATCGAGCGATCAGCTTGAGCCGAGCGATGCGCTGCGCACCTACCTTCACGATCTTGCATGCGAGCTGCTCGCACGCGACTCGATTCAGATTGAGCAGCACTGGGCGGGTATCATGGGCTTTCCCGGTGGCACTCATGCCGTCGGCGTGCGCGAGAAGCAGCTCGATGCGAAGACCAGCTTGCTCGCGGGCTTCGGCGGGATGGGAGTCGCTCTCACTCCAATCGCGGCGAAAGAATTGGTCGCGCGATTCACGAACGCAGGATGATTCGGAAGTTGATCCGGAAGTGGATTCGAAAGTGGATTCGGAAGCAAAGGACAAGCCATGCGCACTCTTATCACCGGTGCTTCGCGAGGCGTGGGACTCGCGCTCGTAGCCGAAGCGCTCTCGCGCGATCACCAAGTCATCGCCTGTGCGCGCAAGCCTGACGATGCACGGGAACTCAACGCGCTCGCCGACAAATTCGGCGATCAGCTCACGCTCGCCAAGCTCGACGTCACGAATCCAGAGCACATCGCGAGCGTCGCGCAACTCACGCACGACAAACTTGGCGCGCTCGATCTGCTGATCAACAACGCTGGCGTCGGGCCGGATTCGCCGGGCATGGGCCCTGCTGAGGCGCACTCAACTTTCGGCAAGCTCGACGCAAGCAAGCTGCTTGCAGTCTTCGAGGTCAACACGATCGCGCCCCTGATGATCACCGAAGCGCTCTTGCCGATGCTCAAGCTTGGAGAGCAGCCGCGCATCGCGATGATTAGCTCGCAGCTCGCATCTAGTCAACGCACGATCAAATCGCGCAACTACAGCTACGGCGCGAGCAAGGCGGCGCTCAATCACATCACGCAAAATCTCGCGTGGCATCTTGAAGGTGATGGCGTGATTGCAGCGGCCTTTCATCCGGGCTGGGTCTCGACCGACATGGGCGGGCCGCAAGCCCCCACCACACCAGCAGAGTCAGCGCGCGATCTGCTCTACCTTTTCGAAACGCTCACGCTTGAAATGAGCGGCGGTTACTTCGATCTCGATGGCAGTACAATGGCCTTCTAGATCAGCCCTCGATCATCTCGCGATCAATCGCGCTCATGCGAGCGAGAGATTCAGGAGTTCAACGCGAAGGCGCCAAGCACGCAAAGTTTCGCAAAGCGCTCTGCGATGCAGCGGACTTCGAACTGTCGGCGGCGCTGGATCGCTGGGCATCGCGTTGCACTTCACGATTGTGGGCAGCCGAGTCCCTAGCCGCCAGGCTTTGCGTGCCTTCGCGTGCTCAGCGACTTTGCGTTAACATCCGATTCTCATAGCTCGCATGAGTGTGAATATGGCGGACCGCTAGTCTAGCTCAGCCCAACTACTGCTAAAGAGATGCACATGCCGAACCTCCGCATTCTTCCCGATGCACTCACCTCTCCCGCAGGCGATGAAGACACCATTCTCGATGTCGCGCTGCGCCACCAGATCGAGCACGCTCACGCTTGCGGCGGCCACGCGCGCTGTTCGACGTGTCGCGTAGAAGTGCTGGAGGGACTCGATCAGCTCGAAGCGCCGAACGCCGCAGAGAAGCTGCTTGCCGAGCGCTTGCATCTGCCGCCCTATGTGCGCCTTGCGTGCCAAGCGAAGATGCGCAAGCACTCCGGCGAATCCAGCGTCAGGCGACTCGTTATCACCAAGGGCGAGCTCGACCATGTGCTGAAGAGTGACGGCGACGACAAGCTGCGCCAGATCGGATCGCAGCAACGCATCAGCATTCTCTTCGCCGATATTCGCGGCTTCACCACGCTCAGCGAACGCGCCATGCCCTACGACATCGTGCACGGCCTCAACTTCTACTTCCACCACATGGGCGCAGTGATCGAGCGCAACGGCGGCACGATCAACGCCTACATGGGCGATGGCCTGATGGCGCTCTTCGGCGTGGATGGCGAAGACTGCGGCGCACAGAGCGCGGTCAAGTCAGCGCTCGAAATGGAAGCGAAGGTCGAGGAGCTGAGCGAGCAATTCGAATCGCTCTTCGGTCAGCCCATTCACATCGGCGTCGGCGTTCACACGGGTGAAGTGGTGCTGGGCTACATCGGCTCAACGCAAAGCGGCGCGGTGACGGTGATCGGTGATGCGGTCAACACGGCGAGTCGCATCGAATCTGCGACCAAAGAACTCGGCGTATCCGTGCTGGTCAGCCAAGCCGTGCTCAATCAGCTCGGCGACGCGGTTGAACTCGGCGCAAAAGATTCCATCAGTCTCAAAGGCAAGTCGGGGAGCTATGATGTCTTCGAAGTCAAACGCATTTTGTAACCCAGGAGCTCACCATGAGCGACGTCCAGCAACCCGCGCACAAGTTCGTTCCCTACCTTTGCATTCGCAACGCAGGCAAAGCGATTGACTACTACGTCGATGTCTTCGGCGCCAAAGAGACCATGCCGCGCATCCAAGATCCTGACGGCAAGATCGGCCACGCGGAAATCGACGTGCTCGGTCAGCTCATCATGATCGCCGACGAGCACCCGGACTACGGCGCGTTCAGCCCGCAGATGATCGGCGGCACGCACGTGCAACTGATGCTCTACGTCGACGATCCCGCAGCATGGATTGAGCGCGCGAAAGCTGCCGGCGCCAAAGAGATGCGCCCGCTGACCGACCACTTCTACGGCGATCGCTCCGACACGATCGAAGATCCCTTCGGCTACGTCTGGATCTTTGCCAAGCGCATCGAAGAAGTGAGCGGCGACGAGATCCTCGCCCGCGCGCAAAAACTCTACGGCAGCCTGTGAGGATAGGTGGCAGTAGAAGTGGCACCGACACTCATGTCGGTGATCGCATTCCGATGCGATTGATCTCGGCGCGTTGTACCTCGCAGGGTGTAGAGAATGCAGGCAGGCGATTCGAATTGGCTTATCGAAGTGCTGAGTTGCTTGTGATTATCGACGTCGCTCGATCTCGGAGAAGAGGGGTTCGCGCAGCGGCGCAGAGACGCAGCGCCTCGCGGAGCATGCGCTATCAGTTCAAGCGAATCTAGTCACCGATATCCGAGAGCTTGCTTCTTCGATTTGAATCGAAGAGCAAGACTCTGCAAAACGCTTCGCCCTCGCGCTAAAGCATCCGAGTAGTTCTCTCGCGCTCTCTTCGAGATTTCTGAGCAATTCAAGAACTACAAGGCTCATCGCTCTGCTCGGGATGACGGCCCACACTCCACTAAACCACAAAGCGGCGGGCAGAGCTCTCACTCCCCCCGCCGCTACGCTTAGCCTCTCCGCACTCAATCACGCGGCTGCCATGTCCAGCATGTAGCTGCGCTTGATGTGGTTGACCATCGCATCGAAGCCCTCTTCCGCGTACTTGAAGAGGCGCAGAGCACCGTCGCTCCAGCCGCTCAGCAGGTACACGTCGCGCTGGTCGCCCGCCACGGGCGTGCCCGGGTAGGCGGCCAGGTTGAACACGTAGAGCTTCGCGTTTGGCGCGATCTTCTTGTACGTGGCCCACGCTTCCTGGAACGCGGAGTGGGTGCTCCAACGTCCCGTGTCGCGATAGAGCTCGCAGTCCGTGAAGATCACGACGTGCTCGCACACGTCACGCGCATCGATCAAGCGCTGCAACGTGAGATGACCGTAAGTCGCGTGACCGACGTCGAGCTTCATCAGCTTCTCGGCGTTGGTCACCACGCTATCGGTGCTACGCAGATTCGCATCGCGATAGCTCTCACCGAAGGCACCAACCAGCACCTCAGCATTCGCCGCATAAAGCGCTGCCGAGAAGAGCGTGCCGATCTCGACAAGCTTCATGCTCGACTTGGCCGAAACCGGCGTGAACATGCTGCCCGAAAGATCGGTGAAGCACGCCACCTTGCCCGCAAGCTGTGGCATGTTGCGGACCGCCGCGTGCTGCAACGCCATCTCAAGTGCGCGTTGCACCTGAGCGCGCTGCTTCAACGAGCAACCCTCAACCTTGTCGACTTCCTGCGCCGCCTGCACAAAACGGAAGGGCATCATCTTCGACGATGCAATCACATCAGCATCCGCAAGCTTGGCGCACGCAATATCGATCGCCTTCTGCGCATCGTGCTGCAAGAAGTTCCGCAGGTTCCTCGCCAAGGCGAAGATTCCCATGCGAGGAGCCACCTCATTCCAGCTCTTGGCGCTTGAACCATTCGCTGAAATCGACACTTCCCACGTCTCCGCAGGCGCAAGCGTCCGCGCGATGATGCTCGCGAAAAGCTCACCCTGCGCCGCATCGCGCGGCTTCGGGTGCGTAATCCGCAACACATCACGCAAGCTCAAGCCACGACCCGAACCCTTGTACTTGGCCGCGTTGTAGGCGTTGAGATTCTCAGTCAGATAAAGCGCGATGCCCTTCAATACAGAACGCGGCACGTTGCGCTTCAATCCACCGTTCAGATTCATGCACGCCATCAACAGCTCGCCGGGCTCATCCATCCGCTGCAGCGTACGCGCCACAACGAACTTGAAGCCATCGGGAGTCTTACCCTTCGCCAGAAGAGCAAGCAGGTAGATCGGAACAGAACGCAGGTTCTGCTCACGCCTGAGATAAGTCGCAAGCTGGCAAACGAAGATTGGATCGCAAGCGTCCACGAGCATCGCAATCCATTGCGCTGTCTCGCCGGAGCTCTCGTAGAACTGATCTTCCATGAAGGTGCAGCATGCAGCCTTCGTGAGTTCGACTTCGTTCGACTGAATGTAGGTCTTGCCGCCCGAAAGATTCGGGGACGCCAACTGGTTCGTACCAGCCTTCTTGGACTTCCTGATGTTGAAGCGCGACATGGTCCTTTCTCGCTGCAAAGAGAATTGGCAAACAGAGGTTGTGATCGAAAACGGAGATCTACGACGCTCTATCCAATTGAGCTACACCCGCACATTGGGCGGGCGACGGGACTCGAACCCGCAACCTTCGGCTCCACAAGCGATGAAACCGTTTTCTGCGCTACTGCGTGCCAAAAACAAAACACGGTGATAGCCGCGCAGAGGTGAGAGTGACGACGGGATCTTTTCCGTTACCAACGAAGGAACCGTAGTCAGCGCTGCTGCGCGGCGAAAGAAAGTAGCTTTGCCACGAATCGGGGCAAGCTAGATTGTCCTAAAAGGGAAAGATATTTAGCTCGGTGTGAAGTTTTCCTGATTGGCGGGTGACGCAATCATGTTGCAAGAGCGCGTGGAGATGAGGTCGCCTCGGGCGTTTGGTGGTCCATCGCTCTACCAGACTGAGCTACCCCTGACATATGGGTCAGGGAGCAGGATTCGAACCCGCGACCGACGGAGTGAAGGAGCCCTCGGCTACGCTGCCACGCGCCTATACGCTGCAAAAGAGTGATGCGCAGAGATGAGAATCGAAACGCCGTGTTCATTGAGCGTGTTGGCCTTACACCACACAAAGCGAGGCTTTGCGTCAGGAGTTGAACCTGAGATTCCCAATCCAGAAGAACTCGTTTCTTCGCTGCTGCGCATCAATGTCAAAGAGCAAGCCATGCAGAGGATTGATCGGACGCGGTGTTTGCTGGATCGAGTTACAATCGATTGCGAAGGAACCGCTTCCCGCGCTGCTGCGTGGCAATACTTGTGTGGAAGCGCAGAGAAGAATCGGGAGACGGTGGGGCTTCGTGACAAGAAGGAACCGCTTCCCACGCTGCTGCGCGGCGGGAGAGAGTATCCCCCGAATCTTCCAGATCAATCACAATCCAAAAGAACCTTGAAAGTTGTGGCGCGCAGAGATGAGTGAGCACGGTGTTTCAGTCAGCTGCTCTACCCATTTGAGCTACACCCGGGATAAAGGCCCGGATGACGGGAATCGAACCCGCAACCTGCTGGTTGTGAAGGAACCGCAACTCGCGCTGCTGCGCGCGCACAACACAAAGCTTGGTGCGAAGAGGTGGGTGAGATCGGCATTTCAGTCAGACGAGCTGCCAACTGCTCTACGCTTGAGTCGCCTCAAACGGCAGGGTTCGAACCTGCGACCTCCTGGGGTTGAAGTATCCGCAACTCGCGCTGCTGCGCACCGAACGTGAGCGTAGAACGATAGTAAGCATCTGCAAAGAGATAATGCCAAAAAGGCGTGGTGAGGGTGAGCCAGAGAGCTTTGCGTACTGCGAGGCGCTAGTGCAGTTTTCGAATTGCTTTCGTCGTCAAGGGTGGCGCAGACAATCATGTCTGCGCTCGCGCGAAGCGCGAGGAACGTTACCCAGGAAAGCAGTACTAGGCTGTGCGGCTGGCAGACAGGATTGTCTGCCCCACCCATAGTCAGAACAAACCATATCTAGAAGTGTTCTGAGGTAGGCGCATTCCAGATGAGCGTGCAAGAGGTGAGAAGAGCGCGTAGCTATTCAGAGGAACAACGTGGAAAGGCGCCGCTACCGGCAGGAATGCCGGTTCCACCAAAACGTTCAAGCGAGGTTTTCCCTGAGGCTTCCTCGCGCTTGCGCGCGAGCACCGACATGAGTGTCGGTGCCACTACCCAGCAGCCGCGCGGTCCGCTTCGAGCCACTCGACGTAGCGCTCTTTCGCGTGCTGGATGCGCTCGGCGCCGCGCTCGAGCTGATCGTAGGGGCGAAGCAGTTCGGTCAGGTCGAGCTCTTCGATCAGTTGGTCGAGCTTCTTCGCCAGGTCCTGATAATCCTTCTCAGGATTCACGCCGTCTTTGCCCAGGTAGCGCGAAACGCTGGTGCGTTGCTTGTCGTGGGACTTGGAGACAATCGCGAAGTTCTGCTCAAGCTTGCGCGTGAGCGAACGGGCGATTTGCAGCATGATTGCGGGTTGAGCGCCGCAGAGCGCCTCAATCTGCTTGCCGGGAATGATCGCGACGGTCGTGTTTTCCGCTGCGATTACTTCGGCCGTGCGCTTCTGGTCAGGCAGCAGCACGGTGATCTCGCCCGTCGTGTCGCCTTCCATAATGTCAGCGGCTTTAATGCCCTCGACATAAGCTTCGAGGCGCCCCTTGACCACGATGAACATCGCCGTGCCGGTATCACCTTCGCGGAAGAGAGCGTCGCCGCGCTTGAGCTTATGCTGATTGCCGCTCATCTCGTATTCTTCGATCACGCGATTCATCTCAAGGCGATCTTCTTCATCTTGGCCGCTTAGCGCTTGGCCAGTGCTGAAGGTTTTGCAGTTCTTGGCCTCGCTCAGCGCATCGATGATCTCGCGCTCGCCATCCGCTTCCTTATTGATGTCGGTGACGATCCGGAAGAAGTCGCGATAGTAGCCTTCAAGCTCACCGGTCAAGCGCTTCGACGCCATCTGCGCGCTGGTCATGCTCTCGTTCGATTGAATCAATCGGCGTGCGAGCATGCGCAAGAAAGCCAAGCCAAGCTTGGGATTGCTCAGCAGCACTTTGCGCAGCGCGTCGCCTTCGCTCGGGATGCAAAGCAGCGTGGCCTCGCCAGTTGCTACGATCGACTCGACGTAGCGGCCGTTCATCACGCTCTCAGCGCCGACAATCATGCCCTGCTCATCCCAGCGGAAAAGCTCGTCCGATTCGAGAATCGCATCGTCTTTGCTGACTTTCGATTCGGGCACAAGGCGAGCGCCAACGGCACCGCTTTGCAGTACGAAGAACTTTTCTGCGGCGTCGCCCTGGCGCGCGAGAATCTCGCCCGCGCCAACACTGAGCACTTCCATCGTTGCGGCCATAGCCTGCTCCTGCTGTGAGAGTGGATCGGCATTGTAGCGAGGTGTGTGGAAAGATGTGGAGAACCAAAGCGCACAAGGTGCAATGGGGGTGCCATCTGGTTCGTTCTTCCATTCTTCGAGCATTGCACGAATTGCTGTACTCGGAAGGCCGTCATCCCGACCGGAGGCGTAGCCGGAGGGGAGGGATCCCTTTTCGCCAAGGTCGCCTGCTTCAGTTCGTTCCGCCTTGCGAAATCGGATCGGGACGCATAGTTGAACGGCGATGCTGGGCTTGCCTTCTTCGAGGCGCTGCTCAAGTTGATTGATCCATCTGCTGCTTCGTCTCTGTCGCCTGTCCATCCATCCTTATTTTCGTAGCCGACACACCACCCTTGGTATGTCAGTAACTCACCGCAGGAATCCAGTATTTTCGCGGGCTTGCGGCTACTTTATGCTTTTTTTAGCTACTGGATATATATAGGGTTTGGATATGGCAACCGAACTGGCTATCCCTCCCGCGATCACCCCGAGACGCACCTGGCCGAGCGGCTTTGCGCCCCTCGACCGCGCGCTGCCGGGCAGTGGTTTGCCCGCCGATGGCGTGACCGAGGTGATGCATCCCGGCCGCTCACCGGGAGCGGGATGCTTGAGCCTCTTTATCCCGCTGATGCGGAGATTGACGCGCGGCCCCCAGAACGACGATGAAGACGCGCCTCAATCCGACTGGAACGCTCTTAACAAGGAAGCGACTGATGAGCAGCCTCACCCAGACACTCCCCGCGCGCCCGCCTGGATCGCGCTGGTCGAGCCGGGGCTTGATCTCTACCCGCCCGCTCTGGCAGCGGCTGGCGTTGATCTCTCCCGCGTGCTCATTCTCCGCCCGAACAAGCGCGCCGATCAGCTCTGGGCGATCGAGCAATGCATGAAGCACCCAAGCATCGCCTTCACGCTCAGCGCCGTGCGAGGGCTGCAAGAGCGCGAGGCAAGGCGCTTGCAGCTCGCTTGCCAGTCTGGCCCCGGCGTGCTGCTGCGGCCCGAGAGTGAGAGCGGTCGCGCATCCAGCCTGCGTCTTGGGCTGCGTGCGGAGAGCACTGGCGATGTGCGAAGCGATGGGATCTTCTCGCAACGCTTTGAAATCGAAGTTTTGCGCTGCCGTGGCCTGATGCCCGGCGCGCCTATTCAAGTGGAGGTCAAAGATGACGGCTCGCCGATGGTGCTGTCTGCGCTTTCCCGCGTATCCATGCCAGCGCGTGGTCAGAAGCCAACCCGAGCTGAGGCGCAAAGCCTTGGTGTTGGTTGAAGAACGCGCGCAACAGGTCCGCGTGATCGCCGCCTCCCCAACCGCGCAGCGCCTCGGGGTGGTTCCTGGCATGAATCTGGCCAGCGCCCGCGCGCTCGTGCCGGAGCTGCCCGCGCTCCCCTTCACGCCGAAGGACGACCGCCAAGCGCTTGAGGGCCTCGGCCTCTGGGCGCAGTGGCTCGCACCATTCACCGCCTGCTTCGAGCGCGACGCGATCGCGATCGAAATCAGCGGCTGCACTCACCTGCACGGCGGCGAAGAAGCGGCCATGCGCGAAGCGCAGATGCGTCTTGCTAGCATGGGCTGGTGCGCGCAAGCTGCTTGCGCCGATACGCCGCGCGCCGCGTATTTGCTGGCGGGGATGGCGGAGTTGGCTGGGAAGGGTGAAGGCGAGGAAGCGCCCGACTACACCGCTCTCACCGCACCGCCCGGCTGCACCGAGAAATCCCTCGCGCGGCTGCCGATTGAATCCCTCAGCCTGGGCGAGAGCACGCTGGAAAGTCTCGAAGACTTCGGTGTACGCACGCTGCAACACCTGCTCGGCCTCTCGCGCTCGCAGCTCATCAGCCGCTTCGGGTCTGAGCTGAACCAGCGCCTCGGCGAGATTCTCGGCGAAGTCACCGAGCCCCTCGAAGCCCTCACCGGCGACGCGCCGCTGGCTGAGGAAATCCGCTTCGAGCAGCCTCTCGAGGACGGCCTGCACTTCGTGCTCAAGCGTTTGTGCGACCGCCTCGGCGAAGCGCTCCACGGCGCGGGCGCAGGCACCTGCGAGCTCGCCCTGAGCTTCTTCCACGAAGGCGCCGACGCCACACACCACACCGTGCGCGCATCCGAAGCGATCGGCAGCGCCAAGGGCTTGCTGCTGCTGCTCACCACCTACCTCGAATCGCATCCGCTGAAGCGCGCGATCGAAGGGGCGAGACTGCAAGCCTGCTCGCCGGTCAATCTGAGCGCGCGCGACGCGAATCTTTTCAGCCCGCGCAAAGGCCCGCGCGAAGCCGGATTGCACGATCTCTTCGACCGCCTCAGCGCACGCTTGGGAGCAAGCTTTGTGACGCGCGCCGAGCTGATCGAGAACCATCAGCCCGAGCTCGCATGGCAATCAGCGCCCGTGCTCGACGCGAAAGCGCCCGACGATTCGCGCGAGCTTCCGCTGCGTCCTTTGCGTGTGTTCGAGGAGCCCGTGCCCGTGGTGGTGACGCTGCGCGACGACTCGCTCTTCGCCCTCAACCGCCACCGCCTGCTGCGCACCGAAGGCCCCGAGCGCCTCGGCGGCAACTGGTGGCGCGAGAACTTCTCCCGCGACTACTACCGCGTGGAGCTCGACACCGGCGACTGGTACTGGATCTTCCGCGAACGCACCACCGGCGCGTTCTACTGGCAAGGAGTCTTCGCATGATGCAGTAGAACCGGCATTCCTGCCGGTGCTGGCGACATTATTGCGCGGGATAAAAGGCGGCCTGCGAATACAGAGAGCTGGGATTTTTCGCGCGGAGCGCGACGCATCTGTTAGCCCCCGGTGAAACCGGGGAATGTACCGGGCGCGGGGCTTTCCCTCCCCCCGATTTCATCGGGGGCTAACCAAATATCGTGCTCCGCACGAAGAGGCCAGCGTTTCACCACCGCATCCGCTCGCTTCGCGAGCGCACCGACAAGAGCGGCTTGTCCGAGAACGCATGCGGTGATCCTCCCCCGCGAAGCGGGCGGAGGTGGCTGAGACTCCGAAGGAGTCGAAGTCGGAGGGGGCTCCCCTTGCTTCCAACGCAGTAAGAACGTGGCTTTGAGGCGCTTTTGATCGCTGCGCGATCATGCCCCCTCAGTCTCGGCTTCGCCTCGACAGCTCCCCCGACTTCGTCGGTGGAGCGGCTGCGCCAGCATTCTCGGACAAGCTGCTCCACCGATGAAATCGGGGCGCGTGAGTGGCAAGGGAAGCGCTGCGAGACCATGTTTTTGTTGCGTTTGAGAGGAAGGGGAGCCCGCTGCGCGGGGGAGGATTGGATCAGAGTTTCCGGGTAAGCCGAGAGTGTCGGTACCACTGCGGGAGACAGAAGCAAGAGTGTAGAACTGGCAAGAATGCCAGTTCTACTGCGCAAAGCTTATCCTCACGCTTTAGTCGCATCAGAATGCGACTCACCGACAGGAGTGTCGGTGCCACTGCGGAGGAAGCGCTGCCGCTCGCGGAGCGCTTCGCGGCCTTCGGTCCTTCGCCAGCTTCGCGTCACTCTCTCCCTAAAGCCAAACAGGAGCAATCGCATCGGAATGCGATGACTGGCAAGAATGCCAGTTCTACTGCAAGAAGCGGAGTTTTTCCAAAAGCTCTTGTCGCATAGGAATGCGACCACCGACAAGAGTGCCACTACCACCACACCCATGCCCTACACCGAACTCACCATCACCACCAACTTCACCTTCCTCAAAGGTGCATCCCACGCCGAAACCATCTTCGAGCGTGCAGGCGAGCTCGGCTACACCTGCCTCGGCATCGCCGATGAAGCCA
>Ga0213866_10003014_pt1 | contig 11586 bp, 14 predicted proteins | sample PICome_11_FD_160079 | JGI IMG/M metagenome (GOLD analysis project Ga0213866, IMG submission 160079) | Coastal seawater microbial communities near Pivers Island, North Carolina, United States - PICO284 | ecosystem: Environmental > Aquatic > Marine > Coastal | place: USA: North Carolina... | reverse complement strand
ACATTCAGAGAAGGTGGCTAACTCGTCCGGCATAATCGCCCGTTCAATCACCTCAATCTGACGCGCCTGCGCAAGTTTGATGGCCGTCTGACGCGTGATGCCATTGAGAAAGCAATCGGGCGTCGGCGTATGCAGCACACCGTCGCGGACAAAGAAGATATTGGCTCCAGTCGCCTCCGCAACTTGCCCTCGATAGTCCAGCATCAGCGCATCGGCATAGCCGTCGCGCTCTGCTGCGTGCTTGGACAAGGTACAGATCATGTACAGCCCGGCCGCTTTCGCATGACACGGTGCCGTATCAGGTGCCGGACGACGCCACTCGGCGTGGGTCATATGAATGCCCTTCATCTTATCAGCAAAGTAATCGCCCCAGGGCCACACAGCGACGGCCAGATGAATTGTGTTGTTCTGCGCCGAAACCCCCATCATCTCGCTGCCCCGCCACGCAAATGCCCGCACATAAGCTTTGTCCAGACCCGACTTGGCGAGGGCCTCAGTCTTGATGGCCTCGAGCTCTTCGATGGTAACGGGCAGTTCAAATCCCATGATCTCCGCGGACCGAACCAAGCGCTGAGAATGCCGCAAAGACTCAAAAATGCGCCCGCCATAGGCTCGTTCGCCTTCGAAAACGCAGGAGGCGTAATGCATAGCGTGGGTCAGGACATGCACTTTAGCCTCTCTCCAAGGCGTGAACTCACCATCCATCCAGATGTATCCATCGCGATCATCAAAAGGCTGATCTGCCATAGGGTTTTCCTGTCTTGCAAAGTCTAGCGGGAGTCCTCATTCTCAAACCCCTATGGCAGATGTCAACCGAAACCGCACCAGCTCAACTGGCTTTGATCCACGTCTCTTCCTGCGCGATGAGGAGCTGGATAATGGGATCGCCCTTCTGCTCGCCGGAGAGCGTGCCCTGATCAACCTCGCGGAGCCGCTCATCTCGCTTCCGGATATGCCCCCCCTGGCAAAGAGAGTCCTCATCGCCGCACGGTTTCAGCCAGGTCAGACGGTGCGGGCCCTCGGTCATCACCTTGGAACGACAACCCCAACCCTGGCCCGTATTCTGGGGCAGCTGGATAAAGGCGGTCTGATCGAGCGCCGCGCGACAAGAACCGACCGAAGGTCAAAAGCGGTGTTCCTCAGCACAGAAGGAAAAAGGCTCACGGACGAAGCCACCATTGTCCTTCGGGATCGACTCCGAGAGGCCTATCGACAGGCCGGTGCCAATGCCGTTGTCGGGAAACGCGCTGTGCTGAAAGCTCTGCTGACATGACGCAATCTCATATCCTTGTCGTCGACGATGATGATCGTATCCGAAACCTTCTGAAACAGTTCCTCGCAAGGCAGGGACACGCCTTAACAACGGCCCCGGATGCCGCGACCACTCGCAAGCTGTTACAGACGCTCCGCTTTGATCTCATCATTCTGGACGTTATGATGCCAGGCGAAGACGGGCTAGCCTTGCTGGAGGCGCTGCGAGATGCGGGGGATCGGACGCCGGTCCTGCTGCTGACCGCGAGGGGCCAGGCCAGCGACCGGATTGAGGGCCTTCGACTGGGCGCCGATGACTACCTCCCAAAGCCGTTCGAACCTGAGGAACTCGCGCTCAGAGCCGCGGCCATCCTGAGACGCCTTCGAAACCCCGCCCCCTCTCGGGAAATCGAAATGTCGGGGCTCGTCTTCGATCTGCGGCGCGGCTGTCTTCTGGGCCCCAGCGGACCGATCCGGCTGACGGAGAGTGAGCAGCAGCTGCTTAGCATTCTCGCACGCCATGCCGGCGAACCGGTTTCAAGAGAGATGCTGGCAGCGGGACCGTCATCCGGGACCGAGCGCAGCATTGACGTGCAGGTCACCCGCTTACGGAAGAAAATAGAACCGGACCCCAAGATCCCGATCCATATCCAGACCGTGAGAGGCATTGGATACCGCTTGATGCCGGATTAGGCCGTCCCCCGCCCCGCGCTTCCTTTAAGCCCTGTTCAGGTCTCGCAAGCATGCGTATACCGGGCTCATGCAGGCTCCTCCACCCTATGGCACCTATGCACCCGGCGTCCTGACCGGCCTGACTTTAGCCCTGACCCGACACACCCCTCTGGGCCGGGGTCAAGCGCGCAAGCAGTTTGCCCAGCTGGTTCGCACTTTGAATGCCGGCCACCCTCTCGATGTAAGTCTCTATGGCGGACGCGCCCGCCTTCATCACACCGGGAACCTGTCGGAAATGAAGGCTTTGCTGAACCCCGCCCGATATGCTCGTGAAGAGTACGCCTTCTGCAGGAAACATATGCCCCGGGACGGTGGCACCTTTCTTGATATCGGCGGCAATGCTGGCGTGTTCAGCCTGTTTGTGGCCTCCCTCATGCGCAGCGGAACGATATTGATCGCAGAACCCCAGCCGAGCATGCTGGAGCGTCTGGAAACCAATCTTACACTGAACCCGGAGCTGGAGGGCCGGCTCGCAATCCATGTGCTTCGAAGCGCGATAGGCGGCGACGCCCCCGGGACACTTACGCTCTCTGTGCCCGACTCGGCCGGTCAGGCATCGGCGCGCCCTGTCGCGGGCGTGCCGACACTGGACGTGCCGGTGGTGCCCATGAAGGCAGCACTGGAAGAGCGGGGCGTGGACCATCTTGACCTTCTGAAGCTGGACGTTGAGGGCTACGAGGACGATGTGATCTTTCCCTTCTTCGAGACAGCAGAGGAGCAACTTTGGCCAACGGCCATCGTGATGGAGTGCTGTCATGCCGGACGCTGGAAAAGAGATTGTGATGCCCTGTTGAAAGACTGCGGATATGCCGTCATTCGCCGGGACCGAACCAATATGATGCTGCTACGGACCTGAAACACATGGCCAGCTTTCGCCTGCGTGACTTCACACCCAAGGGCCTCTATGCCCGGCTTACCACGCTGGTCGCCGTGCCCGTTATTGCCATCTTTGCGATTACGACCCTGTACTATTACCAGTATCACATTCGGGAAGTGAACGAGAAACTGTCCCAGTCGATTGCGAGGGAAGTCGCTCTTATCAGCGACATGTGCGCCCGGACCACCCTCTCCGAGACCGCAATTGCAGAACTGGAGGATAAGCTTGGCCTGTCCATTGACTGCGCTTATGCGCGCGATCTGGCCTGGCCTGACGATGCGCGTCCCCGGTTCAGCTATGCCAGTATCCTGCGCCAGCAGCTCGATAACGTCACCGAACGCGATATCGACTTCCGAACCATTGAACAGGGCTCTCTTCTGGACTTCCGGGCCGTGACGGGACCTTCAGTTGTACGTGTCTTAATCAGCCGGAAACGGGCCCTCGCCGCCAACACGCATTTCACCATTGTCTGGGTTCTTCTCGGGGCCATGTTCATGCTCGGGCTGGCCTTTGCCTTTCTTCGCAATCAGGTTCGATCCATCCTCGAGCTGACCGAAGCAGCCAAGGCCTATGGGCGTGGCCGGAATATGGCCGATTTCCATCCCTCCGGCGCGACCGAAATTCGGGATGCCGTGCGTGCCGTTGCGGACATGCGTGCCCGCCTGACAAGTTTCGCGGATCAACGAACCTCCATGCTCGCCGGCGTCAGCCATGATTTAAGGACGCCCTTAACCCGGTTGAAGCTGCAGCTGGCCATGATGGAGCCGTCCGATGAGATCGACGGGGCCCGGGCCGATCTCGACGAGATGTCGCGTATGCTGGACGAGTACCTCGCCTTTGCCAGTGGCGAAGAAGGCGAGCAAGCCGATCAGGTCCGGCTGGATCACATGGTCGGCGCCTTGCTGGAGCGGTTTGATCGGGCCCATCTTGCTGCGTCGTCTGACATTACCTTGACCGTCCGCCCGCTGGCCCTGAACCGGACATTGTCAAATTTGATCAACAACGCCATCCAATATGGCGAACGCTGCGATGTTCAGATCAAAAAAGGGGACCATGAAGCGGAGATTCTGGTCGATGATGACGGCCCCGGAATTGCGCCGGAGGACCGGGAGGCGGCCTTCAAGCCCTTCCACCGGCTCGACAAAGCCCGGACACAGAATTTTGCAGGCACCGGTCTCGGACTCACCCTGGCACGGGATTTCGCGCACGCACATGGTGGAACAATCGGGCTTGAGGACAGCCCCTTGGGTGGCCTACGGGTCCGCCTGAAGCTGCCCTACTAGGCCGATCTGGGAGAGCTGGCCTCGCCGCGGCGCGATCGGAGCCGACCAAGCCAGCTCATCCGCCGGCCTGCTTTAACCAGTTCGGAGTCTAGCACGGACATGGTCCGGGACAGATCCGCGCTGGTCTCGTCCAGCCACGCCGTCTCTGCCCGCCCGTAAATCCAGGCCAGACCCGCAAGCCGAAACTGGTGGGTCAGGCCATGCGTCGCATCCAGACCGGAACAGGCCAGTGCCCAGCGGGCAGTGGCCAAGCGCGCGCGCCCGCGCAGGACCTGCCCCTCTACCGACCCATCCCGCCAGCGCAAGTATGACATGAGGCCCGGCCGCCTCTCTTCCATGGCTTCAAATCGTAGCATCAGCACATCAAAGAGTCGTGTCCGGGGACTTTCATCCGGATCGAGGGACCCTTCGCTCATGGCCTCGTCCAGATGGGATTCAAGCGCCCGGGTCAGAGAGCTTTTGTCGGCCACACCGTGAAACAAGTCCAGCCCGTGACCGGCGTCCCGGGCGATTTCCGACAGGGTGAGATCGCCCCAGGGCCGGTCTTCCGCCAGCTTCAGCGCGGAATCGAGAGCCGCCTGCAAAATTGCTTCCCGTCCGGTCATGATGTCCTGTTCATGGTCATCAGGAGCATGTGGCCTTATCATGGAGCAGTTCAAGAGCTCATGACGTCATCGGGGGTTTTGACCGGATCCGGTCAAAGAGCTCGTAGCTGACCACCCCGCCGATCATCGCGATCAGAAACAGGAGGACGGGCGGGCCGCCGACCAGACCGAGCGTGATCGCGGGCCCGGGGCACAAGCCAACCAGCCCCCATCCCATCCCGAACAGACCTGCCCCTGCGGCCAGTCGCCAATCGACGTCACGGCGGACTGGCAACTGGAAGCCCGCGGCAAGCACCGGCGTCTCCCGCCGCCAGACCAACCGGTAACCGATAAAGGTCACACTCGTGGCCCCGATCATGACGAAGGCAAGCGTCGGATCCCAGGCTCCGAGAACGTCCAGAAACCCCAGAACACGCGCCGGGTCGACCATCTGGGACAGGGTCAGGCCGAGCCCGAAGATCACGCCTGACAGCAGAGCCGCAAGACTTTTCATCTGTTCACACCCCAACCCAAAGTTTCATGACAGAGACCGTCACCATGCCTGTGATCATGAACAGCATCGTTGCCGCGAGGCTCCTCGGGGACAGGCGAGACAGGCCACAGACACCGTGGCCGCTGGTACAACCCGAACCAAGCCGTGTGCCAAACCCGACCAGAAGACCCGCGATCACCACCAGAAACGGTGAGCCAGTCATTTCTATCTGAATGTCTCCACCCAGACCGCCATAAAGGAGTGGCGCCATGAGCAGACCAAGGATGAAAAACACACGCCAGCTGCGGTCACCGGCCTCCCCCAGAAACAGGGCGCCTGAGACAATCCCGCTGATCCCGGCTATGCGCCCATTGAACATCATCAGCAAAGTCGCGGACAGGCCGATCAATGCACCACCTATCAATGCCAGGATCAGGTCTGAGAGTATCATCTAAAAGCCCCTTCAGGGCACTGATCCAGCGCGGATCAGGCCTCCCCCGAGGTCTCGAAAAGCGCACCCTGAAGTGCCTCAGCCGGCGACTTTCCAGCCCAGATCACAAAATTGAAGGCCGGCACAAACATGTTCACCGCATCCATTCCGGCCGCGAGTATCGCACGTATTTCTCCGGCCTCGGGTTCAATCCGATCCAGCAGGGGCAGCGCATGACGAAAGATCAGCACACCCTCTTCCAGCCAGTAATCAAAATGACCCAGCCACAAGCGCTCATTGGCCATCAGAACGAGTTCAGATATCGCGGCGCGCCGCGCGGCGGTCGGTTTGACATCCAGAGTGATGGAAAAATGCAGTGCGGGCGGATTCTGCCGAACCGCAAACATGCCGCCCATCTCACCCCACTGTGACTGCGCCAGACATTGCAGCGTGTCATCATCCTCATCGCGCTGAAAGTCCCACCCTGCAGCAGCAAGACAAGTCTCAACAAGCTCCATGGGATCAGGCTCGGTGACCACATTACGATCTGCGCTTAAGTCCATGGACATCTCCGAATCACAGGGGCGACATCGCCTCCTGCAGAAGGCTAACATGGGGGCAGGCGGGGGCAAGAGTCACTCCGAAATTACAGTGGGACAGGGCGGACCCCGCTCAGCGAACAGACCCGAGACCCACTTAATCTGTCGCTTTCTCCAGTGCGGCCACCCGGGCTTCAAGCTTTTCAACCTGCTCCAGCGCCTGAACGGCAATCGCCTTCAGCGCCTCGACTTCATCACGGCCGGCGAGGTCCATGTCTGCGATCGCCGCCTGAAGTCGGGCCTGAGTGGCCGTGCGAACCTCTTCCCCCGCAGAACGCGCAACCCCCATGGCGCCCGTCATCAGTCCTGCAAGGTCATCAAGCAGTGGATTCTTTGCCGTCATCACGTTACTCCTTCACCCATCTACAATTGTCGGTGACTAAGGCTCACATGGGGCCCCCGCACCCAAAAGGGAAGAGCCCCGGATGCACCTTCTTGCCATAACCTCGATGACCTTTCCCGAATGGAGCCCGGCTCTGATCGAAATCGATCTCGGATTTCTTGGCCTTGGAGAGTTCCCGATACGCTGGTACGCGCTGGGATATATTGCAGGCCTTCTGCTGGCCTGGCGTTATGCGCTGAGCCTGATAGAGCATCCGAAATTATGGGGTACGGCCGCGCCCGCCAGCCGGGTCGCCATTGATGACCTTCTCTTCTATGCCACCCTTGGCGTCATCCTCGGCGGACGACTGGGCTACATATTCTTCTATCAGCTGCCCTATCAGTGGGACATCACTATGGCAGACCCCTGGCAACTGATCAGGATCTGGGAGGGCGGCATGAGTTTCCATGGCGGCATGCTGGGCGTCTGCGTCGCGGTTCTCCTGGTCACACGGCAGTACAAGCTCAATCTCCTGCAGGTGGCCGATCTGGGCGGAGTCACGGCGGGGTTCGGGATCTTCTTTGTTCGGATCGCCAACTTCATGAACGCCGAACTCTATGGCCGTCACACCGACTCCAGCTGGGGCATGGTCTTCCCGGAGGGCTATGCGGGCGGCACCCCACCAGCCTATGACTGGGCGGCCAACCAGTGGGTCTACACCGGAACCGAATTGGCCCGTTATCCAAGCCAGCTCTACGAAGCCGTCCTGGAAGGTCTGTTGCCGGCGCTGGTGACGAGTATTCTGGTCTGGCGGTTCAAAGCGCTCAGGCGCCCCGGGCTGATTGCCGGACTTTTCCTGCTGATCTATGGTCTGGGGCGGTCTGTTGCCGAAAGGTTCAGAGAGCCAGACACATTTGCGGCCGCCCTTCCGGACTGGCTAACCATGGGCCAGATCCTGTCCATGCCGATGTGGCTTGGGGGGGCATGGCTGATCTGGTCTGCCCTGCAACATTCATCAACTCCTAGCAAACCCTAGGCCGCAATATGTCGGCGCTGAAAGACCTTCTGACCCGGCTTATTCAGGCTGATGGCCCGATGCCCGTCAGCACCTTCATGACACTGTGCCTGCATCACCGTGATTTTGGGTATTATGCGACAAGACCCGGTGTTGGGCGGGATTTCATCACCGCGCCCGAATCCAGTCAGGTCTTTGGTGATATGATTGGCCTCTGGCTGGCCCAGTGCTGGAGCGATCTCGGTCGCCCCTCATCCCTGCAATTGGCGGAACTGGGTCCCGGGAGAGCCACCCTCATGGCAGATGCCCTGCGAGCCACACGCCCCTTAGACGGCTTTCACGCCGCCCTGTCGCTCTCCCTCGTGGAAGCCAGCCCGCCTCTGCGAAGCCTGCAGGCTGAAAAGCTTGAAGCTTATGGACCTGGCTGGATCGAAGACATCTCCGAGCTGGCGCCCGGACCGGCTCTGATCCTTGCCAATGAATATCTCGACTGCCTGCCCCCCCGTCAGTTCGTTCACACAGGCGACGCCTGGTGCGAACGCATGATCGGACTGACCCCGTCAGGGACCCTAGCCTTCGGCTTGAGCAAGGGGGTCCCGCCTATTGGCGAGCAGCCTCTGCCAGATGGCAAGACGACGAAACTGGAGATCCAGCCGGGCCTCGAGACCCTGACGGAACATCTCCGCCTGAGAGCGGACGCGGGTCATCCCTTCGCAGCATTGTTCATTGACTATGGGCCAGCCACGACCCCGCCGGGAGACACGCTTCGCGCCTATTACCAAGGCCGTCAAATCGACCCTCTGGCCCGCCCCGGCGACAGTGACCTGACCGTGGATGTCGATTTCGCTCGCCTGGCTCACCTTGGGCGCCAGGCTGGTCTCAGCGTCCACGGACCTGTCCAGCAGGGTCCCTTCCTCCTCAGCCTCGGCGCGGAAGCGCACCTCAATCGATTGGCCCGGACAGCCCCGGACGGCGGTGAAGCCCTGTATCGCGCCACCAGACGCCTGATCGACCCGGAGGAAATGGGAGCGCGGTTCAAGGTGATCTGCCTGAGCCATGGCCTCAACTTCACGCCCGTAGGGTTCTAAAATGCCACCTTTTGACACCACTCATCACCTGTCCACGCTAAAGGGGGTCAAGCATGGCTTCTTTGGCCGGCGCGGCGGCGTCTCAACAGGGATCTATGCGGGCTTGAATCTCGGCCTGGGCTCCGGAGACAATGCCAGGTCTGTCCGGACCAACCGCCATCTCGTGCGCGATGCGCTCGGCGCCGCGACGCTGCAGTCCTGTTATCAGGTGCATGGAAATCACTGCCTGCTTGTCACGGACGCGACCGATACAAGGGCAGAGGCGGACGCCATGGTAACGCAAACCCCCGGACTGGCTCTGTGCATTTTGACCGCGGATTGCGTGCCGGTCCTGTTTGCAGACGCTCAGGCCGGTATTGTCGGAGCGGCTCACGCCGGCTGGAAAGGTGCCCTGGCGGGCATCTGCCAGTCCACCCTGAAGATGATGGAAGGTCTTGGTGCCGACCGGACCCGGATCACAGCGGCCATCGGCCCGGCGATTCAGCAGCCCAGCTACGAAGTTGGTCCGGAGCTCCGCGATCAGATCCTCTCTGTTGCCGAGTGGAGTGCCGGCCTCTTCCATGCCGGGCAGGGTGACCGGCTGCATTTCGATCTTCCCGGTTTTGTCCGCTCCGTACTGCTGCGGGAAGGGGTCGGAGCCATTGACCATCACGGAGCCGACACCTGCGCAGAGGCAGAGACCTATTTCTCCAATCGCCGTCGGCACAGGCTCGGAGAGCCAGACTATGGACGCAATGGAAGTGTGATCGTCTTGTGTGAGGACTGACCCCTTTCGTTTCTCCCCAGCCGGTGCCAGTGTTCGCCCATAAGACTATCTGGGAGGCAGACGGATTATGGATAAGGTTTTTGACGATAAGGTCGTGGTCATCACCGGCGCTGCCGGGGAAATCGGGGCTTCGACGGTCCGACAGTTCAGTGAAGCAGGGGCCCGAATTGTCGCCACCGATCTCGATCAGGCCGCTTTGGACAGATTGCGCCAGACGCTCGCCGAGGCCGGCCAGGACATCCTGACCCTCTCCGGCGATGTCAGCCGCGCCAGCGACGCCGCCCATATGATTGATCAGGCCGTTCGGGCCTTCGGAGGCGTTGATGTCCTGGTGAACAATGCCGGGATTGAGGGCGTGGTAGAACCCCTCGAATCCTATCCGGATGACATGTTCGACCGCGTCATGGCCGTCAATGTCCGGGGCGTCTTTCTGGGTATGAAACATGCTGTGCCGGCCATGCGGGCGCGGGGTGGCGGCGCCATCATTAATCTGGCATCGGTGGCCGGTGTATCGGGGTCTGCCGGGGTCTGTGCATACAATGCCAGCAAGCATGCGGTCATTGGGCTGACCCGATCCGCTGCAGCGCAGCTCGGAGCCGACGGAATCCGGGTCAACGCCGTTTGTCCGTCCCCGGTGACCGGGCGCATGATGGAATCTCTCGAACGGGGTATCATGCCGGAAGATCCCGCGGCCGCCCGTCTCGCCGGTGAGGCCAACATTCCCATGCAGCGGTACGCCTGCGCTGAGGAAGTGTCCAACCTCATCCTGTATCTTGCAGGCCCGCAGGCCAGTTTCCTGAATGGCGGGGCCTATATGGTTGACGGGGGCCTAACGGCCAAGCTCTGATCAGAGACCTAGGTAAAAGCCCGGATAACCCACGCCTGTCAGCTGCCCTAAACTGAAGCCGTTCACACGCCTTCAGGGAGGGGAGCCTGATGTGTCCCAAGGGCTAAGACGGTCCATAGGCCCCATCGCCTTGTCACTCTATGGCATTGGCGTGACCATCGGCGCGGGCATATTTGTCCTGTTGGGCGAGACGGTCCGCGTCGCCGGCCATGGCGCACCTCTGAGCTTTGTCCTGGCCGGTTTGGTCGCGGCCCTGTCCGCCCTGACCTATATTGATCTGTCGAGCCGCTACCCGGTCAGCTCTGGAGAAGCCGTTTATGTTCGACAGGCGTGGAGGTCGGCAAGACTGTCGCAACTGGTCGGCATTGGTGTTGTTGCCGTTGGTGTTCTGTCGTCTGCGACCATCCTGCAGGGGTTCGCGGGCTATGCCGGGGTCCTGACCGGCTTGCCCGGCTGGTTGACACAGCCCGTGGTCATGGCCGGGCTGATCCTGATCGCCATCGCGGGTGTCCGTGAATCTGTCTGGACGGCTGGGCTTCTGACCCTTCTGGAACTCGGCATCCTGATCTTCGTGATCGCCGCGGCCGCACCGGCTGCCCTAAGCGCCCCTGGGTCGGCCGGTCCGGGCTTTCCGGTCCTGGGCCTGTTCAGCGGCGCCGCAATCGCCTTCTTCGCCTTCATTGGCTTTGAAGATATTGTGAATCTGGCCGAAGAGGTCCGTCAGCCCCGCAAGAGCCTGCCCATCGCCATCGGCCTCACCCTGGGGGTCTCCACCCTGATCTATGTGCTTCTCGTCGGCGTGGCGGTCCGGGCCGTCGACCTCAAGGCGCTGGCGGCCAGTGCTGATCCCCTGGTGGAAATTCTTCGGGCCTCGGACAGTCCCCATACGCGCCTGATTGGCCCTCTGTCTGTTTTCGCGATCCTGAATGGTGCCCTGATCCAGATCATCATGGCCTCCAGAGTCCTTTACGGAATGGCCCGCACGGGCGATGCTCCTGATCGCCTGTCGCGCCTGATGCCTCGGCGACGCACACCTTATATCGCAATCCTCCTCTCAGGCTGTGCGGTTCTGCTCCTCGCGCTCACCCTGCCGCTGGGCAATCTGGCCCGAATGACCTCCTTCGTGACCCTCAGCATTTTCCTGTTGATGAACCTGTCCTTGCTGCGGCTTCGTCGCCTGACCCCGGACCCTGACGCGGGATTCCGGGCCCCGACTTGGGTGCCGTGGTTCGGCGCGGCCTTTTGCCTGATCTTGATGGGCTTTGCCGCCCTGAGCTAGGCGCCCGCAGGCCACGTACC
>Ga0213866_10003012_pt1 | contig 11586 bp, 10 predicted proteins | sample PICome_11_FD_160079 | JGI IMG/M metagenome (GOLD analysis project Ga0213866, IMG submission 160079) | Coastal seawater microbial communities near Pivers Island, North Carolina, United States - PICO284 | ecosystem: Environmental > Aquatic > Marine > Coastal | place: USA: North Carolina... | reverse complement strand
ATGACAGGAACCAGTCCATCAGTGTTCCAAGCTATTTCATCGAGAAAGGCATTCAAAGTATTCTCCAATTATCAAACGTCGGCAGGGTCACCCCTGAAAAAACAATATCTTTTGCCCCTGATTCTGCTCTGTACAGTGCGCGCGAGTTACCCAGTGTGCTTGACTGTAGCTCGTGCTCAGAACAAAAATGCGCGCCTCTCAGCCCAGGCTCTTGGTTAAAGGCGTTATTCTACCTAAAAATTGCACTGCGCTAGAATGCTACGCTAAAAATAATGAGTCTTTTTAACTGTAAATCACTCGTAGAGCGATGCATTTTTTAATAGAGAAAAGAGCTTGGGTGCAATTATGGCAGTACTTTCAACACAACAACAGTGATTGTGTGGAGCAAAATCAGCGGAAAAGTGTTATCAGTAGCCCGGTGACTACCATAACGCCGCCTATGCTGGCCAAAGAGCCCGCAGTCAGTAACCAGTGTGAGGCTAAAAGTCCGCAACCTATGCCTGCAATCGTGGCGCCCGCTGTTTGAATGCCGATTGCATGGCGTTTGCTCTCCGGCTCGACCTGCTCCGGTGGCGGCTTATGTTGTCTATCTTGCAGGGCCTGAAATAGCATCGGGGGTATCTGCGGTAGATGTTCCAGTAGATCGGGTAGATGCTGCTTAAACTGCCGATAGATAGATTTGGCGGAGTAGCGATCCCGCAACCATTTTTCCAAGAAGGGTTGCGCCGTGTTCCACAGGTCGAGATCGGGATACAGCTGTCGACCCAGTCCCTCAATATTCAGCAGGGTTTTTTGCAATAGTACCAGTGAGGGCTGCACTTCCATATTGAAGCGCCTAGCGGTGCTAAATAGATTAATAAGCATATGGCCTAGGGAGATATCCTTGAGGGGGCGTTCAAATATCGGTTCGCAAACTGCGCGGATAGCGCCGGTAAGCTCGGCAATGGAGGTGTCCCCGGGCACCCAGCCCGAGCGCACATGCAATTCCGCGACCTGGCGGTAGTCACGTTGAAAGATCGCCAGTAGATTGCGCGCCATATAGAATTGGTCCTCCCGGGAGAGCGACCCCATAATGGCGCAATCGATAGCCAAGTAACTGGGTTTTTCGGGATCTGAGGCATCGACAAAGATATTGCCGGGATGCATATCACCGTGAAAAAAATTGTGCTCAAACACCTGGGTAAAGAATATCTCTACACCGCGCTCTGCCAGGCACTTAAAGTTGACACCTGCAGCTTCTAGGGCGGGGATATCGGTCACCGGAATGCCCTCAATGCGCTCCATTACCAAGACTTTTTCGTTGGAGTAGGGCCAGTGGACTTCCGGCACATAGAGCAGGGGCGAGGCATTAAAATTGTGCCGCAATAGACAGGTATTGGCGCCCTCGGCCTGTAAGTTGAGTTCGCCAGTGATCACGCCCTCATAGTCGCGCACCACATCAACAGGTCTCAGTCGGGTGCCATCAATGCTGTAGTTAGCAACCAGTCGTGCCAGAACATACAGCAGTTGAATATCTTCTGTGATGGTCTTTTCTATATTTGGTCGCACCGCTTTAACCACCACTGGGCTACCGTCTTGCAGTGTTGCCCGATGCACCTGGGCTATGGAGGCTGAGGCCAGAGGTTGGGTTTCAAATTCGGCAAAGATCTCGTCCACACTGGCACCCAATGCAGCCTCCACAGAGGCTTGGAAAACCGTGGGCGAGAAGGGTGGCACATTATCCTGCAGCTGAGCCATTTCCCGGCAGATATCTTCGGGAATTAGATCCGGCCGTGTAGATAACAATTGACCAAACTTGATAAAGATCGGCCCCAACTCTTCCAAGGCAAGGCGCAAACGCTCCCCACGGGGAGCGCGATTTACCCCAAATAACCCTGCAGGAGACAATGCCAGGCGCGCCGATCTGGGCAGACGGGTTTTATCCACCAGGTTATCCAGTCGATACCTGCCAATCACCCAGAGAATTTTGCCGAGACGGCGCAGCGGTAACACTATGGCGAATTCCCTGTTGTTTTCTGCTCAATACGCTCGAACAGTTTCTGAGCGCGGGCCACCAATCGGTCTGTATCTGCCGCCAGTTGTCGCACCTCTGTGGTAAATTGTTGCAAGTCAGTGGGGCTTGGGGTCAGTTTGAATTCCTCCTGCGCGACTTCAGCTAGCGCCGATCTTATCCGCTGTTGGCTTTCAGCTCTGTACCCAGCCGATTTGCGCACAGTTTCGCCGATAATATGGGCTGGAATATCACCCAGTAAATCTGCCAGTGCCGCCTCCCAATCTATGTCCAAGTTGGCGAGAATATGGTTTAACTGATGTAGGGTTTGCAGGTTGCCAGAAACTTTTACGCCAGAGTCGGTAAAGGCACTTGACTCCCTGCTGCTGATGGCCAGGTTGGTCAGTGCAACCAGAGAGCCACTGACTGTAATGGCCGCCTCCCCCTGCCAGTTTTGGTGTAAGCAAATGTGGCCGCCATTGACCTCAATAGCCACCTGCAGTGGTGGCAGTGCGCAGTCTACCAACAGCACTTGGTGTTCGATGGCGCCAAGCTTTTCCCGACTGGCACTGTCATAGTTCAGGGCACCATTAATTAGGCCTTCGACCGCCTGCAGGGCACCGGATTGCAGTGATGACCAGATCACTAGGGCTTTACCCCGCGATGCAGTGCGACAATGCCGCCGGTCATATTGTGAAAGTCGGTGTTGGCAAATCCCGCACTGTCCATCATAGATTGCAGTGTCTGTTGGTCGGGATGCATACGGATCGATTCCGCCAGATATTGATAACTGTCAGCGTCTTTGGCAAACAAATTACCCAGTCTCGGCAGTACATTGAAGGAGTAGCTATCGTAAAGCTTGGATAGCACCGTACTGGTCGGTTTGGAAAACTCCAGTACCAGTAAGCGGCCGCCGGGTTTGAGCACCCGCATCATCGAGCGCAGTGCCATATCCTTGTCAGTGACATTGCGCAAGCCAAAGGCGATAGTTACCAAATCAAAGGTATTGTCCGGAAAAGGCAGATACTGAGCATCGGCCTGGGAGAAGCGTACATTGCTGCAGATACCTCGATCTATCAACCGATCTCTACCCACCGCAAGCATGGATTGATTGATATCTGCCAATACCACCGTGCCCTCGACACCGACCAGGCGGGAAAATTTGGCCGCCAAATCACCCGTGCCCCCGGCAATATCAAGAACCCTGTGACCGGGACGCACGCCCGACATTTCAATGGTGATTCGCTTCCACAGGCGATGAATGCCGGCAGACATGAGATCATTCATCAAATCGTATTTGTCGGCGACCGAGTGGAAGACTTCAGCGACTTTGTCAGCCTTGTCTTCGGCATTGACTGTTTGAAAGCCAAAGTGCGTGGTTTTTTTGGACATTGGTTGCATTCCCAATTTAGTGATACCTATTGTAGCCTGTGTTGGTTCAATAGGGTATTACCGCTAGGCTACTTGATAAGATTCCCAAGCCAATAAAAGCTAGTGGATTTGAATAATCTGAGTATCCGGCTGACGACTTTTGCCGGCCTGATTGAGCTGGTCCAGATACTGTGCCCAATGGGATTGGTAGTTGGCACCCAGATCGTAGAGATAGTCCCAACTGTAGATGCCTGAATCATGTCCATCATCGAAAATGATCTGCAGCGCGTAGTTGCCAGATTTTTGCAGGGAACTGATCAATACCTCCCGCTTGCCATACTGCAGTACTTCATTGCCCCGGCCATGACCGCGCACCTCAGCGCTGGGAGAGAACACGCGCAAATACTCTGCACTCAGGCTGTAGCTCAGGTTCTCTGAATAAGTCAGAGTCAGGGCATCCCTGCTCGGAGAGACGAGGATTTTGGTAGGCAGTGGCATAGACGACCCTGGATTAGAGCCCCTTAGAGAATAAATCGTGTGAGATCTTCGTCGCTGGCGAGCTCACCCAGATGCTTTTCGACAAAGGCTGCATCCACGGCGATGGATTCGTCACTGGCGCCCAGATCCGACGCGTCGTAGGAAATCTCCTCCAACAGGCGCTCGAGAATGGTGTGCAACCGCCGTGCGCCTATATTTTCAGTGCTCTCATTGACCTCATAGGCAATTTCAGCGATGCGTCGCACGCCATCTTGGGTAAATGCCAGCTGCAGGTTCTCAGTGGCCATCAATTCGCTGTACTGCTTGGTCAGCGATGCCTTGGGTTCAGTGAGAATCCGCTCCAAATCGCCGATTTCCAGCGAGTTGAGTTCCACTCGAATAGGCAGTCGACCCTGTAGTTCAGGGATCAGATCTGAGGGCTTAGAAAGATGGAAGGCGCCGGAGGCGATAAATAGAATATGGTCGGTTTTAATCATACCGTATTTGGTTGAGACGGTACTGCCTTCGATAAGCGGCAACAGATCGCGCTGAACGCCCTCGCGGGACACATCGCCACCGCTGGCGCCCTCGCGGCGGCACACTTTGTCAATTTCGTCGAGAAACACAATGCCATTTTGTTCTGCCGCCTCAACCGCGCTCAGTTTAATCTCTTCATCGTTGATAAGTTTTGCCGCTTCCTCGTCTCTGAGCTGTTTCATGGCATCAGCCACTCTGATCTTGCGCTTGGCGGTATTGCCCTGCTGCATTTTGCTGAACATAGTTTGCAGCTGTGAGGTCATCTCTTCCATTCCCGGAGGCGCCATGATCTCAACACCGGCCCTGATCTGGGTCAGTTCGATTTCGACCTCTTTATCATCCAGCGCACCCTCGCGAAGTTTTTTGCGAAAAACCTGTCTGGTCGAATTGCTCTTCTCCTGTTGACCATCTGCCCCCCTTGCCGGAGGCAACAGCGCATCCAGCACTCGCTCCTCAGCGGCATCAATAGCGCGCTGTTCCACCTTGATCATCTCCATTTCACGGCGCTGTTTTACCGCAGTTTCAACCAGGTCGCGGATAATCGATTCAACATCCTTGCCCACATAGCCAACCTCGGTAAATTTGGTTGCCTCCACCTTGACGAAGGGTGCATTGGCAAGGCGTGCAAGGCGCCGAGCAATCTCAGTTTTACCCACCCCTGTGGGTCCGATCATCAAGATATTTTTGGGCGTGACTTCATTGCGCATTTCCTCGTCTAGCTGGGAGCGACGCCAACGATTGCGCAGGGCAATGGCCACGGCGCGCTTGGCATCATCTTGACCAATAATATGACGATTGAGTTCGTGGACGATTTCTCTGGGGGTCATTTGCGACATAATTATTCCTTGCAATTGCTGGGCTTAACTTTTGGCGTCCAGCTCTTCAATACTGTGGTTGTGATTGGTGTAAATGCAGATATCGCCGGCAATGGTAAGACCCTGTTCGACAATTTCTCGAGCGCCCATTTGTGTGTTATCCAGCAGTGCGCGCGCCGCAGACTGGGCAAACGGGCCACCGGAACCTATGGCGATTAAATCGTCCTCTGGTTGAATCACATCGCCATTGCCGGTAATGATTAGAGAGACTTCAGCGTCTGCCACTGCCAGCAGAGCCTCTAGCCGTCTCAATATACGATCAGTGCGCCAGTCTTTGGCCAGTTCTACGGCGGCACGTGTCAGCTGCCCCTGATGCTTCTCCAGTTTGGCCTCGAAGCGTTCGAACAGGGTAAAGGCATCGGCCGTGCCTCCCGCGAAACCGGCAATCACTTGATCTTTGTAGAGTCGTCGCACTTTTCTGGCATTACCCTTCATAATGGTATTGCCCAAGCTCACCTGACCGTCGCCGCCAATCACGACTTTGCCGTTGCGACGCACCGATAGAATAGTAGTTCCACGATATTGATCCATTTCTGTATACCTCTCTTTACATTGCCCTTAGATGGGGTCTGTTGGTCTAAAAATCAATGGCGGCAGGGCAGATTGGATAAGTTTGGTCTGCTAACTAAGTAGATTGATCAAACTTCTATGGGTTGGTACCCGTGCTTTCTCATGCATCGCTCTATCTGTCCGGAGAGTATGCATAGTTGCGGTTTTAGCGGCAGCCCTGCTGTCATCAGACAGTAAGATGTCCAGTTATTACAGGTATTTAACAGTGAGTAAGTTCCCCGAGATTTAAAGAATTGGGTGCCACAGGATTTTTGTCTAACCAAATTGAGCTGGCCAGAGCTATCCAAACTAAAATGCCAGCTGATAAATTGAATGATAGAGCTCAGTACCGAGCCGCTGATATCAATCGAGTAAATGCTATGTGCATCCCCATCAACATTGTGGATGCTGTCAAGTTGCCGGATAGAGATCACCGAGGCAGTGGGCGTTAACAGTGCCTTTGCAGCTAGCCACAGGGGTTGATGATCGGCACCGTAATAATGGTAATCACCCCAGCCAATCTTTATTAACTTGCCGAGTCTGACAGTCTGATTCAGCTGAGGTATTCGATCAACTAAACTGGTGCTGGGCAGTACCAGATAAGTGTGAATACCCTCAAAAATTAGGTGGAGTCTAAAGTCTGGCTTGTTGATGCTGCAAACCCTCTCAGTTGAATGCAATCAGTGTTCGTGGACATTTTTACAGAGACGGTTATTCACCTCAATAGTTATTACTATCACAGGCTGGGTATTGTTATGCTAGCGGGCAGGTATTATGCTCCCGAGTTGATCCCAATGCACTGGGCTGATTTTACGCCGCTGACCAAAGCCCGCTAGATGTCCCTAGATTATGGGCTTCACCGGTTGCCTATGAACACTGGTCGAAAGATATAATTACTATTTAATAAAAAACTTCTAACCCTGTTAAAGGACAATGCCATTTATGCGTATCAACCTATCAGATAGTAGCCTACTTAAAACTGCCGCCTTTATCGATGGACAGTGGGTCGATGCAGACGCTGGGGATACTCTGCCAGTCACCAATCCAGCCACTGGAGAAGTGGTAGCCAGAGTCGCCAACTGTGGTACCGCAGAAACCCGTCGCACAATTGCAGCAGCTGAGTTGGCACAGAAGGAATGGGCTAAATCCACGGCTAAGGAACGCGCAACCCTGTTGCGTCGCTGGTTTGATTTGATCAATGAAAATCAAGCGGATCTGGCGCAGATCCTCACTGCCGAGCAGGGTAAGCCTCTCGCGGAGGCCCAGGCAGAGATTGCCTACGGTGCTAATTACATAGAGTGGTTTAGCGAGGAGTCAAAGCGCATCTATGGCGATACCATTCCACAGCCCTCCAATGATAAGCGCATTATGGTAGTTAAGCAGCCGGTGGGGGTGGTGGCCTGTATTACTCCCTGGAACTTCCCTATCGCAATGTTGACGCGCAAGATTGCTCCGGCAATCGCCGCTGGTTGCGCGGTGGTCTGCAAGCCTGCCAACGCCACACCGCTATCGGCTCTGGCTCTGACAGAGCTTGCTGATAGAGCAGGGTTTCCCAAGGGCTTGATCAATATAGTGACTGGGCGCACAGCTGAAATAGGTGCTGAAATTACCGCTAACCCGATTGTCCGCAAGCTGACTTTCACGGGTTCAACACCGGTGGGCAAACAATTGATGGCTGAATGTGCCGGCACTGTGAAGCGCACTTCCATGGAGTTGGGGGGCAATGCGCCGTTTATTGTCTTTGAAGATGCCGATATAGATGCAGCCGTTCAAGGCGCATTGATTTCAAAGTTTCGCAATGCTGGGCAGACCTGTGTTTGCAGCAATCGATTTTTTATCCAAGAGCAGGTCTACGACCAATTCGTGAACAAGTTTGCCGCTGCAGTTGAAAAGTTAAAACTTGGTAATGGTGTGGAGCAGGGGGTTAATCTCGGTCCATTGATTGATCAAAAGGCGGTGAAAACTGTCTGTGAATTTATCGACGATGCAGTGACCAAAGGCGCCACAATTAGAGCAGGGGGAGGCCCAAGCGAGTTGGGTGACTGCTTTGTTGAGCCGACGCTGTTGACCGAGGTCAATCCATCCATGCGGGTGTTTTCCGAGGAGATTTTCGGCCCGGTGGCACCTATCTTTAAGTTTTCAACTGAAGACCAGGTGATCCAACTGGCCAATGATACCGAATTTGGCTTGGCAGCCTATTTTTACTCTCGTGATGTAGGGCGCATATACCGCGTGGCAGAACAGCTGGAATTTGGTATTGTCGGCATTAACGAAGGTGTGGTTTCCAATGAGATGGCGCCATTCGGAGGGGTTAAGGAATCTGGCAACGGTCGCGAGGGTTCCAAATACGGTTTGGATGATTACCTAGAAATTAAGTATATTTGTATCGGTGGTATTGATAATTAAACAATTTTTCCACGAGAGATACAGCGTCTAGGGCAGTTAAACCAAGGGAGAAATAACAATTTTTTGCCGAAGTCGGCAATAGCTAACCGAAGCAGCGGAATGCTATCGGCAACATATAGGACATAACCATGAAATTTCACCCGCTTCAAGAATCACTCATCAGCGAGTTGCACAATCGGCCCTTTCCAGTGGTCAAGGTTCCAGCTCAAGTTTCCAGTTTAGTCGTGCTCCACTCCACTAGTCACCGGGATGAACTAAGTCATCTCAAAAGGCTTGCTGAGCGCCGGCAGGTTCAGCTGCCGGGGGACGATGCCGATTGCTACTACCAGAGTTTTGGAGACTTCGAGTTGCGCTGGGAGCGGCATAATGAGTTTTCCACCTATAGCGTTATCCGTCAAAACCATCCGACCCAAAAGTTCTGTGAAAACCTTTTCTCCCTTCTGGATGAGGACTGGATTGAGGGTGTAGAGGGCGAAATTATTGCGGCTAACCATATCGAATTGCGCGCTGGCACTGAGCAGTCAATTACCCGAGCAGATGCTGAAAAACTGTTTGCTGGGCAGCGTCTGATAGGAAGTAAAGTCTATGATGGCCTCGCCACCATTTGGACCCCTCTGCAAGTTGGTGAAGATAATTTTATTCGCACACTGGTCGTCGATGAAGGCATGGATCTGGCTCAGGCCGGCAGGGTGATCCGCAATTTGTTGGAGATTGCCGCCTACAGATCCATGACCCTGTTGGCACTGCCCATTGCCCGCAGGCTGATGCCCGAAGTACGAAGTCTAGAACAGCAGCTGGTGGAGACGAATAATAAACTCAACACTCTGGTATCCATGGATGATGAACAGAATCTGATGAATGAGTTGATAGCAGAGGCCACGCAACTGGAGAAAATTGTCGCTGATCACAATTTTCGTTTCTCCGCCACAGAGGCCTACTACAAGTTGACTGAGAGTCGGTTAGATATGCTGCGTGAACAGAAGATGCCCGCCATCAGAACCCTAAAACAATTCCATGTGCGCCGCTTTATACCGGCTTTTAACACCTGTATGTCAGTGGTTAAGCGCAAGGAAAATCTCTCTAAGCGCATTAGTCGCACCAGTGAGCTACTACATCTGCGATTGCAGCTCTCGCTGGAGACCCAAAACCAGGAATTGCTGACCTCAATGGATCGGCGCAGCGGGCTTCAGCTGCGCTTGCAAAAAACCGTTGAGGGGCTGTCGGTGATCGCTATGACCTACTACAGCATCAGCATTATTAAATTGCTAATTCAACCCCTGCCCATCCAAGATTATCTGCCGATATCTCATGGTACGCTGCTGGCATTGGCGACACCTGTGGTTTTTGCCGCAGCAGTTATGGTGACTGTCAGAATCCGTCGAAGATTAAATCGCCAATGACAGCAGGTCCTGCTGGCAGATGGTTGAAGGCGAGAGCAACACTGGGTCTAACCTTAGCCATTATTGCGGTAGCTTTTTACTTCGACAAAATCCATCCCAGCCTTGTGCATCAAGATATTGGTTCAATAGATAAAATTATTGTACATAAGCAACAGCGCACAATGGCTGTTTACAAACAGGGCAAGTTGATTAAATCCTACCCTATATCTTTGGGCGCAGATCCCATCGGGCACAAAAGTCAGGAGGGAGATGGGAAAACCCCCGAGGGAAATTATGCCATCGACTGGGTACATCCAGACAGTTCCTACCATAAGGCGGTTCGGATTTCATATCCAAATGCTGCAGATAGACAAAACGCCAAGCAAGCAGGTGTAACCCCCGGCGGAGATATTATGATCCACGGTATGCCCAATGGATTTGGCTGGCTTTATCCAATCTTGGCGAGGATCGACTGGACTCAGGGCTGTATTGCGGTTTCCAATACAGCTATGGAAGAAATTGAGTTGGCAGTAACAGTCGGTACGGCGATTACTATTGAGCCCTAGTTTTTCAGACTAAGCGGCGTTTTTTAATTTTATCGGGCCAATAAAAAAGGCCACTTCTTGGGAAGTAGCCTAGATAGTAAATGGCGGACCGGACGGGACTCGAACCCGCGACCTCCGGCGTGACAGGCCGGCATTCTAACCAGCTGAACTACCGGTCCGCAGAAAACCTTTTTGCAATTACTAGAAGCAATTATCTAATATTTGGTGGGTGGTACAGGGATCGAACCTGTGACCCTCGCCTTGTAAGGGCGATGCTCTACCAGCTGAGCTAACCACCCTCTGAAAGAGAGGCGCATTCTACCGAACTGGCACTACCTGTCAAATATTTTCTGGTGCTATATACATATCTTGCACAGCCACCTAATATAGCGCCCTGTTTTAATCAGCTCACACTGAAAATATGCAATGTTCCAAAGAGTTTAGTGTCGAAGGGGCCTCCCGTCTGCTGGATGCGCAAGATGCTTATAAATGCGCTCAACTGTATGCTCGCTCCCTTGAACATTTGGTCTATTTGGAGGAGCTAGTCGCGGATCGCATAGAGCCCAGATTGCCGAAACTGCATTCAGTGCAAATTGAGAAAACCCTCGCTTGCAGCTATATTGATCATGGTTAGCATCAGCAGGGTTAATAGGCGTTCACTATGACCCTAGATATAGGCAAATTCAACCACCTCAAGGTTGTCAAAGTTACCGATCATGGGGTCTATCTCGACGCCATGGATGGTGATCAAATATTGCTGCCCAACCGCGATGTGCCCGAGGGGCTAGATATTGGGGGTTGCATCGATGTATTTGTATATTTCGACTCCGATGACCGATTAATTGCCACCACGGCAACACCCAAGGTGCAGGTGGGGTGCTGTGCCTTTCTTAAAGTTATAGATACCAATCGAGTGGGCGCTTTTTTGGATTGGGGGCTGGCTAAAGATCTCCTGGTGCCATTTAGTGAGCAGCAACAGCGCATGCAAGTGGGCAGTGCCTATGTGGTCTATGTCTTTCACGACCATCAAACAGACCGTATTGTCGCCTCCTCAAAGTTGCGGCGACACCTCGACGAGCAATCCCTTTGGCTAAAGCCGCAGCAGGCGGTGGAGCTAATTATCTATGACAAAACTGAGCTGGGTTACAAAGCGGTTATTGATAACCAATATCTGGGGCTGATTTTTCATACCGATGCTTTCCGCTCTCTCGATATAGGAGAGCGACTTCCGGGATTTGTAAAGGCTATACGGCCAGACGGTAAAATTGACCTGCTTATTTCCCAGCATTCAGCTCAGGGCGACAACCAACTGGAAAATCAGATCCTCGAGCACCTTAAACAACGAGGTGGCAAGTCTCAGATAACCGACAAAAGCCCGCCAGAAGCTATCTATAAAGAATTCAAAGTCTCCAAGAAGAAATATAAAAATGCCCTGGGCGCACTTTATAAAAAAAGAC
>Ga0213866_10003009_pt1 | contig 11595 bp, 7 predicted proteins | sample PICome_11_FD_160079 | JGI IMG/M metagenome (GOLD analysis project Ga0213866, IMG submission 160079) | Coastal seawater microbial communities near Pivers Island, North Carolina, United States - PICO284 | ecosystem: Environmental > Aquatic > Marine > Coastal | place: USA: North Carolina... | reverse complement strand
AGTGTCAAGCTCGACCGTTGTGCCGCTTGAATCGGTCTGTGTCCACACATAGGTCAAGGTATCGCCGGCATCAGGATCAAACGAGGCCGAACCATCCAAGGTCACTGTCGCTACAGGGGCCACCTCGGGTTGATCGGGACCTGCGTCGGCCGTTGGCCGACTATTAGCTGGCGGTTTAACAGTAATATCTACGGTATCAACTACCGAGGCATTGCCTTTATCATCGGTCACCGTCAATGAGAAGACCAAGGTCACCGCAGCATCATTGGCACCTAAGGTCGGTGCGGTGAAGGTGGGTTTAAGCGTATCATCAGTAGTGTCAAGCTCGACCGTTGTGCCGCTTGAATCGGTCTGTGTCCACACATAGGTCAAGGTATCGCCGGCATCAGGATCAAACGAGGCCGAACCATCCAAGGTCACTGTCGCTACAGGGGCCACCTCGCGTTGATCGGGACCTGCGTCGGCCGTTGGCCGACTATTAGCTGGCGGTTTAATCGTAATCCCCTCTAACAAAGCCTTCTGTGTTGCAGCCAGTATTTGAGACGAATACTCATCGGTTGGATTCAAAGCGGGTTGATCAAGTTCTATAATAGTAGAAGTGATAACCTTAGCTACTGCTTGTGCAATCTCAGATGTGTCTGATGACGATGAGTTGTGGAAAATTTCTTCTAATAGATCAGTATTGAAGTCAACATCCTTCAGATTAACGTCAACATTTTTCTCTATGTCCCTCTCTAGAGCGCTGACAATTCTTTCTGAAATCTCAATAGATTGAATTTTCTCATCATCGTTTGCAAAACTGGCCCCAGCGATCATCAATAGACCAATTCTATGACTGACGCGCTGTAGTTCAATAAGTTCTTTATTGTTCGATTGAGCCGCGGCCCAATAGTCGGTTGCTTCAACCGTTTCTATACCACTTTCAATGTTCAACGCATTCAGTAATTCTGATTTTTTTTGCTCAGATGCGACCTGAGCAAGTAAAGATGTTATTGGCGTAAGTGAAATAAAATTTGCCAAGTTTGCAGGCATATCTGCCATGATTTCAAGATCTGACAACTCCACACCCGTTGCAATATCTCTGCCTCCTCGTGAGATTATTCTTTTTGCAGGATTACTCGGCTGATCAATACGAAAATAACCATTTTCATCGGTTATACCATAAGGCTCTTCAGCATCTTGCACGCGATCATCATCTTCATCAATAAACACAATGGCGCCAGCCAAGGGCCCTTCGATAACACGTCCTTCAACGGCATTTGTAACTTCAATAAGCATATCCATATTGGTGGAAGTGTTAGTATCTGAAATCGTTACGGTCAATTCGTACTGATTGTCACCGTTGGCATCGCGAGGTATTTCGTAGTCAGGCGGAGCGATAAAGGCAAGATCTCCTGTACTGCTATTGATAGTAAAGAGGCTTTTATCTTCACCTGCAGTTAGTGAAAAGTTAATTGGGTCATTTTCAGGATCAGTTGCCTTCAGCTTAATAATGCTGGTATGGCCTTCTCTAACAACTGTGTTCCCTGGATCTGTAATGATAGGAGGGGCATTAACTGGATCTTCAGTAATAGGAAGAGTATTAACTGGATCAGGTGACGGTGGTCCGCAGGCAGAAAGCATAGCGAAAGTTACCATCCATAGAATTCTTCGTGAAAATTCCATTTTCACTCGCCTCCGTGCGATATACTCGAACTTAAATCCTTGAAAAATCCACCTTGCATTAAACCATAAATTATTTGATAAATCAATACAGTTGTGGGTATACAGATAAGTTTCTTGCAAAGAATTCGATTTTTTTAGGAACCAGGCAACTCTGAACTAGAGAAGTTACCTGTCATTAACCAAAGTGCTTACTAGCGTACTAGGCATTGAATAGACTGGAAGACAGGTTGGTGGAGTCAACTACGAGAGATAGAAAATCGATTTAACTGCCAGTGTTGAACAAAAGAGTCACTTTGGACGCATATGGGGAAACAATAATACATCTCTAATTGAGGGCGAGTCAGTCAGCAACATCACCAAGCGATCAATCCCTATGCCCTGCCCCGCGGTGGGTGGCATGCCGTATTCCAGAGCGCGGATATAGTCGGCATCAAAGTGCATGGCCTCATCGTCACCGGCCTGTTTTTCAGCGACCTGCTGTCTAAAGCGCGACGCTTGGTCCTCCGGGTCATTGAGCTCGGAAAAGCCGTTGGCAATTTCGCGACCACCGACAAAGAATTCAAAGCGATCAGTGACAAAGGGGTCGCTGTCATTGCGGCGCGCTAGGGGCGATACCTCGGTGGGGTAAGCGGTGATAAAGGTCGGCTGTTGCAAGCGGTGTTCAACAGTCTTTTCAAAGATTTCAATTTGCACCTTGCCCAGACCCCAGAGGTCTTTTAAGGGGATACCCAAGTCCACAGCAATTTGTCTGGCGCTCTGCTCTTCTGCCAACTGCTCGGCACTGATATCCGGGTTGTGGGCGAGAATGGCGTCAAATACAGTCATTCGGACAAAGGGTTTAGCAAAGTCATAGCAGACCTCAGAGACAATATCGCCATTGGCATCTTTGACTGTATTGATCACTTTGCTGCTGCCCAATACCTGCTGGGTCATTTCCCGCAACATAGCTTCGGTCAAATCCATCAGATCGCGGTAATCCGCATAGGCCTGGTAGAACTCCAACATGGTGAACTCAGGGTTGTGACGGGTGGACAGACCCTCATTTCTAAAGTTGCGATTGATCTCATAGACACGCTCAAATCCCCCGACTACTAGACGCTTTAAATACAGCTCAGGGGCAATACGCAAATACATATCCATATCCAGGGCATTGTGATGGGTGATAAAGGGTCGCGCCACCGCCCCGCCGGGGATAGACTGTAACATCGGGGTCTCAACTTCCAAAAAATCCCGCTGGTTGAGGTAGTTGCGAATAAAATCCATTACCTTGGAGCGAGTGCGGAATGTTTGCCGCGCCTCGGGATTGACGATTAGATCCACATAGCGCTGTCGATAGCGCATTTCCTGATCGGTCAAACCATGGAACTTGTCAGGCAGTGGACGCAGGGCCTTGGTCAGTAACTGATAGTCATCCATCTGCACATACAACTCGCCCTTGCCTGACTTGTGGAGTTTGCCAGCTACCGCCACTATATCTCCCAGATCCAGCGTTTTGGCAAAGGCCCGGGCCTCCTTGGTCACATACAGCTGAATGGTATCTGAACTGTCCTGAAGCACTATAAAAGCGCCGCGATTGCGGATAATACGCCCGGCCACACTGACCTCGAGATCCAACTGCTCAAGCTGTTCTTTGGTATTTGCCACGTACTGGGTCTGCAAGTCCATCGCTCGATGACTGGGACGAAAGCTATTGGGGAATGGCGTATCAGTCTGCTGACGGAGCTGATCGAGTTTGGCGCGACGCTCGGCAATTAATTTATTCTCATCTGGTTGTTCTGTCATTATATGATCCGCTGTATTTCGTGGTGATCCCTAAAGAGGGGACATTGTTTCAAGCTGCCTGCGCTATTAAAGCCCCGCTTTAAGTGAGGCGACTATAAACTGATCGAGCTTGCCATCCAGCACTGCCTGGGTATTTCTAGTCTCAACATTAGTCCGCAAATCCTTGATTCGCGCATCGTCCAGCACATAGGAGCGTATCTGACTACCCCAACCTATATCGGACTTGCTGTCTTCATTGGCCTGAGCCGCCTCCTGGCGTTTGCGAAGTTCCATTTCATACAGGCGCGCCCGCAACATCTGCCAACACTTGTCGCGGTTTTGATGCTGGGAGCGCTGATTTTGACACTGTACCACGATACCGCTGGGCTCGTGGGTTAGCCGCACTGCCGAGTCGGTCTTGTTGACATGCTGACCGCCAGCGCCCGATGCCCTGTAGGTATCGGTGCGCACATCTGCCGGATTGATTTCAATGTCAATATTGTCATCGATCTCGGGAGACACATAGACTGCGGCAAAGGAGGTATGGCGGCGGTTTCCGGAGTCAAAGGGAGATTTTCGCACTAGCCGGTGTACACCAATTTCAGTGCGCAACCAACCATAGGCGTAGTCGCCGTCGACCTGAACTGTGGCGCTTTTTATCCCGGCAACATCACCTGCAGAACACTCAATAAGCTCAGCTTTAAAGCCCTTGTCATCTGCCCAGCGCAGGTACATACGCAACAGCATCTCAGCCCAGTCCTGGGCTTCGGTACCCCCAGAGCCGGATTGAATATCCACAAAGGCGCAGTTCTGATCCATTTCACCGGAGAACATCCGCCTGAACTCAAGGATCTCCAACTGGGCCTGCAGGCTGTCGATCTCCGATTCAACCTCAGCGACAGTCTCCCCATCGCTCTCCTCTACTGCCATTTGCAGCAGTTCGCGGGCATCGGCTATACCGCTATCCAGGTCCTCGATGGTCTTGACTACCACTTCCAGGGACGAGCGCTCGCGCCCCAATTGCTGAGCGCGTTCGGGGTCATTCCACACATCCGGCTCAGCAATCTCCAGTTCAACTTCGGCTAGACGCTCCCTACGGTTATGATAGTCAAAGATACCCCCTCAACAGGTCAGTGCGCGCCTGTAAATCATCGAGGTTATTGTAGAGTGGGTTTACTTCCATCTGCCTAGATCTGCTCTTTAGAGAAAGTCGTGCATTCTACCCCAGCATAGAGATCACACCAAGAAAAACTCTGTTGATTACATCGCCCTGCTGTCGCAATATGTTCACCCAAACTAGATAGGGCATTGAAGAAAATATGCGCAGGGCAAGCTTGATAACAATCGCAGTAATCGCCGGCTACCTGTCACTGTGGCCGGTGCCTATCGAGCCGGTGGCATGGCGGGCGCCAACCGATCTGGGGCTCACCGGTATTTTCGCGGAAAACCACCACTTGGCCGAGCTCGAGACCATTGTTCTCAAGGATACTCACGGGCCTGAGGCACTGGCTATCAAAGATGGGATAATTTACGCCAGTACCAGAGAGGGCTGGATTGTTCGCTATAACGAAAACACTGGCCACACTGATCAGTGGGTCAACACCCAGGGGAGCCCCTTGGGGGTGGCCTTTGATGCCAATAGCAATCTTATTGTTGCGGATGCCTATCGCGGGCTACTGGCTGTATCTCCCACTGGTGAAATCCGAGTACTGACCGATCGTGTTGAAGGACAGACTATCCGCTATGCCGATGATCTGGATATTGCCGATGATGGTAAAGTTTATTTCAGCGATGCCTCCAGCAAATTTGGCGCCATGGCCTACGGAGGCATCTATGAAGCTAGCCTATTGGATATTATTGAGCATGGCGGACACGGCCGGTTGTTGATGTTCGACCCACAGACTAATACCACCGAGGTGGTTATGTCGGGGCTGAACTTTGCCAATGGCGTGGCCATTGACAGCCAGAGTCAGTTTGTTCTGGTCAATGAGACCGGCTCCTATCGCATCCATAAATATTGGCTGAAGGGGCCAAAGGCTGGCAGCTCGGAGCTATTGATCGAAAACCTGCCGGGCTTTCCCGATAATATCGTACGCGGCTCCGAAGGTCGTTTCTGGGTGGGCTTGGTGTCTCCGCGCAATCAGATGATCGATAAGCTATCCAGTTATCCGACACTGCGCAAAGTGATACAGCGACTGCCGGCATTTATTCGACCCAGTGCCGTTGCCTACAGCCATGTGTTCGCTATGGATCAAGATGGCAACATACTGACCTCGCTTCAGGATCCAGCCGGTCTCTACCCGACTACCACTGGCGCTATGGAATCTGAACAATGGTTGTATATCAGCAGTCTACATGCACCCAACTTAACACGAATTAGCAGGGATAATGCAGATATTCCATGAGTGAGTTTTTCTACAATCGACTACAACAACATTTTGGCAATAGGTTTGCAGATGCCGATCAGCGCTACTGTAGCCCGGTTTCTGTCCAACCTCTGGTGCAACCCCAATGGGTGAGCTGCAATCCGTTGCTCGCTGAAGAGCTGGGTGTTGAGGCTCAGCAAGTTGCCAGTGACGGCTTCTTAAATGTAATCACGGGCGGGGGTCAAAGCGCTGATCAAAAACCCATAGCTCTGGTTTACTCGGGACATCAGTTTGGTGTCTGGGCCGGACAGCTGGGCGACGGCAGAGTGCTGACACTGGGTGAATTAGCGGTTGGTGATAAGGGGGAGCTGTGGGATATTCAGCTCAAAGGCGCGGGCACCACGCCCTACTCCAGATTTGCCGATGGTCGCGCAGTGCTGCGCTCCAGTATTCGCGAGTATCTGGGCTCCGAGGCAGTGCATGGCCTAGGCATTCCCACCACCAGAGCCCTGTGTCTCGCCACTAGCCAGACCCCAGTTTACCGCGAGGAAGTAGAGACCGCCGCGGTGCTGTGCCGAGTGGCCCGCAGTCATATTCGCTTTGGTGGTTTTGAACACTTTCACTACCGCGGTGATACCTCCGGCGTCAAAGCACTGGCGGACTATGTTATCGAGCGTCACTTTCCGGCGTGGGTCGGCGAACCACAGCGCTACCGGCTGCTGCTGGAAAACGCTGTGGTAAAGACCGCGCAGATGATCGCCCGCTGGCAATCGGTGGGCTTTTGTCACGGTGTGATGAATACTGACAATATGTCCATTTTGGGGGATACCCTAGACTATGGACCCTTTGCCTTTTTGGACAGCTATGATCCAGATTTTATCTGCAACCACTCCGACACAGGCGGTCGCTATTCATTTAAAAATCAACCGGCGGTGGGCATGTGGAATCTCAATGCATTGGCCACCGCTTTCACTTCGCTACTTGAATCCGAGGAGATCGTCGCCTGTCTAAAACAGTATGAGCCGGAATTTCTTACCTGCTACCGACAGTTGATGGCCGCTAAATTGGGGTTAGAGGATTTTCAGGACGGCGATGAGCAACTGATCAATGATCTGCTGTCACTGATGGCCAAAGACCGAGTCGACTACAGTATTTTCTTTCGCAAACTCTGTAATTTCTCATCCCAAGACAACAGTGTGCGCGATAACTTTATCCACCGCGATCAATTTGATGACTGGGCTGAGAAATACAGCCAGCGACTTGCAGCTCAGGATCTTGATGACTCCCAGCGCAGTGCCACAATGCGCTCGATCAATCCCAAGTATGTGCTGAGAAACTATATGGCCCAGATCGCTATAGAAAAGGCTGAAAACGGGGATTACAGCGAAGTTGAGAGACTACTAAGAATCATGCAGAGTCCTTTTGAGGAGCATCCTAATGCCTCAGAGTATGCCGGGCATCCGCCAGATTGGGCGGCAGAGATAGCGATTAGTTGCTCATCCTAGTGAGGCAAGCATTTGCGGGAAATGCAGTTTCAAACGACTGGGGGTCTCAACCCCAAAACCGCCAGTGGCTTATAAATAACTTTGCAGCCGTTTGGTACAAAATTTTCAACTGTGCAAAAGTCTAGCGTTATAATATCTCCAATGACCGTTTTAAAAGCACTATCTACATTGAACTTTGCCAGAATATTGATTTTTTCATGGCTTGGCGCCCACTGGCAATGGGCCCATGCAGATATATTCTGGATGTTCCGTGAACCGGATGGCGCCACCAACTGGCAGTATATTGCCAACTCCTCCAGCAGTATCCTGATTATTGCCCTCACTGCAATTGCTATCCGACTCTACTTTAGTCGTCGTCAGGCACGCCGCTACAATCGGGAATTGGAGGCAATTCGCGCCCAGCTGGAGCAGCGCGTCAGCGAGCGCGCTGCCAGCCTCCGGGAGAGTCACGATGCCCTGCAAGTGGAGATTGGCGAACACCGCAATACCACAGCGCAATTGCAAAATTCTGAGGCCTACCTAGATAGTATTTTGCAGTCTATGCCATTGATGCTGATTGGCTTGGATAAAGACAATCGGATCACCCAGTGGAATCGGCGCGCTGAGGCTGTCACTGGCCTGCCTGCAGATCAAACCAAAGGCAGCCAGCTATGGGATATCTACCCATCAATTGCCATCACCCCCAATCAGATTGCTCAGGCGCAACAGGACAATAAAGCCCTCAAGGTAAAGTACAGTCAACGGGGTCAATACCACTTCAATATCACCATCTACCCGCTAGTTTCCAGTCAGGGCGCTGGCGCTGTTATATTGCTCGACGATGTCACTCAGCGGGTAAACCGTGAAACTCGACTGATTCAGCAAGACAAGATGTCGGCGGTCGGAGAGATGGCGGCAGTGATGGCCCACGATATCAATATACCCCTCAAAGGCATTATTAAATCTATCAAAACGGTGCGCCAGGGTTTAACCGATGATCCTGTTGATAGTGAAGGGCTGAGCGAGTTACTCGACGATGCTGTGGTGCGCGGCGATCAAGCTACAGCGGTGCTGACCAACCTGATTAACTTCTCAGCCGCCAGCAGCGGGGAGAAGACCCAGGCCAACATTCCCTCGATTATTGATCACAGCTTGGAGCTAGCCTCTGATGTGCTCTCGGTCACTGCTGGTCTGAGATTCCGAGATATTGACATCGATCTCAGTTACGCGGATGACCTGCCGGAAATACCCTGCCATGTTGCGGAAATACAACAGGTGCTTCTCAGTCTGTTACGCCACTGTTGTCACGCCCTCAATAGGGTTGAAGACCTGGAGCACCAACCCCGAATCAGTATCGAGGTGACAGTTTTTTACGACAATTTGTGGATTCGGATACAACATAATGGTGTGGGAATTAGTCCACAGCAACAGCGAACTATTTTTGACCCCTTTGATAATCAACACAACACCAGCGACAATGCCGGCAAGCATCTGTCTTTCTCTAATTTTATTATTGTCGAAGAGCACCAGGGACAGATTGCAGTGACCTCAGACCCTGAGATAGGCACCACCTTTCATATTCAACTGCCGCTGGAATAATTGAGGGATTTTTCAACGGTCGTGCAACACCCTAAACTGAGAAATCAATGCACCTGCCAAGATAAATCCGCATCCCAATAACTCAGGTGGTGACAGATACTCATCTAACAGCCACCAGCCACAGAAAGCTGCAAACACCGCCTCGAAACTGAGAATAATCGCTCCATGGGATGCAGGCGCGGTACGCAATCCGGTGGCCATCAGAGAGAACGCCACTGCCGAAGCCATCACCCCCACAAACAGCAGGTCGCCACTGGCATCAACCAGCCCCTGCCAATTCCAGCTCTCCACAAGCGGCACCAACAGTGCACTGAGCACAGCACCCACTATCAACTGTACAAAAATCAATTGAAACAAAGGGACTTGCTGCGACAGGCGCTTAGTCATTAAAAGATGAAACGCAAACACCACAGCACTGAGCAGTACCAGCAAGTCACCAGTAAATAGTTCTGCTGTTTGCACTTGGGACAAAAAATACAGTCCGATAACTGCCAGTAGAATCCCTATCCAAGTGGACCAAGCGGTTTTGGCATCAAAGAAAACCCCTAGAATAGGCACAAAGACGATGTAGATGCCGGTCAGAAAGCCAGCGCGACCGGCAGTGGTGTACACCAGCCCAGCCTGTTGTAAAAGCATACCCAGCGCTAATACCAAACCCAACAGCGCCGCCTGCTTGTTGGTTCGGCTCAGGGTAAAGACAGCCTTGGGTCTCTCGCGCCAGTACCAGATTAGCAATATTGTCATCGCACCCAGAGTAAAGCGCCCGAAACTAAATAAAACTGGCCCCACATGGTCCATACCACTGCGCTGAAAAACAAAGGCCAATCCCCAGATAAATGCGGTTAGCAACAGGATTGCATCGGCGCGCAGGTCGAGTTTAATACTCATAGCCTGATGTCTCTATGATTGTCTCCATGTGGAGCTGCAAAAAACCACAAATAGTGCTTGAAAACTAACGCGAATCCATACGTTGCTCTAATGATGCCTTAAACTGTAAGAGCTATTAGCCTTTGTATGAACCTAGCGACATTCTTCTTATCTGTATCATCAATATTGCTTGCATTTAAAACATGGTCTTTCAAATCAACCCAATACCAGATTGATTCGCTCTCGATATTTTCTATAAACCTATTGAGTTCATCGCTAGGATCTATCCACTTTCCAACATCAAGTACGCTAATGATCCAGCTAAGAGCCATAAATACGTGCAAATATTCTGGTCGTAGTTTATCGTATATTCCCTTGATAGACTTTCTTGCCTCATTCAGGTCATTCTTCAAAATATATAATTCACAGACATCAAGAAGCAATACCTTGTTCATTGGCTTGAGCTTCATTACTATACAGAAGCATTCTAGAGCATAATCAAAATACCTGAGCCTTATATAGCAATATCCCAACCTTAACCAACAGTAAGCATTTTCTGGTGACAAGTAACAAGCTTGATAGAATGCACGCGAGGCGGATCTGTAATCTTGGATCTCTTCCATTAGCAAAACACCATTTTTTTGCCAAATCTCAGGCCAAAACGCAAAATAAGGAAATAAATACTCACCATTGAGAGGTGGTATTAAGAAAGACTCTAAGCCTATGCGCCTATCTTTTAAAATTATCACTGCCCATTCTTGCATACGAGTGTATACGAGTGACCATATATCCATTGGGAACTCTTCAAATAGATCTTCTTCAAATTTTTTCCTCTCTATAGTAAATACTTTTTTTAGTTCATCAATTTGAAACTGCGACAGTTTTGACCAAGAATCAATAACACGTTGCTTCTCTTGTTGATTCAATGAGAGGCTCTGGCACAACATATTTAAAAAAGCGCTCCTGTCTATATCAACATCAATTTTGCATAGAATTTGATCGATGTAATTTTCACCAGCGTTACCATAAAGGGGCCAATCCCATTCAGGAAAGGAAGAGAACGGATTAATTGATTTGGGGCTTTCTATTGGAAGGCCACCAAGCGGAACATCATAAGGTATAAAATGGGAGCTTTTTCCTGGAACACCTCGAAAAAAATCTGATTTTTCTTGTTTATGTAACCTTTCTTTTGCTCTTTCAACGAGATGCTTCACCAACTCAAGGAGTTGTTCACCAGCATACTCCATTGTTGGCCCAAGTAATCTTTCTAGACCTAAAATAGATATGACTAGCTTTTTATTATCTTTATCTTTTTCAGACATTTTCAATTCCTTAGCGTCGTTTGCACCACTATGCTACTAAATAGTAATCATTGGCTTTCCAAGAATTTAATCACTTTAACTAACGACGGTGACGTAATGTTTTACTACTAATAGACTACATTTCCTCTCTTATCAAACTATTACCAGCTGCAAAAAATCGTGACTCTTCCACTATAATTATTTAACACCCCATCTTAAGGGTAGATAACCAAACTACTTTTATATCCAGCTAACGCGATACCACTAAATCTTGAATTAACACACAACTTAGGGCGGTCACAGAGAGTGTTAGTTTTAGAAGCGTTATATAGCTCTGTTGATTGCGCTAGATTAAAAACAAGCACATAGGTAAAGGATGGATTAAATATCCCAGCTAATGGCCTTGCCGGAGCTGAAGTGCTAGTATTGTACGGGAAAGCCGTACTTATGGAGCAACCAATGAATACCGTTAGTGTCAATCAGTTCAGAGAGAAGCTTAAAACCTTTGTGGAGCAAGTGGTTACCAATCACTCGCCATTAAAAGTGACCCGC
>Ga0213866_10003008_pt1 | contig 11605 bp, 10 predicted proteins | sample PICome_11_FD_160079 | JGI IMG/M metagenome (GOLD analysis project Ga0213866, IMG submission 160079) | Coastal seawater microbial communities near Pivers Island, North Carolina, United States - PICO284 | ecosystem: Environmental > Aquatic > Marine > Coastal | place: USA: North Carolina... | reverse complement strand
CTTGGTATCCCTGTATCTGCTGCTATCACATGCGTTAAGCCAAGCGGCACTGTCTCTCAGCTTGTGGATTCAGCATCTGGTATCCATGCTCGCCACTCACGGTTTTACATTAGGACTGTACGAGGAGACAACAAAGATCCTCTTACTCAGTTCATGAAAGATCAAGGCATTCCTCATGAGCCATGTGTGTTTAAGGGTGACACTACTACAGTGTTTAGCTTCCCTCAGAAGTCACCTAACAAAGCTGTGACTCGTAACGACATGTCAGCTATCGAACAGTTAGAGATGTGGTTGGCTTATCAACGTAACTGGTGTGAGCATAAACCATCGGTGACTATCTCAGTTCGTGACTCTGAATGGTTAGATGTGGGTGCCTTTGTGTACAAACACTTTGATGAGATGTCTGGTGTGTCCTTCTTACCACACTCTGATCACACCTATCAGCAAGCACCGTATCAGGATTGCACTGAACGTGAGTACAAAGAACTTTTAAAGTTAATGCCAAAGGCTATTGACTGGTCAAAGCTTTCAGAGTATGAACAAGAGGACAACACTGTGGCAATGCAAACTATGGCTTGCTCTGGTGACTCATGCGAAATCGTAGACCTAGTGTAGGGTCTACACCTTCACCCTGTGTAAAGGTCTGTCGAATAGAAGATAGATACTGCGCAGGGTGTTTACGAACCGTAGATGAGATACGTGACTGGATGATCATGTCTGACTACGAACAAAAGAAACTGTTGTACGAATTGAAATGGAGACAAGATGTACGTAATGATCACTCGTGACCAATGTAACTTTTGTGATCAAGCTAAGGCTTTGTTGAAAGGAGCTAACCTACAATACACCGAATATAATATCCAATCTAAATCTAGTTCGTGGTTGCTTTATCTTTTAAAACGTTCTAGTATTACCACAGTACCTCAGATCTTTAGCCCTTCGGGTTCTCATATTGGTGGGTACACAGACCTAAAGGAGTATTTAGAACATGGGCAAGCCAGTCAGAAAAGCGTTTAATAGAGCACTGTATGAGGCGTACGATTCACAAGCTAAGGATGCTTTGACAGAGTACCTCACTAAGAAGGGGCATGTGTTAGTCAACACTGAAGAGAACTACAATGTAGATGTTGTGTCTCAGAAGCATGGCTACACTTACTTTAATGAGGCTGAGGTAAAGGTAGCTTGGGATGGTGATTGGCCTACACACTGGAGAGAAATACGTATTCCAGAACGTAAGCAACGTCTACTTGATAAGTACCAAGGTGAGAATGGAGTCCTTAACTTCTACGTCTTTCGTAAAGACCTTAAGCAAGCTTGGCGTATCAGAGACTTCTTATTGACTAAGGAAAGTCTTGGTGAGGCAAAGGGTAGATACATCAGACCAGGTGAGTTGTTCTTTCACATTCCATACACAGAAGCGGAGTTGATTATACTATGACAGATAACGTAAACCAACCTCCTCACTATGGTCAGGGTGACATTGAATGTATTGATTACATCAAAGATATCTTGACAGACGAGGAACTTATCGGTTATTATCGGGGCAACGTTGCGAAGTACTTACATCGTTGGCGTTACAAAAATGGTCTAGAGGATTTGAAGAAAGCAAGATGGTACCTAGAAGCACTCATACAGCATCAAAGCAAAAGATGAAACCGTTTAACGAAGGATACCAATCCTTCCTCAGAGGTAACTTGGGTAATCCCTACCAAGTTAATACAAAAGATAACAGGGATTGGGAGATGGGTTTTAACAAAGCCTATTTCAAAAACAAGGAGCTGGTAATTGAAAGAGAGCTTAGAGAAAGAAGCAAAAAAGTTTACTCAGCAAAAGCGTAAAGCTCCAACAACAAAAAGCCTGACTGCAAGGATATACTTGGCGGGTCAGGCTCTAACTGGTCTATTGGCAGGGGCTAGGTCGAGTAACGATATGCGAGAAATAAAGCGGCAAGCATATGATTGGGCAGATTATATGTTGGATGATGATACATAAAAAGAGGGGGCTTGATGCCCCCTTATTCATATTGTTTTGTATAAACCTCCAACTCTTTCAAGTCATCCTTAATTGAGAGGTAAGCTCTGAGAACTTCCAACTCTGCCCTAGTAAGATTCTCAAAGTCATTCTCTAAAGATTCTAGCTCTCCCAAAGCCTTCTTAATTTCTTTTTGTGAGTTACCACTTGTTATTTCGTACTGTAGATCTATTGTATCTAGTGGACCAGAATACTGCAGATAAAGAAAAGTCTTTGCAAGTTCCTTAGCTTTCTCTACCCTCTTTGTCCAAGCAATCTTTTTACCTTCTTTATCTAGACCTCTGAACCATTTGTTCTTAACCAGAAGTCCAGCCTCTGCTTCCATTACATCAAACAATATTCCGTTGTATCTGTTCGCAGCTTGAGGTGATTGAAGTCTGACCTTTCTTGCAGCATTATAATCAAAAGCATCGAGACCCGCCATGTTCATTACACGTTGAGTATCTGTCAGTCGTATGGTACGTATTCCAAACATCTTTGTACTATTGATATCAGCTGGACCTGTTGCCGCTTGTTCAAGTGTCTCTGCTAGTGGTTCACCTCTGAATAAAGCTACGACATTATCAACATATCTTAATGCATCATTAACACCTTTGTTATTTTGATAACGGTCGATAGGTCTTGCTTCTTCTTTCCGCAAAATACCTACACCTAAGTTGATGGGTTCGAGAGGTCTTAGTATTGCTGATGCAGGTTGTGTGAATACAGAGCTTGAAAAAAGCTGTTCTGTGGCTCTCCACAAGTCTCTTGTCTCTGGATCAAACATATCTTTGAGTGGTGTTATAAGATCTCTTTGAGTCTTTGTTAAGTTTCTTGTAAGCCCACCAAGACTGAAGTCTTCAACTAGCATAGTTGCTTCAGCTGCTGGCATAGCTTCACCTCTGCGAGCATACGCAACCCATCTAGCAACACCTTTAAACAGTGATATAGGATAGTCATACCTTTGGTTAATAACCTCACCTGTTAGTGGGTCTGTTGTGGCGTATAAAGGAAGTCCATTATCTATATTCTCACCTTCAACATCTGATAGAGACCAAACAAGCCCCCCTACTACAGCAGACCTCACAATAGCCTCATCCAAAGGCATGTCTAGATTTTTAGTAGCAGCCATTATGATGTTTAAACCTGGAGCATTTCTACCAGTAAAGGCGACAGTGTTGTTAAAGAATCTACCAAAAGGTACAAGCAAACCAATACCTGGCAAACTTCTAGCATCTTCAATTACACCTGCAATTTCACCAAGTGGTGTTCTGCTTTTGTAAGATTTAGAGAAGATGCCTTCAAGTGTTTTATCTACAGCTTGTGCTTCTAACTCTCTATATTGCTTAGAAGTCATAGCTTTTGCTGCACCATCCCAAGAATAAAATTCGTTCCAACCCTTACCATAACCTGCCCTTAGCAACTTATCCATCTGAGTTAAAAACTCTACCGACTTTGTAAAAGAATCTTGGGCATGTACTAGGGTCAGTGTCTGCGTTACGTCGATGATATCATCAGTCTTCAGATCTATCATCTTTGTCGTAGCATTAAACTTACCATTAGTTAAAACTTTAGCAGCGTTATCGACACCCCCAGGTAGTACGTTGTTTAAACTTTGAAGTGCCTCAGAGTTTCTTGTAAGTGCAGATTGAAAAGCGGCATAAGTCGTGTCTGGATCAAACATAAACTTAAATCTTGATGCTGTATTATTAAACAAGATACTTGCCATTCTGTGAGATTTTTCACCAGACTTACTAGCACCGACAAGTTTCTTTATTGTACCCCAACTTGCATGGGTTGCAGCTAAGGCAACATCACTTACAGTATTTAAAGCAGCATTAGTACCCCAACCAATTACATTGAGTGCACTGGTAGATGGATGAGAGACAAGAAGACGAACCATTTTGTTCTGTGCATTTCGGATGGTCTCTGTTGTAAGACCCTCAACAACTCTCTCAGACCTAGGTTTTTTAATTACACCTAGTTCTACACCTTCATCAAATAAATGCTGTAGCTCTAGGTCAGTAACGTTAAGTCCTAGTTGTCTAGCCGACTGACTCATAGCATTCAAAGCTTTACCTGATTCAGACATTTTGTGAGCTAAGATATCTCCGACATCCCTACCAGTAAGCTTCTTCTTGTTTTTAATTTTAGTTCCAGTTGCTTTTTCAATAGCAGTTAAAAACTCTTGAGCTTCTTTGTCACTAACACCAGAGATAATGTCTGCCATCCAGTTAGTAAACTTGTCATCTTCAAATCGTTTACCCCACACGAACCCACGTTCAAGTGCAGTTTGTGTCATACCTTTAAACACAACTTCACCAGATTCTGTCTGATGTCCTAGCATAAGAGTTGTAAAGAAGTCTGTGGACAGGTCTTTACTCTCTTTAGAAAACTCCATACCACCTTTAATCTTTGTCTTCCAATCTCTTCCGATTGGTGCAATGGTTTGGTTAGTGTAGTTTTCAATAGCCTTAGACATCTCCGACAAGAAGCCTTCACTAGTTGGCTGAGGTATCTCTTGAGTTGGCAGTGCTGTGTTACTCCAGCCACGTTTAAGTACGACACCTGCTTGCACTCCACCCATAACTATACCACCAACAGCAGCAATACCGATAGCAAACTTATCGTATTCGTCACGAACACCAAGGTCTATAAGACCCTCTTGGTAAAGTGTTTCCATGCCTACACCAACTACAGAGTCTATACCTGCAGTAATGCCAATCTCTTTTATAGCCTGTGCAGTAGCCAGACGTTTAGCACGACTAGCACCTAAAACCTTAGTCGAGTACTCAGCTATCTTCTGAGTATTTGCTATATTAGCTTGAGCCATAGCTGAGGTAAGTTTCTTTTTACCTTCTTTAGCAATCTCTTTTTGGGTGGCACCCTTAATAGCTTGCTTCTGCATCTCTTTAAATGCTTCTTTTCTAGCTTGGTTTGCCCCAAGACGTAGTGCACCACCACCTACAGCTTTACCAATCAACCCACCAACCAAGTTGATAGGGTCTAGTAAAGCAGTTCTGGTGTAGTCCATTACACCTTCTGCACGTTCTGCAAAAGATGTTTCATTACTGAACAAGTTAGCCATGTTTTCATAAAGGTGATAGGCAGCAGCAGCTCTGGCCATTTTATCTTCATCACCTTTGATATCGTTGATGTAATCCCACTCATACAAACCACGTACAGTATTACCTGCAGTAACACCACGTCTATTGTTAAGGAACTTATCTACAATCTGCTCACGGCTATTGTCTATAAACTCGTCCTTACCATAGCGATCATACATAAAGTTTTCAATGATTGAATACATGTTGTCGTCTTCAACCATATCATCTTGAGTATATGTACCAGCTTCTGGAAGCAAGGACTGTGTTGTAGGTGCTTCAACCCTACGAAACCCTTCGGGTAGATTAGTTACGTCTTGTTCCTGTCCGACTAGACGAAAGCCTTCTGGTAAATCTTCTTCCATCTATATTTAGTCCCCATTAAAAGTAGCTTCATCTACCCATTCAGTACCATTCCAAACTAGAACTTCACCAGTTTCATCATTAACTATTTTTTCACCAACTCTAAATGAAGGTTGACTTAACGCTAAGATGGATTGCATTCTTGGGTCTTTGTCTATACCTTTAAGTGCACTGAATCTTTCCATCTTTTCTTTTAGCCACTCTGGACCTTCAGCATAAGTCTTGTACAAGTACTGCATAGCTATAGTTTTTTGTACGTCAGTCCCTTTTTCTATATTTTCAATAGCTGTCATAGTTTTGTTAGTCTGATCGTTAGATGGGTCTGGATTATTGATAACAAATTGTTGAGCATCTAATGTTAACACACTGCCTAAGAGTTCAAACTGCTCATTAAATCTTTTGATCTGTTGTTCAGGGTCTATCAAGCTTGAAGAAGGTACGTCAATAAATACAGTACGTCCACTCTTCTTAGTCATGTTATTTACTTTTTGAGCTAGCTTATAGTACTCATCTTTATCAGTAAGATCAACTATCTCAAACTCTTTTAGAAGATCTATCTTATCATCTACAGTAGTTGGAGCATCAACAATACCTAAGATGTCTGGAAGATCTTCAAGTCTTATATCTCTTTGTTGATCTTTAGCTTGATCTTCAAGGAAAGTTAAAACTTCCTGAGATGCATACGGATCTTCAAAGACTCTATTAAAAAAGTTTATAGTGTTCTCATCAGTAATGTTAGCACTATTAAAACGTTCTTGTAGTTTTAATGCAGCAGCAGCCGCTGTTTCAACCTTATCGGTAGAACTACTAGAACTTGTACCACCTTTTTTCAGTGCCAGTGCTAGTAGAGTATCCTCTCTACTACGAATAAGTTCATCTTCTTTTGCCTTAGCTGCATCGGCTTTCTCTAGCCAGTTGACAACACCTACTGGATTAAACGCCATGATTATACCCTCGCCATTAGTCCAGTTTTAACTGGCTCTTCTTCTACCATCTCAGGTTCTTCTGGCTCCATCTCTGGTTCCATCTCAGGCTCTGGCATAGGTGCCATACCTTGTTCTTCTTTCATCTTGTCCAAGATCTTTTTAGCACGAGCTACATCTCTTTGATAAGAGATAACCTCGTTAGCTTCTTTATCATCAAAGCCTTCGTTATATTCTAGCTCTGCTGCATCAGCAAATCCTTTAATGTACTCGTGGATTACAGGTGCAATAATTAAGCTTACATCTAGTGAGTGGATACCTGCAACTACACCACTGCGTAAGATACCTTGAACCATAGTCTGTAAGTCTACCCCCATCTCTAAGAAGTATAGCACATCCTCCATTGCCCCTTCCTTAGTAAGGTTAGCTAGATGGATATCGACAGCCTCCATAGGATCAGCTGTTTCTGGAGGTCTTTCATAGGGAGCATTCTTCGGACTATCAGTCAGCGACTGCCCTGGAATAGGTGCTTCAAAAGTTCTCATTAGTTACTCCTGCATATTTTCTTGGTAGGCTTTGTAGATCATGTTGGCATTTTCTATTCGTTTATCCAGCATAGGTTTGCCAGGTCTTAGATAGAACTTAGAAGTAGCTGTTGCTGCATCTTCTACGGTAGTTGCACCTAGAATTTCATTCAGTGCACCTCTCTCTGTAGTATCAAACTCTTCAGTAATCATTGCCCAGTTACCTTCATAACTGTCTGCAGGTAAATCTCCAAGTTCTTCTAGAAGATTTTCAAACTGAGTTCTTCTTGGACCTGTCCACTGCGCAAATGCTAAACCACCTTTAGACCCTTCAATAGTAGGTTTAAGTTCTTGCATAAATTTAAAGCCACCAGTCTCATGCCAAAGGTTTCCAACAAAACCCGCAGCCTGTTCTGTAGTCATGTCGTAGTTTGCCTTAAGATCATCTATCAGTTTAAAAGCTGTCTCCATAGGTTTTTCTTGAGGCTTAAGACCTGAGACATCCTCTGAACCTGTCTCTGTTTCAAGAGACTTGTACAAATCTTTTAACTTTTGATTCTCTTCTTTTACTTTTTTAAACTTATTTAAAAGAGTTTTTTCTGGGGTTTTAGGTTCTTCAATCTTTTCACCTAGTCTAGAAATAAGTGATGTTGAAGATACTCCAAGACCACGTTCTTCACTAGACTTCTTAACCGCTTCTAAGGTAGATGTACCACCTTCTTGTACAGCTTGCACTAAGCTTTTGTAGTTTGGTCCATAATCAAAACTCATAGTCTTTGTCCTTATTTCTTATTAAATATACCGCCAAAAATTCCAGATGGATCTGAACCGAACAAGAACCTAAATGCTAGATCTGTACTTGCAGCATCTTTCTGTGCACTTAGTTGCTTTTCAACTTCTTCAATCTTCTTATCACCAAGCAATAGTTTCAAAGATCTGTCTAGTGCAGACTGCTGAGAAGTAAATGCAAACGACATAATGTCACGTTCACGTTGCCAGATTTGATCTAGGTTAGTAGAGGTAAGAGCATTGATTGTCTTAGCAAGGTTCATGTTACTTTCGTTTTGTGCTGCTTGATTCAACGTTGCAATGTTTTGTCTCCACTGAGCATTAGCTTGTGCAACTACAAGACCGTTCTGTGCATTGAACAAGTCACGCTGTTGTTGAATCTGAGAGTTAAACTGACGCATAGCATTGGTAGTGTTTACATTGAACTGATCCATAGCATTACGTTGAGATGCATTAAACTGAGATGTTTGTGCAGATAGGTTAGCAAAGAACTGGTTAGTCTGGTTCTCACTCGTAGCATTAAACTGTGCAGCAGCATTCTCTGCAGCTTGATCAGTAAACAATGCCTGAATGTTTTGTTGTGCATTAAACAATGCTGACTGTTGCTGATTGTTTAGATTAGTCAAGTCCATCTGCAAGAAGTTCTGAGCATTTTGTACTGCAGCTTGTTGACGATTGTTTAGGTTAGCCATATCTAACTGCGACAATGCAGCAGCTTCAGCCATCACCATAGCCTGTCTGTTAGACAAGTTGTTTAGGTTCATGGTGTTTACTGCACGAGCATCTTCAAGAGCAATCTGCTGTTCTGCAGTAAAGTTCATATTAGCAATGTCACCAATACGTGCAGAGTTAGCTACACGAGATTGGAATGCTTGATCAAATTCTTGACCTAGGAACTGTGCTCTTTGTTGTGCTGCAAGCATAGCACGTTGTTGTCTGTTTGACAAGTTCTGTGCTTCAAATTGTGCCTGTGTTTGTGCATCCATTTGTGCGACAGGTAAAGCTGCTTCCATTGCAGCCTGAATAACTGCTTGTCCTGCAAGAGATGAGGCACCTAAGCCACGAGCAGCTAGTGTCTGCATTGCTGTACGCATAGAACCAGCAGCCCATACTGGTGTGTTACCACCTTCAAACTGTTGCATAAGTCCTTCTAGCTGACCTTGTACAGTAGCTTGTTTAGAAGGAGTAGCTGTGGCAGCTTGTATCTGTTCGTTAAATGTAGCTGCTTTTTCTGCATCAGCTACACCAGAGATCAATTCACCTGCTTGTATTTCCCTAGCATCAGGAGCATTAACCAAGGTAGCTGTACCTTGAGCAGCCTCTACTCCAGATACAGATGTAGTAAGTTGTTGTTGACCAGTGAGTACAGCACCTGGTTGTATCGTACCTTGAGCAGCTTGGTTAGCAGCAGTAACTCCTTGTACTCCTTGGAATACACTAGCTGGAGTCATGGTAGCTGTGTTAGTCATCATAGGCATTTGTGCTTGCTCTACGTTACCTACTGTAGCTACCTGCGACATAGGTGATACAGGAGTTGCTTGACCAGCAGTAAGACCTACAAAGTCTGCAGCTTGTGGCTGTATCTGTTGTACACCTGATTGCACAGGTTGCATAGTTTGACTAACAAGACCTTGCTGCATCTTTTGGAAATCTTCAAGAGAAGTTCCAACAATACCTTGGTTTGCACCTACTTTATTCTGTGCCATACCAGACATAGCTTGTTGGTATTTACCCATACGAGCAGCCGCTGCAGGATTAGCAGCAAGGAAGTTTGTAAGTTGAGAAGCTGGACCAGTAAATCCTAAGAAGCGTCTAGCTAGTTGTACATCAGGTCCACCTTCTGATACTGATCCACCTTCGTTGTAAGATTTTCCTACTAAACTACCAAAAGGAACAGATTCTGTATAAGCTTCAACATACCAACCATCTGGACCTACAACAAGTCTTTGATCAGGGCTTAGTTGAGACAAGCTAGGACGAGGTGCATTGGGGTTGCCTGACATAGGGCCACCTGACATAGGACCACTATAAGGAGTAGAACCTGTACCTCTACCGCCACCAAGAGAGTAAGGCTTTACTGGTGCATTTACCATAGGCTGACCTTGATAAGTCTGACCTTGAGAAGTTTGACCTACTTGTGGGATATTAAGTTGTGGCATAGGAATATTGGGTACAGTCACATTAGGGGTAGTCACACCATACTGTGATGGGGTAGTCAGATTAGACATACTTGTACCAGTGTAGTTAGGATAAGTTTGAACTGTAGATGGTACAGCACCTATACCACCTGTCTGTGTAGGGGAGGGAAAAGTACCTGTTGTAGCACCAGTTTGAGGGTATACTCCAGTACCAGTTACTCCAGTACCCATAGTTTGCTGCTGGTCTACAGGCACAGCTTCTGAAGCTTGTGGTGTGCTGTCGTAAGTAGGTTGAGTTACAGTTTGGGTATCTGTCTCTGTCGTACCCTCTGGTGTAATAGTCTGTTCGGTTACCCCTAGATTTTGATTTTGCGTAGTGTCAGAAGTAATAGTAGTTGCTTTCTTTTCTTTTTCTTCTAATTCAAAAAAAGGATTTATAGCTTCAGCAACACCAGTAATGTACGTATTTTCCCAAAGATTACTAAAATCAGCATAGGGATTATAGTTTTGTAAAGAACTTACCATCCCAGGGGGCATGTACTGTTGCATACCACTTAACCAAGAAGTATCTCTTACCCCAAAGTTTTGTAAGATTTGAGGTAGGTTTTGCATACTATCTGTTATTTTTTGTATGACAGCACCATTACCACCAACAAGGTGCAAGCTAGGAGCTTCTTTAACTGGCTGACCCATAGCATCTCGTACAAGGTCTCCATTAGCATCGTACTGATACCCACCTGATACGTAATCTACAGACGTTCCACCATACATTTGGTTAGTAGCTATTTGCGCTGCAATAACGGGGTTATCAGAAGCCACAATGGCTGACCAATTTCTAGTGTCTTGAGATATACCAGGGCTAGTAATAACAGGAGCCGCTACTGGATCATAGCCAGTACTGATAGCCTGTGTATTAGGACTCCACACAGAAGCAGCAAAGCTATTAGCTTTATTAACAATAAAGTCTAAGTCTTGCACAGACAAACCGTTTGTTCTGCCTGTATCCCCATTACCTTGATAGTTTAGTTCCGAAGCAGCTAATAGCTGTTTAGTTGACATAGCAGCAATTTCATCTGCACTAAAATATTTAGACAGTATTTTTTTACCATTTGCCGCTGTTTTATTTACTGCATCTTCTACAGAACTAAATCTACCAGCAGCTTGGTTAGCAGCGGAGTTAACATAGTTTTGAATATCTTCTGTACTATAACCATCGCCTGTTGTATCAGTAATTAAACCAACACCATTCTGCGTTCTATTTAATACATCATCTCTTTGATTTTGTCTAAAACCCGCACTTTTATTTGCTTGCTCTGCTGAAGATATACCAGACTGAACAACCTCACCAATACGATCACCATAAGCATCTTGTAAACTTTTTACAACATCTGGACCAGTAGAGCTAGGTGAGACAGTCTGCATTGCACCACCACCAAAATTAATAGTGGCTGTACCATCATTGTTTACTTCAATTGTTAATTCACCTGCCATTATACTTTACCTTTATTTACCCATTGTCATCCATACCGCACCTGCGATAAACGTCAGGACTCCAACGGTAGCTAATTTTACTACTGTAGACCAGATAGACTTACGAGTGTCACGCCATGCTTCCAACAAGCTACGCATCTCTGTAATATCTTTATGTGCATCATCGTCTAGTAAGCCAATAGAACGTAGGGCTTCTTTAGCCCCACGCCTAGCTGCACGATCTAGCATATCTTCTATTTCTTCTGGAGAAAGTTTGATGTAAC